>OFFY01000538.1_pt1 | contig 38258 bp, 31 predicted proteins | sample 1521481 | NCBI WGS metagenome assembly OFFY01 (sample SAMEA3504117, study PRJEB24116) | mouse gut metagenome | biome: mouse gut; feature: mouse-associated habitat; material: faeces | place: Denmark | collected 2011
GGCGGCGGTATCCGCTCGGATAATCTTTCGCGCGGTGAATATGTCCTGTGCGGAAAGCATCGGATATACGGGGCTAAAGCCTGGAAAGAGAAGGAAAAGAGAAGACGCGCTGGGCAGGACGCGCGAAGAAAAACGCCGGGTGAGGTATAGAAAGCGGAGCGCGAAAGGGGAGATCCATTATCTGGCGCGGCAGAATGTGCTGCGGTATAAGGGGAGATTTGTACTGACGGTACTTTCCCTGTTTCTTGGTGTCATGGCATTTTTCGGGGCGGTGGTCATTGCGGAGAAAAGCGACTATACCAAGGTGATCGAGAGCCATCCGGATTTCCTTATCGCCGGGGAAATGAGCCGGTTCGGGAAAGAGGAAGGGTACTGGAAGGAGTATACGTTCCAGGATGCAAAGGAAGATCCCTTAAAGACGGAAGCCTCGGATATCGAAGTGCTGAATGATAATTATTATGATGAATTTTCGCCCATTTCCCCGGAGGTGAAGGAGAGGATTCTGGGGCTTGACGGGGTGCGGCAGGAGACATCGCGGGTCGCAGAAGGGGCGTATATGTTCTCGACAATTGCCAGACAGGCAGCGTGGCCCTTTGAGGAGGCGCCGGAATGGGCGGAATCCATCGATGAGGTGGACGGTTTTCCCATGATTGAGGGAGGTAATGTGGATGTTATACAGATCCTGACCGATGAAGAGATGGATGCGCTCAGGCGGTATGTAAAGGAGCGCGGTTTGGCGGTGGATATGGACAGCCTGGAGGATGGTACTGGCGTGGTAATTCTCCATGACCTTGGGATGTCGCCGAAGGAAAGGGAAGGAGCGGCAAAGGCTGTGGGGAAACCGGTGTACTTTACGACTATTATGACGCGGGAGAAAAGCCTGGCGAACAGCCGCCTGGAATGGTGGGAGGGGGTCGACGAGGAGCGCTACCCGAAGGAGCGGCAGTCGAAAGTTTTTTCGCTGTGCGGCTACTTTGACAGTCATGAAGAGGACTTCCCGGAAATCCGTCGGACTTGGCACGGTTCGGAGGGGATGACGTATTTTTTGATCGGTGAGAAGGGATTTGAAAAGTTGCCGACAGAGAAAAAGACCTTTTGCATGGAGCTTGATGTCAGGGAAGGGAGAGAGCCGGAGGTTAAGCGGGAGATTATGAATATCTGCCTGGAGGAGAACCGGAGGCGGGAAGAGACTCCTGGAACGGGCGGAAAAGGAGAAGGCGAGGCAGGGATCTTTGCTATCTGCAAGTCAGATCTTTTGGCGCAGGCAGAAGGGTATATCCGGGGAAACCGGATGCTCTTCGGGAGTATCAGCGCGGTGCTTTTGATCGCGGGGGCAGCGAATTTCCTGAATGTGATGGTCATGGGGATTCTGTCGAGGGAAAATGAATTTCAGATCATGGAGCGGGTGGGGATGACAAAGAGGCAGAAGAGGAAGATGCTGGCGATGGAGGTGGCGTATTATCTTTTGGCGGTGGTTGCGGCGGTGCTGGTGATTATCCTCGTCCGAGAAAGGTTCAAATGAATACCGCAGAAATTAAGCAATAGTAAAAAATAATTCCTGTTATTTAACTCCCATTCAATTGTTTTTTGAATTTCAAACAGCTATACTATCCATAGGATCGGTCCAGAAATTGTGAAGGAGATAGTTAAACATGGCAATAGGAGAGGTCATCAAAAAACATAGAAAAAATAAAGGAATGACACAGGAAGAAATGGCTGCGTGCCTCGGCATAACTACCCCTGCTGTCAATAAATGGGAAAGAGGGAACACACTGCCAGATGTCACGTTGCTTGCACCCATTGCGCGGCTGCTTGATATTACCACAGACGAACTTTTATCCTTTAAGGATGAATTGACAGATAAAGAAATTAACCAATATATATCGAAAGTTCAAAAAGACTTGGAGGATAAGAGTTTCCATGAAGTGTTTATCTCTGTAAAAGAAAAAATTGAGGAATATCCAAATTGTGAAGAACTAATTTGGAAAGCGGCGGTTCTCCTTGACGCGAACCGAATAGCAGCAGGACTTCCCGATAAAGAGAATTACGATAATACGATATTCAGATGGCTCGAGAGGTGTTTGCGCTCAAAGAACGAGCAGATTCGTAACCAAGCGGCGGATTCGCTGTTCCATGCGTATTTTCGGAAAGAGGATTATGAAAAGGCGAATCAATATTTGGGTTATTTCTCTCTGGAAAACCCTGAACGCAAACGCAAGGCAGCGCTTGTGAACAGTAAAACGGGAAAACAGGCGGAAGCTTATCGTGCATATGAAGAATTGATTTTTGCCGGGTATCAGCACATTCAGATGACATTAAATAGTTTGCGTACTCTTTATATGGAAGATGGCAATCATGAAATGGCAAAAAAGCTTGTTGAGGTTTCTTCTTCTGCTGCGTCCACATTTGAAATGGGAAAGTATAATGAGGTTTGTTTCGGCTTGGAGGTTGCCGCGTGGGAAAAAGATGCTGTATGGACAGCGCAGCTTATGCAGGATATTTTGGATAGCATTGAGACAATTGGTGATTTTGCGAAATCCAAACTCTATCAGCATATGGAACTAAAAACCGTTGGCTCTGAAATTTCCGCTGCCTTAAAACAAAAACTTTTGGAATCTTTCAGAGAGGAATCTTTTCATTATATGCAGGGAAATGAATACTGGGAAAAACTGAAAAGCGGCGTTTATAGTAGTTGAATATACAAGTTTTTGAAACCGCAGCGCAATGTTAAAAAGGTCTTTTCATATTTGGAATATTGTAGTATAATCACACTGTTACAGATACTTCAGAGAGGTCGGTTCAGGCCGTTTATCCCACAACAGCAGGATGAAACAAGAAAGGATTATATATATGATGAGAGAAAAATATGAGTCTCTGCCTCTTTCCACATTGAAAGAGCTGGCGAAGGCAAGAGGGCTGAAAGGTGTTTCCACACTTAAGAAAGCAGAGGTTATTACCCTTATGCTGGAGGAAGACGAAAAAGAAAAGAAAGAAAAGCAGGAGGCTGTAAAAGAGATGTCCGCCAACACCGGAGACAAGGAAGTCCATGACATTGACAGGCTGGACAGCGGAATGACGGTGAAAGGCATCCTGGAAGTAATGCCGGACGGATATGGGTTTATCAGAAGCGCGAATTATCTGCCCGGTGACAACGATGTTTATGTGTCGCCGTCTCAGATCCGCAGATTCAATTTAAAGACGGGAGATATTCTGGAGGGGAATACAAGGATTAAGACGCAGCAGGAGAAGTTCAGCGCGCTTTTGTATCTGACGGGAATCAATGAGATAGATCCCATGAAAGCGATGCGGAGAACCAGCTTTGAGGATATGACCCCCATATTTCCTGATGAGAGGCTGCGCCTGGAGACAGGAAGGACAAGCACTGCCATGCGTATCATGGATCTGATGTCTCCTATCGGAAAAGGGCAGAGGGGGATGATCGTGTCGCCGCCGAAGGCAGGAAAGACAACGCTGCTTAAGCAGGTAGCGCTGTCTGTGCGCCAGAATAATCCGGAAGTGCATCTTCTGATACTTCTGATTGATGAGCGTCCGGAGGAAGTGACAGACATTAAGGAAACCATTGAAGGTGAGAATGTGGAGGTCATCTACTCTACGTTTGACGAGCTGCCGGAGCATCATAAGAGAGTTTCGGAGATGGTGATTGAGAGGGCGAAACGTCTGGTGGAGCACAAGAAAGACGTTATGATCATCCTGGACAGCATTACAAGGCTGGCCCGGGCGTACAACCTCACTGTTCCGCCGTCAGGCCGTACCTTGTCGGGAGGACTTGACCCGGCGGCGCTTCATATGCCGAAACGGTTTTTCGGAGCCGCGAGAAACATGCGGGGAGGCGGCAGCCTTACGATTCTTGCCAGCGCGCTTGTCAATACGGGCAGCAAGATGGATGACGTAATCTATGAGGAGTTTAAAGGAACGGGCAATATGGAGCTTGTGCTTGACCGCAAATTGTCAGAAAAACGGATGTTCCCGGCGATTGACATTGCGCCGTCCGGAACGAGAAGAGAAGACCTTCTTCTCTCGCCGCAGGAGCAGGAGGCAGTGGATACGATGCGCCGGGCCCTTAACGGATTGAGGGCGGAGGAAGCGGTTGACAATATCCTGAATATGTTCAGCCGGACGAAAAGCAATATGGAATTGATGCAGTTGGTAAAAAAGACAAAATTAATCTAGACAAGAATGAGCTTTTATGATACAATATGAAAGCTGTTTAGAGGAAATAATATCGCATTATGCGTAAAACAAATAAAGAAGAGGTGAAAATCATGAAAGAAGGAATACATCCGACATATCATCAGGCAACTGTAACTTGTAACTGCGGCAACACGTTCGTAACTGGATCTACCAGCGAGGACATCCACGTGGAAATCTGCTCCAAATGCCATCCGTTCTACACAGGACAGCAGAAAGCAGCTCAGGCTCGCGGCCGTGTTGATAAGTTCAATAAGAAATACGGAATGGGCAAATAAGTTTACAAGTATTGGGTTGAGGTTTTTTAAATCTCAACCCTTTTTGTTAAAGGAGCAGATATGAAGTCAAAATCATCGAAAATCGGAGGACAGGCGGTTCTTGAAGGGATTATGATGAAACACGAAGATGAGTATGCGGTTGCGGTGAGAAAGCCGGACGGTGAGATTTTCGTGAAAAAAGAAGAATACCATTCCGTTTTCGGCTGGAAGAAACTGACAGAGATACCATTCGTCAGAGGAATGTTCAACTTTGTGGATTCCATGGTCATCGGCATGAAGTCGCTGGCTTTTTCCGCGGAATTTTACGAGGAAGAGGAAGAAGGAAAGAAAGAACCTGGGGATGCTGAAAAGGAAGAAAGAAAAGAAAAACTTTTTATGACAGGAACGATGGTGATTGCAGTACTGGCGGCGGTTGGGATATTTATGGTGCTCCCGTATTTCCTCTCATCACTGCTGAAACCGGTAATTCATTCTTATGCATTGAGGACGGTGATCGAGGGATTTGTAAGAATCGGCATCTTTATTTTGTACATTGTGCTGATATCCCGGATGGAGGATATCCAGCGCACTTTCATGTACCACGGTGCGGAGCACAAGTGCATCAACTGCATTGAGCGCGGACTGCCGCTTACGGTGGGGAATGTTAGGAAAAGTTCCAGGCAGCATAAACGCTGCGGAACGAGTTTTCTGTTTTTTGTGATGGCGGTAAGTATTGTCCTGCTGCTTCTGATACGGGTGGAATCACCGCTCCTGCGCGTTGCAGTGCGTGTTGCCCTCCTGCCTGTAATAGCGGGTATTTCTTATGAAGTGCTAAAGGCGGCGGGAAGGAGCGACAATGTAATTATAAATATACTTAGCAAGCCGGGGCTTGCCATCCAGAAACTGACCACGAAGGAGCCGGATGACGGCATGATAGAGGTGGCAATTCAGGCGGTGGAAGCAGTATTTGACTGGAGAGCTTATGAATCAGAGAATTTTGCAGATAGGAGCAATATATAAGGAAGGCTGTGAACGGCTGGGGGAGGCGCATGTTCCGGATGCCCGCTTGGATGCCTGGTATCTTCTGGAGCATGTTACTGGCATCTCGAAAGCGGCATATTACGCGGATCCTGAGCGCGGGCTGGCAGAGGGGGAAGTGCAGGAGTATTTTTCCTATGTACAGAAACGGTGCAGCAGAATACCGCTGCAGCATCTCACAGGAGAGCAGGAATTTATGGGACTTCCGTTTTATGTAAATGAGCATGTGCTGATCCCGAGGCAGGATACGGAAGTCCTGGCGGAAAAAGCGTTAGAGCTTAAGCGCCCGGGAATGAGGGTTCTTGACATGTGTACCGGGTCAGGATGCATCCTTATAAGCCTGCTGAAATTGAGACCGTTAAAGGGCATATCAGGTGTCGGATGCGATATTTCGCCGGAGGCTCTTTGCATAGCGGAAAAAAATGCCGGAAGGCACTGCGTGGAAGCAGATTTGCGGCAGGGCGATCTGTTTGATGCGCTGCCGGAGGGGGATAGATTTGATATGATCGTGTCAAATCCGCCTTATATCCCTTCGTCGGATATTGACAGTCTTCAGGAAGAAGTGCGCGCCTGCGATCCGCGCATTGCGCTTGATGGGAAAGGGGACGGGCTTTATTTTTATAAGAGGATTATAAGCGGGAGCGTCAGATATATCAGGCAGGGCGGATGGCTTTTGCTGGAGATTGGCTGTGAGCAGGCGGAGGCGGTGTCCGGAATGTTAGAAAGGGCGGGCTATACCGGCATAAAAGTGAAAAAGGATCTGGCAGGACTTGACCGGGTGGTTTATGGTATGTACAATGGAGAATAGTTGCAAGGAGGAAGAAAGATGTTTGACAGATTAGAGGATTTACTCATTCGGTTGGAGGAGATTTTGAGCGAGCTGTCGGAGCCGGATGTGGCAAACGACCAGAATCGTTTCCGCAAACTCATGAAAGAGCAGAATGACCTGACTCCGATCGTTGAGGCGTACAAAGAATACAAATCGTGTAAGCAGGCAATAGAAGACAGCTTGCAGATGCTGGAGGAGGAAAGCGACGAAGAGATGCGGGAGCTTGCCAAGGAAGAGCTGAATGATGCTAAGGCAAGGGTGGAAGAGCTGGAGAGAGAGCTGAAGATCCTCCTTCTCCCGAAGGATCCGAATGATGACAAGAATGTCATGGTCGAGATCCGTGCCGGAGCCGGCGGCGACGAGGCGGCGCTTTTTGCCGCGGAGATTTACCGCATGTATATCCACTATGCGGAGAGCAGGCGCTGGAAGGTAGAGCTTGTGGAGTGCGAGGAGATCGGAATCGGCGGCATGAAGAATGTTACCTTCATGATCAACGGAAACGGGGCGTACTCTGTGATGAAGTATGAGTCCGGCGTACACCGTGTGCAGCGTGTTCCGGAGACAGAGTCCGGGGGGCGCATCCACACGTCTACGATTACTGTAGCCGTTATGCCTGAGGCAGAAGAGGTGGACGTTCAGATTGATGAGAAAGACATCCGCATTGATGTCATGAGGGCATCCGGAAACGGAGGGCAGTGCGTCAACACGACGGACTCAGCGGTGCGCCTGACCCACTACCCGACTGGCATCGTGATATACAGCCAGACAGAGAAGTCGCAGCTCCAGAACAAGGACAAGGCATTTGCGCTCCTGCGGGCAAAGCTTTATGACATGGAGTGCCAGAAGAGACATGATGCGGAGGCTGAGGCGAGAAAGAGCCAGATCGGAACAGGCGACCGCTCTGAGAAGATCCGTACTTACAATTTCCCTCAGGGAAGAGTTACCGATCACCGTATCGGGCTTACGCTCTATAAGCTTGACAAGATTATGAACGGAGACATACAGGAGATCATAGATGCCTGCATTGCGGCTGACCAGGCGGCAAAGCTGGCAAACATGAATGAATGATATGAAAGATAAATTAAAAAAACTTTTTGCATATTATGCTCCTTACCGGAAACTGTTTTACAGCGATATGTTCTTTGCCATCCTGGGAGCCGCCGTCACTTTAGTAATCCCGCTTATCGTGCGGCATATCACCAATACGGTGGTTTACTATGAGCCGGAGAGGGCGAAACAGGCTGTTATTACATTGGGGCTGGCGCTTCTCTTTCTCATAGTCCTGGAAGTGTTCTGTAATTTTTATATAGCATATTATGGACATATCATGGGGGCGAAGATGGAGGCTGATATGCGTAGGGATATTTTCGGGCATTATCAGAAGCTGACTTTCGCCTTTTATGACAATCAGAAAGTGGGGCATCTTCTTTCGAGGATTACAAGCGATTTGTTTGACATCAGCGAGCTTTTGCATCACGGCCCGGAGGATTTGGTGATTTCCGTCATAAAAATCGCCGGGTCTTTTGTGATCCTTATGACAGTAAATGTAAAACTTGCTATGATCATGTTTGCCTTTATCCCGCTGATGGCAGTATTTGCATTTTACTATAATGGAAAGATGAAGACGGCTTTCGTACATAATAGGGAGAAAATTGCAGATATTAACAGTCAGATTGAAGACAGCCTTGCAGGAATCCGGGTAGTCAAGTCATTTGCCAATGAAAAGGAAGAGATGCGAAAGTTTAAAGCCGGAAATGACGGGTTTGTAGATGCCAAAAAAGTGAGCTACAGATATATGGGCATCTACAATTCCGGCCTGGGGGCGATGACGACCCTTGTGACGGTGGCGGTTATCGTGTCAGGCGTAGGCATGATGCTTAAAGGAAGGGTGGAGCTTACAGACCTCATTACATTTCTTCTTTATATCAATAATTTTACGGATCCGGTGAAAAAGCTCGTATCTTTTACGGAGCAGTTCCAGAATGGATATTCCGGCTTTGAGCGTTTCCTGGAGATTCTTTCCATTGCCCCGGACATTGCCGACAGGCCGGGGGCTTATGCCCTTGAAGATGTGCGGGGAGATATAGAGTTTAAAGATGTGTCTTTTCATTATGAAGACTCCCCGGAGCGTGTATTGGACCATATCAGCCTTGAGGTAAAGGCCGGAGAATATATCGCGCTTGTAGGGCCGTCCGGAGTGGGAAAGACAACGCTGTGCAGTCTGATTCCCCGTTTTTACGAGGCGACGGAGGGGGCGGTGTATGTGGACGGCACGGATGTCCGGGATATCCGGTTAGAGAGCCTCAGGAACCACGTGGGAATCGTTCAGCAGGATGTGTACCTTTTTGCGGGTACGGTTATGGATAATATCCGCTACGGAAAGCCGGAAGCCTCAGACGAAGAGGTGGTTCGGGCGGCGAAAAGAGCCAACGCCCATGAATTTATCATGAGTTTTCCGGAAGGGTATGATACGGATATCGGGCAGCGGGGAGTAAAGCTGTCCGGAGGGCAGAAACAGAGGCTTTCTATTGCAAGGGTTTTCCTTAAGAATCCGCCGATCCTGATTTTTGACGAGGCGACCTCGGCGCTGGACAATGAGAGCGAGCGGGTAGTGCAGGAATCTCTCGAGAGCCTTGCGAAGAACCGCACGACGTTTGTCATCGCCCACCGCCTCACGACAATCCGGAACGCAGGAAAGATCTTGGTGCTTACGGAAGAGGGGATCGCTGAGGAAGGAACCCATGAGGAGCTTTTAAAGAAAAAGGGGCTGTATGAGTCTTTGTATCACATGCATTTTTAAAAAGGGGATATAAAAGAACTATGGAAGAAGTACAATTTAAGCGTGCAGAATTAGAAGATAAAGAAATCATTTCCCGCTATCTAAGGCATCACACCAGCAGAAGCTGTGAGAGAACTTTTGTGAATGTGTTTCTCTGGTCGCGGCAGTATCCGGTAAAGTGGGCTGTAATAGGAGGAGCGCTGGTCTTTAAGAGCGAGGACGAGTCACATGTGTCTTTTGCTTTTCCTGCCGGCGAGGATGAGGCGGTAAAAAGAGCGATAGAATTTATGAAGAGGTACAGTGAGGACAGAGGGTATCCTTTTACTATGTACAATATCACGCCGGATAATTTTGAAAAGCTGGAAGAATGGTATCCCGGCAGGTTTGAGGTGGAGTACGAGAGAGATTACGCAGACTATGTGTATGAGGCAGAGAAGCTGGCCACGCTGTCAGGCAAGAAACTTCACGGGAAACGCAACCATATCAATAAGTTTAAGGCGGTCTATGAGGGCAGATGGAGCTACGAGACCATGACCAGAGATAATCTGGAGGAATGTTTCCAGATGGCCCTTAAATGGCGCAATGAGAATGGATGCGAGGAAGACGAGGAGAAAAATGCGGAGATGTGCGTGACTCTAAATGCGCTCCGCCTGTTCGAGGAGCTTGGCCTTGTGGGAGGCGTTCTGAAGATTGACGGAAAAGTAGCTGCGTTCACCCTTGGGGAGCCCATAACTTCGGACACCTTTGTAGTTCATATCGAGAAGGCATTTGCGGAAGTCCAGGGAGCATACCCGATGATCAACCAGCAGTTTGTGGAGCACGAATGCATGGCATACAGATATATCAACCGGGAGGAAGACACTGGGGCGGAAGGCCTGAGGAAAGCAAAGCTTTCCTACCGCCCGGCATTTCTGGTGGAAAAGGGAAATGTGAAGGAAAAAGAAAAGGAGAGCGGAAGATGATTGCAGAGAAGATGAAAAACATGGTGGCAAACAGCTCGGCCATCCGTGCGATGTTCGAGGAGGGGAACCGGCTGGCAAAGATCCACGGGGCGGAAAATGTATATGACTTCAGCCTGGGAAATCCCAACGTAGCGGCGCCGGAGGCTGTAAGGAAAGCAGTTCTGGACATTCTTGAGGAGGAAGACCCTGTGGCTCTTCATGGTTATACGAACAGCAACAGCGGCTATGCGGATGTGCGCCAGGCAGTGGCGGAATCTCTGAATGAAAGATTTGGCACCTGTTTTGAAGGAAAGAATATCATAATGACCGTAGGCGCGGCAGGAGGATTGAACGTAATCTTAAAATCTATCCTCAATCCCGGAGACGAGGTGATAGCCTTTGCCCCGTATTTCGGAGAATACCGCTCATACACCAACAATTATGACGGGGTGCTCGTTGAAGTTTCCCCTGATACAGAGAATTTCCAGCCAAAGCTTAAAGAGTTCGAGGCAAAGATTACGCCAAAGACAAAAGCGGTTATCGTAAACACTCCTAATAATCCGACAGGCGTTGTGTACTCTGAAGGTACGATAAAAAAACTGGCGGCGATTCTGGAAGAAAAGCAGAGAGAGTATAAGACGGACATCTACCTGATTTCCGACGAGCCGTACAGGGAGCTTGTCTATGACGGGGCGGAAGTGCCGTATCTTACAAAATATTATGCCAACACGGTTGTGGGCTATTCTTACAGCAAATCTCTGTCGCTGCCGGGAGAGCGTATCGGCTACCTGGTAATCCCGGATGAGGCATCGGACAGTGAGGAGCTGCTTGCGGCGGCAAACGTGGCGACAAGGATACTTGGATTTGTCAATGCGCCTACCCTTCAGCAGAAGATCATCGCCAGATGCCTTGACGAGAAAACGGACATATCGTACTATGACCGTAACAGGGAGACGCTTTATAAAGGGCTTGAGGAATGCGGTTTTGAGTGCATCAAGCCGGAAGGGGCGTTTTACCTGTTTGTGAAATCGCCGGTGGAAAATGAAAAGGAATTCTGTGCGGCGGCAAAGGAATATAATATACTGATCGTTCCGGGCAGCTCTTTTGCATGCCCCGGGTATGTGCGGCTGGCGTACTGCGTATCCTATGAGACGATTGTCAATTCGCTGCCGAAATTCAGGGAGCTGTCAAAGAGGTATTTTTAGATGAAAAGTTTTGAGAAGAACATCCGCAAGGTGGAGCCTTATGTGCCAGGGGAGCAGCCGAGGCAGAAAGTGATCAAGCTGAATACCAACGAGAACCCTTACCCGCCGGCGCCCGGCGTTAAGAAGATACTGGAGAATATGGACGCGGACCGGCTGCGGCTTTATCCCGATCCGACGTCAGGGGAGCTTATTAAAGCTCTGGCAAAGTATTACGGAGTGGGAGAAGACCAGGTATTTGCAGGCGTGGGCTCTGACGATGTGCTGTCCATGTGTTTCCTTACCTTTTTTAATTCTGAAAAACCCATACTTTTTCCAGATATTACATATTCTTTTTATAAGGTATGGGCAGGGCTTTACAGGATTCCATATGAGTGCTGCGCTCTTGACGGGAACTTTCGCATTGTGAAAGAGGATTATTACAGGGAGAATGGGGGAGTCATCTTCCCGAACCCCAACGCCCCGACAGGGCTTTATCAGGAGCTTGGGGATGTGGAGGACATCATAAGGAACAACCAGGATGTCATCGTGATTGTGGATGAGGCGTATGTGGATTTTGCCGGAAAGTCTGCGGTTGGGCTTGTGGATAAATACGATAACCTGATTGTCGTCCAGACATTTTCCAAGGCACGTTCTATGGCGGGCATGAGGATTGGCTATGCTATCAGCAATCCGCTCCTGATCCGGTACCTGAATGATGCGAAGTATTCATTCAATTCCTATACCATGAATCCGCTGTCCATTGCCTGCGGCGCAGAAGCAGTGCGTGACCGGGCGTATTTTGAAGAAGGGCTGAGAAAGATTACGGAGACGAGGGAGTGGGCGAAGGAACAGCTCTCAGGGCTTGGGTTCTCCTGCCTTGATTCCAAGGCGAATTTTATCTTTGCGACGCATCCCCAATATGATGCCGGAGAGCTTTTTAAGGCGCTTAAGGAAAAGGGCATCTATGTGCGCCACTGGGATGCGGAACGTATCTCGCAGTATCTGCGGATCACGGTGGGAACAAGGGAAGAGATGGAGATTTTCTTTGATTTTTTAAGACGGTATATGAAATAGAAAGGGGAAGTGTATGACAGAGACATTAGTACAGGGAATTATCGACGCGCTTGGAGGGAGTTTCGGAAAAGAGGCGATTGTATTTATCATATCCATGATTCCGATACTGGAGCTGAGGGGGGCGCTTTTAGTCGCAGGGCCGCTCCTGGGCGTTCCGGTGACGACGGCGATACCGCTGAGCGTGATAGGGAATATTATCCCGGTTCCGTTTATACTGCTTTTGATTACGCCGGTCTTTAACTGGATGAAGGGTACGAAGGTGTTCCGTCCGCTTGTGGATAAGCTGGAATCAAAAGCGATGAGCAAGAGTGATAAGATTGAAAAATACGAATTCTGGGGGCTGGTTCTGTTTGTTGGGATTCCGTTGCCGGGAACAGGGGCGTGGACAGGTTCCTTAATCGCCGCTCTTCTCGGGATAAAATTCAAAAAGGCATTTCCGGCAGTCATACTTGGAATCATGATGGCTACCGTTATTATGTGGTTTATATCCTACGTTCTTTTGGGCGGGGTAAATATTTTAGGATAAATGATACAAGGAGGGATTTTAGAATGGAAAAAAAGATTGATGTAACGGCTATGGGAGAACTTCTGATCGACTTTGCAAAAAACGGGCAGAGCGAGCAGGGAAATGACCTTTTTGAGGCATGCCCGGGTGGAGCGCCCTGCAATGTGCTTGCCATGTTAAACAAGCTTAGCAGGAAGACTGCCTTTATCGGAAAAGTCGGAGATGACCAGTTCGGGCGGCTCCTTAAGGACACTGTTGCCGGTGCCGGGATCAATGTGGACGGCCTGTGCATGGATGATGAGATTCCGACGACGCTTGCATTCGTACATACGTTTCCGGACGGAGACAGGGAATTTTCTTTCTACCGGAAACCGGGAGCTGACATGATGCTGAAAGAAGAGGATGTTGATTACGATATTATCCGCAGCTCAAGAGTGTTTCATTTCGGCACGCTGTCAATGACAGGAGAGCCGGCGAGAACGGCGACAAAGAGAGCTCTTGAGGCGGCGAAAGAGGCAGGCTGCCTGATTACGTTTGATCCTAATTTAAGACCTCCGCTCTGGAAGACGCTTGAGGAGGCAAAGGAGCAGATGGAATACGGTTTCCAATATTGCGACGTGCTCAAAATTTCAGACAATGAGATTCAATTTGTGTCGGGGCTTGACGACTATGACGACGGAATCCGTTATCTCCAGGAAAAATATCAGATACCGCTTATCTTCCTTACGATGGGGAAAGAGGGGAGCCGCGCATACTTTAAGGACTTAAGGGTAGAGCGTCCGGGATGCACCGTGAAGGCAATTGAAACAACAGGCGCAGGAGACACTTTCTGCGGATGTGCGATTCACGGAGTGCTGACGTACGGACTGGAAGGGCTTACGGAAGAAAATCTGGGAGAAATCTTAAGCTTTGCCAATGCGGGCGCGGCACTGATCACGCTGAAAAAAGGAGCGATCCGTTCAATGCCGGAAAGAGAAGATATAGAGAAAATGCTTGGGAAATAAAAGAATCTTATGGACTCTGGGCATCACTTAATTCCAGAAGCCGGATGTAGTCCATGAGCCGTTGCTTAGATTCAGGGGAAAGCTTTCTGTATCTGGCGATAAGCGTCTTTTCCAGGCTTTCGTGAATGATGCATTGTGAATTTTCAAGGGTCACGGTTTCTTCCTCGAGAAGATAATCCACTGTTACGTGAAAAAAATCAGCAATAGCCGTCAGCTTTTCATGGGAAGGCTGACGGTCTTTTGTCTCATAGCCTGCGATAGTGGAACGGGCAAGGTTCAGCCGCGCCGCCACTTCTTCCTGAGTCATTTTATTTTCATTGCGGAGGATGCGGAGCTTACTTGCAAAAGACATGGAGCTTCTCCTTTTGTATGTGATGGTTTTATTCTATCAGGTGTTGAGGAAAAGAACATCTGATGTGCCGATACGCAACATTATGAGGATATAATGTGCCGAAATGAGACATAATATTATAAAAACAGAGAGGAATGTGCCGAAATGAGACAGGAAAGATTTAAAATGGAAAGGGAAGGGCTTGTCAAAGAAGGGCAGGAAGTGGAAATCAGTGAGAGGAGTGCCGTGACAGGGCAGTATACCTATCTTGTAGAGCCGTCCGTAGCGATGTCGGGGATTTACAGGACGAGTGAAAGGATCATGGCAAGAAAAGGGAGGATAGAAAAAATAGAAAAGACGGAAAAGGGATTTTATCTTCTTGTGGAACTTAAAGAGTAGTGCAAGTCACCCGTTGACATGGGCAGTAAAAGTTCATATAATTTAAAAAAAGGAACAAAATGAGAGGATAAGAGGTCTATGATAATCGCGAAAAACGATGAAGATAAAAGAAGCAGGATATGGAAAAGGACAACGATAATATCCTCGGTATTGATTGTGGTGATAGCCGTCTACTTGCTGACTAAGATGTTTACGGCAAACCCTCTGGAAGGAAGATGGGAGAGCGAGGACGGGGCCGTGGTTCTGGAGATGCGCTCAAACGGCGTTCTGTTTATGGATGCGCTGGAGCTTTCGGATGAGGGAAACGCGTCTGTCAGAATGGGATATGTCCTGGATAAAGATGAAAAGACGATTTCCATTCATGCAGACGATGAAGAATTTGAGCGTCTTTCGGAAAAGTCAGGAGGGCAGTATACGAAGGAGGAGCTTGAGAGCGCGGTAAGTTTTGTTGCAACAACATTTAATTATAGTGTCGATAACAGTCAGCTTACTCTCACAGAGCGGGAATATGGAGAGCAAATTATATTTATGAGAAAGTGAGAAACAGATATCCCTCTGGTTGTCATCGATTAATACGGTGGTACTGGAGGGATTTTATATTTAGAAAAAATGAGAGGTGTCAGCATGTTTAGGAACAGAACAAAAACAGTACGGATCGGAGACAAAGTAATCGGCGGAGGGAATGAGATATTAATACAGTCCATGACGAATACAAAGACAGAGGATATTAAGGGTACGGCTGAGCAGATTAAAAGGCTTACCGCGGCCGGATGTGAGATTATCCGCTGCGCGGTTCCGACGATGGAGGCGGCAAAAGCGCTGGGCGAGATTAAAAAAAAGATAAAGATTCCGCTGGTTGCGGACATTCATTTTGACTACCGGCTGGCGATCGCGGCGATTGAAAACGGGGCGGACAAAATCCGCATCAATCCGGGAAACATCGGCGACGAATCCCGCGTAAGGGCAGTCGTCGGGGCGGCGAAGGAAAGAGGAATACCAATCCGCGTGGGGGTAAACAGCGGATCGCTGGAGAAAGAGCTTGTGGAAAGATACGGCGGGGTTACGGCTGAAGGACTGGTAGAGAGCGCTCTTGACAAGGTCCGCATGATAGAGGGCATGGGCTATGATAACCTGGTGGTCAGCATTAAGTCGTCGGATGTCATGATGTGCGTGAAGGCGCATGAGGAGATTGCAAAAGCATGCCCGTACCCGCTCCATGTGGGAATCACGGAGTCAGGAACTCTCCTTGCAGGAAATATCAAATCTTCCATAGGGCTTGGCCTGATCTTAAACCAGGGAATCGGCGATACGATCCGCGTATCTCTGACAGGAGATCCGGCGGAAGAGATAAAGTCGGCAAAGCTTATCTTAAAGACGCTGGGGCTGAGAAAGGGCGGAATCGAGGTAGTATCCTGCCCTACCTGCGGCAGGACGAAGATTGACCTTATCGGCCTGGCAAACAGGGTGGAGGCCATGGTGGCAGATATCCCCCTTGATATTAAAGTTGCGGTTATGGGCTGCGTGGTGAATGGCCCCGGGGAGGCGAAAGAGGCAGATATAGGGATTGCCGGTGGGATTGGTGAAGGGCTCCTGATCAAAAAGGGAGAGATCATAAAGAAAGTAAAGGAAGAAGAGCTCCTGGAGACACTAAGGCAGGAGCTGATGAGCTGGAATGAGTAAAAGATTTTTTGAAGTATTTCCTACGTTGAAAGTAAATGACAATATCGGGATGCTGTTTCAGGATGTAGAGGTTACGAAAGTTGCCACGAATAAGGAGCGCGACTTTATACGCGTACATATCTTGAGCCGTCACCTACTGGACAAAAAGACGGTCTGCGCCTCGGAAGAGTCGTTAAAGGATCAGCTGTTCGCAAGGAGCGGAGTCAGGGTGAGCATAGTGGAGCGGTATGAGCTGTCAGGCCAGTACACGCCGGAAAACCTGATGAATGAATATCTGGAAAGCTTTTTGATGGAGCTTGGGCAGAAAAGCGTGATAGAAAAAAATATGCTGAGCAGCGCCAAATGCACTTTTGAGGAGGGGAACATCCTGTGCATCCGGCTTGTGGACAGCATCGTGGCAAGAGGCAGGGAGGAGGCGCTCTCATCCTATCTGAGAACAGTGTACAGGGAGCGTTTTGGCATGGACGTAGATGTTCGGGTCATCTACGAGAAGGCGAAGGAGAGCAAGCTGAAATATAACGAGCTGAGGCTTGAGCAGGCGGTGAAAGAGATTCTGAAAGAGTCTGCCATGACGCGGGAAAAGAAACAGGATGACCCGCCAAAGGAGAAGGTCTTGGAAAAGAGGGAGGAAAAGAAGCCTGCTAAATCTTTTAAAAAGAGAGATTCCTTTAGCCTGGTCAAGCGTTCCGATGACCCGGGCCTTGTGTATGGAAGAAATTTTGACGATGAGCCGATAGAGCTTTCTCAGGTAGTAAGCGAGATGGGCGAGATTACTTTCAGAGGGAAAGTCATCAGCTTTGAGACGAGGGAAATCCGCAATGAGAAAAGCATTCTCATCTTTGCGGTTACGGATTTTACAGATACCATTACGGTAAAGCTGTTCATCCGGAATGAGCAGCTGCCGGATATGCTGGAAGGAGTGAAAAAGAACGGTTTCTACAAGATCAGAGGTGTTACGACGACAGATAAGTATGACGGCGAGCTTGTTATTAATTCAGTTTTCGGCATACGCAAGATTCCGGATTTCACAGAATCAAGGCAGGATCTGGCGCCTGAGAAAAGGGTAGAGCTTCATTGCCACACGAAGATGAGCGAGATGGACGGGGTGTCCAAGGTAGAGTCTATCCTTAAGCGCGCCCATGACTGGGGGCATAAGGCGATTGCCATTACGGATCACGGCGTGGTACAAGGCTTTACTGAGGCGAGCCATTATCTTCAGAGTCTGGACAGATCCGACCCTTTCAAAGTGATATACGGAGTGGAAGGATATTTGGTAGATGACCAGCAGGATGTGGCAGTCAATGATAAGGGTCAGAAACTTTCCGGCTCATATGTGGTGTTTGACCTGGAAACCACGGGATTCAGCTCAATCAAAGACAAGATTATCGAAATCGGGGCGGTGAAGGTAGAAGATGGGAAGATTACAGAGAAGTTCAGCACCTTTGTCAATCCGAAACGGCCGATACCTTTCAATATCACGGAGCTTACAGGCATAGCCGATGAGATGGTGATGGATGCACCGGACATAGAGGCGGTGCTGCCTGAGTTTATGGATTTTGTCGGGAACTCAGTCCTGGTGGCGCACAATGCGTCCTTTGACGTGGGATTTATCGAGCAGAATCTGCGGTATCAAGATCAGGTTCCTGATTTTACATGGGTGGATACGGTGGCAATGGCGCGCATCCTCCTGCCTACACTGTCAAAATATAAATTAAACGTTGTGGCGAACGCCCTTAACATTTCGCTGGAAAACCATCACCGGGCAGTGGATGACGCGGGGGCTACCGCAGACATTTTTGTAAAGTTCATAGAAATGCTGAGAGACGGGAACATCTATGACCTGGAAGGACTGAACAGGCTGGGGAAACAGGGATCGGACGCAGTAATAAAGAAACTTCCTGCTCACCATGTCATTATCCTTGCGAAAAACCAGGTGGGGAGGACGAACTTGTATACGCTTGTGTCGAAGTCACATCTTGACTATTATGCCCGCCGGCCTAGGATTCCAAAGAGCGAGCTGTCGAAACACCGGGAGGGGCTGATCGTTGGGAGCGCATGTGAGGCAGGGGAGCTTTACCGGGCGATTCTTGACGGGAAATCAGATGAAAGAATTGCGAAGATCGTAAAGTTTTATGATTACCTGGAGATTCAGCCCGTCGGGAATAACCGTTTCATGATCGAGAGCGAGAAGATTACGAAAGTAAAAAGCGAAGAAGACCTGCGTCAGATAAACCGCCAGATTGTAAGCCTTGGGGAGAAATTTAATAAGCCTGTGGCGGCAACCTGCGACGTGCATTTCCTGGATCCGGGGGACGAGGTATACCGAAGGATCATCATGGCGGGAAAGGGCTTTGATGATGCGGACAATCAGCCGCCCCTGTATCTTCACACGACGGAGGAGATGCTGGCAGAGTTTGAATATCTCGGCTCGGAAAAAGCCCGGGAGGTAGTGATTGAAACGCCGGGAAAGATTGCGGATATGGTGGAGCGCATCTCTCCTGTCAGGCCGGACAAGTGCCCGCCGGTCATTCCCCATTCCGACGAGCAGCTCAGGGAGATCTGCTACAGGAAGGCGCACAGCATGTATGGTGAAAATCTGCCTGGGATTGTGACAGAGCGGCTGGAGAGGGAGCTTAACTCCATTATATCCAATGGGTTTGCGGTGATGTACATTATTGCCCAAAAGCTGGTGTGGAAATCCAATGAAGACGGTTACCTGGTAGGTTCGAGAGGCTCGGTAGGCTCTTCTTTTGTAGCCACGATGGCGGGCATCACGGAGGTAAATCCCTTAAGCCCCCATTATTACTGTGAAAAATGCCATTACAGCGATTTTGAGTCGGAGGAAGTGAGGGCATATGCAGGCGGCTGCGGGTGGGACATGCCGGATAAAGCATGCCCAGTCTGCGGAGCGCCGCTTATTAAAGACGGATACGACATCCCATTTGAGACATTTTTGGGATTCAAGGGAAATAAAGAGCCTGATATCGACCTGAATTTTTCGGGGGATTATCAGAGCAACGCCCACAAATATACAGAAGTCATCTTTGGGGCAGGGCAGACTTACCGCGCCGGGACAATAGGTACTCTTGCGGATAAGACGGCGTTTGGCTATGTGAAAAATTATTATTCCGAGCGGGGCACGGGAAAGAGAAATTGCGAGATTGACCGTATCGTGCAGGGATGCACGGGCATCCGGAGAAGTACCGGGCAGCATCCGGGAGGAATCATCGTGCTGCCCCTGGGGGAGGATATCAATTCATTCACTCCGGTGCAGCATCCGGCAAATGATATGGGAACGGACATCGTGACAACTCATTTTGACTACCATTCTATCGACCACAATCTGTTAAAGCTTGATATCCTCGGCCATGATGATCCTACTATGATAAAGACGCTGGAAGAGTACATCAGCTCTCCGGGGATGGATAATGAGTATAACGAGACAGACCGAAAATTTATAGCGACGGATATTCCGCTGGACGATAAAGGGGTAATGTCTCTGTTTCACGATACCTCGGCGCTTGGGATCACGCCGGATGATATCGGAGGCTGTCCGGTTGGATGCCTTGGCATCCCGGAGTTTGGAACGGATTTCGTTATCCAGATGGTGGTAGACACAAAACCCCAGTCACTTTCCGACCTGATCCGGATATCAGGTCTTTCCCACGGTACGGACGTATGGCTGAATAATGCCCAGGAGCTGATAAAGAGCGGGAAAGCTACGATTTCTACAGCGATCTGCACCCGCGATGATATTATGACATATCTTATCAACAAAGGGATGGACAGCGAGCTGTCATTTTCTATTATGGAGAAAGTCCGGAAAGGGAAAGGGCTGACTCCGGAATTTGAGGAGGCGATGAAAGCCGCAGACGTGCCTGACTGGTATATATGGTCCTGCAAGCAGATTAAATATATGTTCCCGAAAGCCCACGCGGCGGCGTATGTCATGATGGCGTACCGGATCGCCTACTGCAAGATTAACTATCCGCTGGCCTATTACGGGGCGTATTTCGGAATCCGGGCGAAAGGGTTTTCCTATGAGCTTATGTGCCAGGGCAAGGAGAAACTGGAACAGCATATCGAGGATTATAACAGGCGTTCGGCGACCCTTACCCAGAATGAACAGGTTACCCTCAGAGATATGCGTATCGTGCAGGAGATGTATGCCAGAGGGCTGGAGTTTGAGCCGCTGGATATCTACCGGGCGCAGGCGACAAAATTCCTGATTGTGAACGGAAAGCTGATGCCCCCCTTTTCCAGCATTGAGGGGATGGGAGACAAGGCTGCCGAGGCTGTGGCGGAGGCGGCGAAGGATGGGCCGTACCTTTCGAAAGATGATTTCCGCCAGCGGACAAAGGCAAGTAAAACAGTTATCGATTACATGGCGAAGATGGGGCTTTTAGGAAATCTTCCTGAGTCAAACCAGCTGTCGCTTTTTGACTTTGCCTAGCGGATAAAAATCAGAGGTTGGAGTGTCATTAGTTATGAATAAGAAATATAAAGGCATTATTTACATTATTATATCTGCATTTTGCTTTGCGTTCATGAATATGTTCGTGCATATGTCGGGAGATTTGCCTTCCATACAGAAAAGCTTTTTCAGAAATTTTGTGGCAGCCATATTCGCATGTGCAGTCTTATTGAAAGAAGGAGCCCCATTCCGGTGCAGGGCAGAAAACCTTCCTTATATGCTGCTTCGCTCAGTGTTTGGAACGGCGGGGATTTTGTGCAATTTTTATGCGGTTGACCATCTGGTGCTTGCGGACGCATCCATGCTGAACAAGATGTCTCCGTTTTTTGCGGTTCTGTTCAGCTGCCTGATACTGAAAGAGAAAGTGACGGTTCCCCAGGGAGTGATCGTTGCAGGCGCATTTATCGGCAGCATGTTTGTCGTAAAGCCAACCTTTTCCAACATGGACCTGATACCGTCGATAATCGGCCTTTGCGGAGGCATCGGCGCGGGAGCGGCATATACGATGGTGAGAAAGCTGGGGGAAAACGGTGAGAAAGGACCTTTTATCGTATTTTTCTTTTCTGCCTTTTCTTGTCTTGTGACGCTGCCGTGGCTGATTTTTGACTTCCACCCGATGACCGGCAGGCAGCTTGCCATTCTTCTTCTTGCAGGAACAGCGGCTGCGGGCGGGCAGTTTTCCATTACGGCGGCGTATACGTGCGCGCCTGCGAGAGAGATATCCGTGTATGACTACTCGCAGATTATCTTCTCGGCGGCTATGGGGTATGCGGTGTTCGGCCAAGTCCCGGACGCGCTGAGCTGGCTGGGGTACGGTATCATATGCGCCATGGCTGTATGTATGTTCTTGTATAACAACGGGCCGGCAGAAAAAAGGAAATAATAAAAGATTTAGGGACAGGAGATAAAGATATGAGAAGAAAAGAAAGGGAAGTAAAAGAAACAGAAACAATCCGGCAGATGCTTGGGGAGTTTAAGGTGTGCAGGCTGGGGCTTATGGATGAGGGAAAGGTCTATGTCGTGCCGATGAATATGGGCTTTGATTTTGACGGAAAAAGCCTGACGCTTTATTTCCACTGTGCAAAAGAAGGAAAGAAACTGGATTTGATCCGCGAAAATCCGTCGGTCGGCTTTGAGATGGACAAGGAGATCGCGCTGGTGGAAGGGGATACGCCGTGCCAGTACAGCTACAGCTTTATGAGCATCATCGGAAACGGAGAGGCTGAAATCGTGGAGGATGCAAAAGAGAAGTCTGCTGCGCTTGAAAAGATAATGAAACAACAGTCTGGAAAAGAGTTTGACACGTTTAGGAAGAACCCGAAACTGGCGGAGGCAGTCGCGATTATAAAAGTAACCGCCGGGGAATATACATGCAAGAGGAACATTTGAGAAATCCGGGGCAATTCTATTACTTACCACTTTAAATCGTGAAAGCATTGTGATATACTTAAGGATATTTACGAAAGGATGGAGCAGAAAATGGCAGAATCAAAAAAAGTAATCATGCTCGGAAACGAAGCCATTGCCAGAGGTGCCTACGAGGCGGGGGTAAAACTATCCGCCGCATACCCGGGCACGCCGAGCACGGAAATCAGTGAATATTTAGTGCAGTATAAGGACAGCCTGTACTGCGAGTGGTCGCCCAATGAGAAGGTTGCGGCAGAAGTTGCGGTAGGCGCGTCATTGGCGGGATGCAGGGCGATGGCATGTATGAAACATGTAGGCTTTAACGTGGCGGCAGACCCTGCGTACAGCGTGTCTTATATGGGAGTGAACGGCGGGCTGGTCATCGTGGTGGCAGACGATCCCGGACTTTACAGCTCTCAGAACGAGCAGGATACAAGAATGGTGGCCCGGGCGGCAAAGCTGCCGGTGCTGGAGCCGTCGGACAGTGCAGAGGCAAAGGAATTTATGAAACTTGCCTTTGAGCTCAGCGAGAGGTTTGACCGCCCCTTTGTATTTCGGACGACTACAAGGCTCGCCCACTCACAGGGCATCGTAGAATTAAATGACAGGCAGGACGTGCCGGACAGGGAATATGTAAAAAATGTCCGAAAATACGTCATGATGCCGGTCAACGCCAAAGAGCGTCATATAGAGATTGAGAAGAGACATGATGAGCTTGCCCAAGAGGCGGATACCCTCTCCATCAACAGGGTCGAGATGGCGGACACGAAGATCGGAGTCATCACAAGCGGAATTCCGTATCAATACGTAAAAGAAGCCCTGCCGGAGGCATCCGTCCTTAAGCTTGGCATGGTAAATCCTCTTCCGGAAAAACTGATCCGGGATTTTGCCTCAAAGGTAGAGAAACTCTATATAGTGGAAGAGCTGGATCCGGTGATTGAGGAACAGGTAAAGTCATGGGGGATTGAAGCGACGGGGAAAGAAATTTTTACCGTTCAGGGAGAGTACAGCGCCAACATGCTGAGAACGGCAGTCCTAAAGGAAGAGCTTTGTGCGGCGGAGCCGGCGAAGGCGCCGGGCAGGCCGCCGATCTTATGCCCGGGATGCCCGCACCGCAGTGTATATTACGTGCTGAACAAGCTGAAGATGCATGGGGCAGGGGATATCGGATGCTATACGTTAGGCGCGGTCGCTCCTTTGAGCGTAATCGACACTACGATGTGCATGGGCTCCAGCATATCTACGCTCCACGGCATGGAGAAAGCAAGGGGCAGGGAATACATAAAAGACTGGGTTGCCGTGATTGGAGATTCTACTTTCCTGCATACGGGAGTCAACTCCCTGATGAACATGGTATATAACAATGCATCTGGAACAGTTCTGATCCTTGACAATTCCACAACCGGGATGACTGGCCATCAGGACCATGCCGCGACAGGAAAGACTCTTCAGGGCGATCCGGCTTACGCGGTGGATATACCGTCGCTGTGCAGGGCGCTGGGCGTAAAAAATGTGGCGGAGGTCAATGCCTTTGATCTTGAAGGGCTTGAGAAAGCTGTTAAGGAAGCGGCGTTAAAAGACGAGGTTTCCGTCATCATAACGAAGAGTCCTTGCGTGCTCCTTAGCAAGGCGAAAAAGCCTCTCTACACTGCACATGCAGACAAATGCAAGAAATGCGGCATGTGCATGAAACCGGGATGCCCGGCTATGACGAGGAATGAGGACGGAACCATCCGTATCGACGACACGATGTGCACCGGGTGCGGCCTGTGTGAAAGCCTCTGCAAATTCGATGCGATTGAACTGGTAAAGGAGGGTGACAGGTAATGGCAGCAAAGAATATTATGATTGTCGGCGTCGGAGGCCAGGGAACGCTTCTGACCAGTAGGATTTTAGGCGGCCTTGCCATCCTTGGCGGATATGACGTCAAGCTTTCCGAGGTGCATGGGATGGCGCAGAGAGGGGGCAGCGTGGTAACTTTTGTGCGTTACGGTGAAAAGGTTGCGGAGCCTATCGTGGAAGAAGGGCAGGCGGATGTAATCATCGCGTTCGAGCGTCTGGAAGCGCTCCGCTATGCTCATTTTCTTAAAAAAGACGGCGCGCTGATCGTCAATGACTGGAGGATAGATCCGATGCCGGTTGTCATCGGGGCGGCAAAGTATCCGGAGGGAATCCTTGAAACTCTTGGAAAAGGGCATAAGGTATATACGGTAAATGCGACGGAAGAGGCGAAGAAACTGGGGAATCCGAGAGTGTTCAACCTGATTGTCTTAGGTGTTGCGGCACAGCATATGGACTTTACAAGGGAACAGTGGTATGAAGTGATTGAAAAGACAGTTCCTGCAAAGACAGTGGATATCAATAAGAAGGCATTTGATGCCGGATATCAATTATGAAAACATACAGTGAAGGAAAATGAAGGAAGGTAGGAAGACATGGCAAAAGTAGCATTGGAGGAATGGAAGGAACAGATAAGGACTCCGGAGATTGAGTGCATGAGCCGGGACGAGATGAGCGCGCTCCAGAGCGAAAGGCTTGTAAAGCAGGTAAAAAATGTATATGACAACGTATCATTTTACAGAAAAAAGATGGATGATGCGGGAGTTCTGCCGGGGGATATTAAAGGCATTGAAGACATAGGGAAACTGCCGTTCACCACAAAAGAGGACTTAAGAGACAATTACCCCTTCGGGCTTTTGGCGGTGCCGAAGGAAAAAATCGCCAGGGTGCAGGGAACATCGGGAACGACCGGAAAGCTGACTCTTGCCTCCTACACCCAGAGGGATGTTGACGTGTGGGGAGAGTGCGTGGCGAGAGGGCTTACGATGGCAGGGCTTTCTGCGGCTGACCGCATTCATGTATGCTATGGGTACGGGCTTTTCACAGGAGGCATGGGCCTTGACCTCGGGGCGCAGGCGCTCGGCGCGATGGCTATTCCGATGTCGTCGGGCAATACGAAACGCCAGCTTATGTGTATGGAGGATTTTGGCGCTACGGCATTTGCATGTACGCCGTCTTATGCGCTGTACCTTGCGGAGGCCGCGGCAGAGGCGGGAGTGGTAGAGCGTCTCCAGATAAAAGCAAGCATCAACGGCGCGGAGCCATGGACGGAGGAGATGCGGAAAAAGATTGAGGGCATCTTAAATATCAACAGTTTTGACATCTATGGGCTCTGTGAGATTACGGGTCCCGGAGTTGCCATGGACTGTATCCACCATAAGGGACTTCATGTGTATGAGGATTATTTCTATCCGGAAGTGCTGAACCCTGCTGATCAGAGCCCATGCGGCGACGGCGAGACAGGAGAGCTTGTGTTCACGACTCTCGCAAAGGAGGGGATGCCTCTGCTCCGTTACCGTACAAAGGATTTGACCAGCATTGAGAGGGCAGCCTGCGAGTGCGGGAGGACGCTGCCGAGGATTCAGAAGTTCACAGGACGTACCGATGACATGAAAGTGATACGGGGCGTGAATGTATTCCCGACTCAGGTTGAGACGGCGCTTCTGTCCATGGGCGGAGGAGTGGCGCCGCATTATATGCTGATCGTAGACCGGGAGAATAACCTGGATGTCCTTACTGTCATGGTAGAAGTTGATGAGAAATATTTCTCAGATGAGATCCGCAGGCTGGATGGACTGAAAGCGAAAGTAGGGGCAGTGCTCAAACAGGCGCTGGGCGTATCGGTAAGGGTGAAACTGGTAGAGCCAAAGACAATCCAGAGAAGCGAAGGAAAAGCAAAACGTGTTATTGACAACAGAGAATTATAAGAGAGGAGGGATATTATGAGCGGAAACGATACTATTCAGCAGTTGTCGGTCTTTTTAGAGAACAGGGAAGGACGTCTTGATGAAGTGTTAAAAGTGCTTTCTTCGGCAGAGGTCAATATCGTGGCGTTAAGCCTTGCGGACACATCCGATTACGGGATGCTCCGGATGATCGTGTCTGACCCCGGGAAAGGGAGGCTTGCCCTTAAAGAGGCAGGAATCACAGCAATGCTTACAGATGTGGTGGCACTGCGCGTACCCCATGCGACGGGTTCTCTTTGCAGGGCGATGCACCAGATTGTAGAAGGAAAGGTAAATGTAGAGTATATGTACGCATTCGCGAACGGAAGCGATGCGGCGGCAGTTCTTAAGAGCGACGATGCGGCAAAGGTTGTCGACATTTTGAAAGGAAGCGGCTTTGATGTGTACTCGGCAGACGAGGCATACCGCGCGAACCAGTAAAGATGGAAAAATCAGTAAAGAAGATGGAACACTTAAAAGAAGTCATGGAAAAAATAAGGAAACATGAGGAGCTTTATGCAGTGATATCCGCGTGTACGAATATGCCATATGTGTATTGCGCCCCTGAGACTTATGATGATGAAGTGTTTGTCTATTTTGATAAGGCTGAGGCAAACGAAGGGGCAAAATGGCTTTTAGAGGGAGGCAATCCGATAAAGCTTGCCAAAGTAGGCGTAGAGAGCCGCCTAGCATTCTTTACGAGCCTTTATCCCATGGGAGTGAATGCTGTCTGTGTGGATAAGGAGTTTCAGAGCGAGGCGGTTTTTCAGCTGAATCATCTGGTCCACAGGCAGGAGGCGGAAAAGATGCCGAAGGGACACATCCGGGTGGAGAACCCGGAGCTGCATCTGACAGCGCTTTATTTTGCACAGGAACTCAGGAAAAATCCTGGCCACGGCAAGGTGGCGCCGGAAGAGCTGAAAGGGCTGGATGAAGAGCTTGCAGCGCATTTCATGAGAGGGACTTACATCGTTGCGGTGGAAGAAGGAAAAGGGATTCCTGTACTGCAGAAAAAGGGAGTCACTTCCCAGCCGCTGTTTACTGACATCAGGGAATTTCACAAGTTTGACCAGGAGAAGAGATTTCGGGCTGCGGTATTGGATTATGATAAGATAAAAGACATCCTTACGCCAGAGACGGAGGGAGTCACAGTGAACCCCTTTGGGGTAAATGTGTTCCTCAAGATAGGTTAGAGGAAAATATGGCGGCCCAAATGAAAAAGGGGTGTCTGCACCAGGTGGTGCGGGCATCCCTTTTGCCTTAATCTCGTTTTTAGTATTGCTTTTTAATCGTAAAACAGTATCTCTTTATAATAAAAAAGGTACATCGAAATTGTGATAGGCATTTCTTGATTTTAGAGTTTCGTTACATTTACTGCCTGAGGTCCCTTTGAGCCTTCAGTCACGTCGTACTCTACTGCCTGACCTTCCTCCAAAGACTTAAAACCTTCCATGTTTAGTCCTGAATAATGTACAAATACATCATTGCCAGCTTCATCAGAAATAAAGCCGTAACCTTTTTGGTTGTTAAACCATTTAACTGTACCTTTCATCATGATACCTCCATCAAATAAATAGTTGCATATCATTGCGCTTTTGTGCGAGTGATACTCCGTCAGATTACCATAAAAGCAATGAAAAGTCAATGGATTTCTTGAATTGCTTGACTAAAGTGGATGAAAAGTGTAAAGTATAACTGGGAAAAAGTTTAAAAGGAAGTGCGTTATGATTACATTGACTGGAAAGAAAGTATCCGAGGGGATTGCCATTGGGAAACTTTCATTTTATAAACGGGATATTAAGGAAATACGCCATATCTATGTAAAAGATGTTGAGAAAGAGATCTCCCGCCTGCAGAAGGCGAAGGAGAGGGCGTTATTCGAGCTTCAGGAGCTATATGGGATTTCCATACGCGAGGTTGGTAAAGCTAATGCGGCAATCTTTGAGCAGCAGCAGGCAATATTGGACACAGATGCGCTCTGGAACAGGATTACAGGCATCATCCTGGAAGATAAGCTGAACGCGGAATATGCGGTAAAGACAGCAACGGAAGAATATCTGAAATCAGAGCGTGACAAGGGGAACGAGTCGGACATCCGGGATGTGGCGGTCCGTATGATTCGGATCCTGTCGCGCAACTGGAAGGATAAGCTGTTCATGGATGAGCCGTTCATCCTTGCGGCAGGCGACCTGTACCCAAGCGAGGCTGTGCAGCTTGACAAGGAGAGGGTGCTTGGGTTTGTGACGAAATACGGCACGATAAACTCCCATACGGCTATTATTGCCCGGACCAAGGGAATCCCTTCCGTCATTGGCCTTGGCGAGTCCTTAAAATCCGAGTATGAAGGAAAGACGATCATTATAGACGGTTTTGAAGGGAGAATCTATATCGAGCCGGATTACACGCTGCTCACGAAGATGAAACAGCGTCAGGATGAGAATCAGGTACATATCACGAATCTGGAGCGGCTGAAAGGAAAAGAGAATATCACCCAGAGCGGGCAGAAAATTGACATATGCGCTAATATCGGAACCAGGGAGGATATTGAACGGGTTATCCGAAGCGATGCAGGAGGCATCGGGCTGTTTCGGAGCGAGTTCCTCTTTATGGAGAACGGGAACCGGCAGCCCACAGAGGAGCAGCAGTTTCAGGCGTATAAGCTTGCAGCGGAGTCAATGGGCATGAACCGCGTCGTCATTCGTACGGCGGACCTGGGAGGAGATAAGAAAGCAAGTTTCCTGGAATTTGGAAATGAGCCGAATCCAGCCATGGGGCTTAGAGGCATCCGGATATCCCTCGAGAAGGAAGAGATGTTCAAGACGCAGCTAAGAGCCATACTCCGGGCGGCAATATACGGAAATGTCCAGGTTATGTTCCCGATGATAACTACTGTGGAGGAGGTTGTGCAGGCAAAAGAATATCTGGAAAAAGTAAAGCAGGAGCTGAAAGCTGAAAAGGTATTTTTTGATGAAAATATCAAAGTGGGCGTGATGATAGAGACGCCGGCAGCAGTTATGCTGAGCGGCGAGCTGGCAAGGGAAGTTGATTTTTTCAGCATAGGAACCAATGACCTGACGCAGTTTACGCTTGGAATGGATCGGAACAACGAGTTGATAATGAATCATTATGACACCCACCATCCGGCTCTTCTGAAGATGATCCGCATTGTTGCCAATAACGTCCATCTGGAAGGCAAGAGCATCAGCATCTGCGGGGATCTGGCTGCAGATCTGACCATGACGGAATATTTCATACAGATGGGCATTGATGAGCTTTCGGTTGCGCCGGATCAGGTGCTGGGTTTGAGGAAGAAGATAAGGGAAATTCAGTAATACCATAATCAGCGGCATAATATTGAAGACAAAGGAGATTAAGCTATGTGGACGAGACAACAATTGAAGACAAATGCAAAGATGAATTTTACTAAAAATTACTGGCCCTGCGTTGGGGTCTCATTTATAGTGGCGCTTGCAGAGGGTGCCGGAACCGTGTCAAGTACAGCGAATAACGTTAAAAGCTCAATAGAGACTAACTTCCATGTAAACAGTGCGGGAGTTGCTGCAGGATATTCGGCAGAAGGACTGCCGGACAGCTTTGCGACAGGATTGTTTTCGACGGTCATGCTGTCGGTTATCCTTGCGATGTTTGTAATCGGTTTAGTCGTAAACATCTTTGTGGTAAGTGTCATTCGTGTAGGAGCTAACGGGTTCTTCGTGAGGAACCAGACAGGGATGCCGGGAATAGGCGACATCTTCAGGGGATTCAAATCAGGACATTACGGCAATATTGTAGTCACGATGTTTCTTATGAATCTGTATATAACACTGTGGTCGCTCCTGTTCCTTATCCCGGGAATTATAAAGATGTATGAATACCTGATGGTTCCGTATATCCTTGCCGATAATCCGGGTATGGACCGGAAGGAGGCATTTGCCATAAGCAAGCGGATGATGACTGGAGAGAAGTGGAACGCATTTATTCTGCAGCTGTCATTTTTAGGATGGATTTTCCTGTCCATGTTTACATGCGGCCTGCTGGGAATCTTTTATGTAAGCCCGTATATGGAAGCGACAATGGCAGAGCTGTATGCGTATAACAAAGGAAAAGCTTTTCATGAAGGTTACATTCAGTAAGAAATAGACGAAAGAAGGTATGATGGCATCTCATATTCAGAAAGATGCATAATTTTCAAAAAAATGTCTTACATTAATGCGATTTGCGTGATATAATATAAAAAGAAAGGATTGTGTCGGCAAATCGTAAACTTCATAGATCATATACCAGAGAACTGGCGTACAATCTATAAGCGAAAGATGCTTTGATTGTACGCTTTTCTTAATAATTGAGCAAAAATTAAGATTCCGGCAGATCATTAAGTGGACAGGCACAAAAGAGGTCAGAAAGGGTACAGTGAGGTTTTGCAAATGAACAGGAGGTAAGTATGTTCCAAATAGGAGATCAAGTGGCGCACTATAAGGAGGGTGTCTGTGAAGTAACAAGTATCGGAAAGCTTGATATCAGATGTTCTGACAGAAAAAAAGAATATTATACACTAAAGCCTTTGTATAATGTGGGCGGGATTCTTTATATGCCTGTAAATGGTGAGGAAAAGCAGCTGAGGAAGGTGATATCATCCGGTGAGGCGAAAGAACTGATTGCTGACATGCCTAATATAAGCCTGTTGGACATCACCGATGAAAAGAAAAGAGAACTCCTTTATAAGGAGGCGTTGTTTAAGAACCAGTGTAGGTCATGGATGGCACTGATGAAGACGTCTTATATCAGGAAAAGAGACCGTTTGGCGGTAGGGAAAAAGGTAATCAATGTGGATGACAGGTATTTGAGCAGCGCAGAGAAATTCCTGTGCGGAGAACTTGCGGTAGCGCTGAATGTTCCGAAAGAAAAAGTGCGGGATTATATTACGGAAAAGATGCAGACAGGGGAAACGCTTTAGGGCGTTTCCCCCTTGTCCTTATCAGAGATTTGTGAGTATCAGTAAAAAGATGATGATGCCGATGATAAATATGGCAATGCCCCATCTCGTAAGGTTGTGGAAAAAGTTTTTCTTTTTTTCTTTCTGCCCGGAAAGGTTTCTTTCGGCAGCTAACAGGCCTGCCAGATAATAATCCCGGTTTTGGATATAGTCGAAATTCTGAGATTTGTCTTTTGAAACTTCCGCATAGCGCAAAAAGGCATTCCAGTCCTTGCAGATTGCCTGCCAGCCGTTCCACATCTCTTTTTCAAGGTTTGAGATTGCCGTCCTGGAGAAAAAACCAAGGCCCGGGGCATACCGCTCCATAAGCTGATAGGCAGGATCTGCCTGCTTTTGGCTGAACCTCTCGAAAGCTTTTTGCAGCCCGTTCAGGATAGCGCTCTGTGCATCTCTCTTCTCATTGTATGCATTGGTGATAAAACGATATATGTTTTGAAATTCGTCAGCCTGGAAAGGAGGGGCGGAGCCGTTCCTGCCAGAAAGGGATGCATGCTTTAAGCCCTGGCTGGCGTTCAAAAAATATTCTTGGATATAAGTATTGACGGCGTATTTTAATGCGGATGCCGTCTCTGCGCTCAAACCGTTTCCGGATGCAAACGCCTGGGATTTTAACGACAGTATCCCGGCAGATACTCCCAGATATTCCTCACTTGTTCGAACTGCTTTTTCCGGGGGAATCCCAAGAAAATTCTGTTTTAAATATCGTACAAAATTCTGGAACTTTTCTACGTCATTGGGGGTAAACGCTTTGATTCCACTGTAAAAACCGCCCCGCTGAAGCATGGAGAGAACCTGCGTTCCGCTCTTTTCAGCCTTGCCCACAGAAGTCTGGTAGTCTTCATCTATCCGGACGCTGCGGGAATCTTTTTGGTAGATAATACCTTGGGAGGACTGTCCGGACGCAGTCTTTCCGTCAGCACCGGCCGAGGGGAACGAACTTCCCGCGGAACCTGAGCCAAAGGCAGTGAGTGATTTCCTGCCGGCAATATTTTCAAACAGCGTGTCTGCCAGTTTCTGGAGAGAATCCGGGCGCCCGTATTGCATCAGGAATTTCAGCAGCTCTTGCAGCTGCTGATCCATTAACTGCTGCAGGGCATCCATGGTAAGGGTGTCTAGCTGGGAAAGCAGGGCAAGCTGCTGAGCTCCCTGGTAGCCGGACATGATCTCCTTGGCAAGCTGCCGGAAAATATCTTGTATCTGGCTTAAATTCTTCTCGACAGATATCCCGGAACTGGGCCGCCAGCGAGCCAGATCATCCCACATCCGTTCGTCTACCGTTTTGGCAGGAGGCTGTTCAGTCTCTGATTTGGACTCCAGTTCGGCGCGGTCGGTTTCTTTCTGCGTCTCCTGGCTGTTTTTTACATTTTCCAATGCATCGTCCAACAGTGTCTGGCCGGCTTTCAGCTGTTCCAGTTCTGTAAGCTCATCGGCAGGAATCTGCGGCGCTGCCGGCTTTGTGTTGGGTGTATTTATAGTTGGTATATTTGGGATTTCCATAAGTTTTTTGACACCTCCTGTCTGTATCTTCTGGACTTTGCTTATATTTATTATCGGCATAAATGCAAAAAACTTGCTTTAACATTTTCCGAAAGTACACATATAATATACCGTCGAAACCATAAAGGAGGACATTATGAGAAAGTTATTGGCTTTAGCAATGGTGGTTGTCATGATGATGACACTGCTGCTCGCTTGTTCAACCAAGGAGGACACAAAAAATGCCGGGGAAGGAAAAACAGAAAGCACAGAAGGAGCGTCCGGGGAGACGAAAGAAGAGGCATTGCCTGCAACTACGAAAGTAGTGCTGAATGAAGTGGCACATTCGATATTTTACGCGCCTATGTATGTGGCGATAGAAGAGGGGTATTTTGATGAAGAAGGAGTAGACCTTGAATTAGTTACTGGATTTGGGGCAGATAAAACGATGACTGCTGTCATCTCCGGAAGTGCGGACATTGGTTTTATGGGTTCTGAGGCTTCTATTTACACCTATAATGAAGGGGCTAATGATTATGTAGTGAATTTTGCCCAGCTTACCCAGCGTGCCGGGAATTTCCTTGTGGCAAGAGAAGAGATGCCGGATTTCAAATGGGAAGATCTGAAAGGGAAAGATGTGCTTGGCGGGCGTAAGGGCGGTATGCCGGAAATGGTTTTCGAGTATATCCTGAAACAGAACAACATCGACCCGCAGAAGGACGTAAAGATTGACCAGAGCATTGATTTTGGCTCCACAGCGGCAGCATTTTCCGGCGGGCAGGGGGATTTCAGCGTGGAGTTCGAGCCGTCTGCCACAGCGCTTGAAAAAGAGAAGGACGGCTATGTGGTGGCATCTCTCGGAACAGACAGCGGATACGTGCCTTACACTGCGTTTTCAGCAAAGCAGAGCTATATCAAAGATAATCCGGAAGTAATCCAGGGATTTACAAATGCACTTCAGAAGGGCATGGACTATGTACAGTCACATAAGCCCGAGGAGATTGCCGCAGTGATTCAGCCTCAGTTTAAAGAGACGGGTATGGATACGCTTACTACAATTGTAACCCGTTATTATGAGCAGGATACGTGGAAAGACAATCTGGTGTTTGAAAAAGAAAGCTTTGAGCTTCTGCAGGATATCCTAGAGGAGGCGGGAGAGCTTACAAAGCGGGCGCCTTATGAAGAGCTGGTGACGAAGGAATTTGCTGAAACAGCAGCTAAGTAGGAAGAGAAATACTGCATATAAAAACGACCATATCAAAGGTGGAAACCTCAGATGTGGTCGTTTTGGCATTTTCAAAATGGAGTATAGGGGATTCGAACCCCTGGCCTCAACAATGCGAATGTTGCGCGCTCCCAACTGCGCTAATACCCCAAAATAAGAAAGCAGATAACGGGAGTCGAACCCGCCTCTCCGGCTTGGGAAGCCAGTGTTCTACCGATGAACCATATCTGCATGTGCCTATTATAGCACTTTTCTTTTTTTCTGTAAAGAGTAATTTACATGCTCTTTCCGGCAAAAAACATAATATTTTTTTCAAAGACCGCCTCGAAGGTTGCCTGTATTGACAGTTTCTTGAATTGCTTGATGTCAACGGAGCTGACCATTACGGAAGTATGTGCCTGGCATCCTTTCAGTTCCGGCAACTGGTCCAGGGCAAGCTGGGCGGTTGCGTCAGTCGCTGCGCTGACAGACAGTGCAATCAGCACTTCGTCTGTATGAAGGCGCGGGTTCTTGCTGCCCAGATACTGGATCTTAAGTTTCTGTATTGGCTCGATAGCTTCCGGGGAAATAACATGGCGTTCGTGGTCAATCCCGGCAAGCTCTTTCAGGGCGTTCAGCAGCAGGGCGGCGGAGGCCCCGAGAAGGTTGGAGGTCTTTCCGGTGACGATTCTTCCGTCATGCAGCTCCAAGGCAGCGGCAGGGCCGCCGCTTTTTTCTGCCATGGCAAGGGCGGCATCTACCACTTTCCGGTCATGGACCGTGATGTCTGCCTGGTTCATGAGCATCTCGATTTTATATACTTCTTCATCCGGGCAGGAGCCGAAAAGCCGCCTTCTCAATGAGTCGTAGTATCTCCTCAGGATTTCCTGGCAGGATGCTTCCCGGCAGGCCTGGTCGTCGCAAATGCAGTTTCCTACCATATTTACGCCCATGTCTGTTGGGGATTTGTAAGGGCTTTCACCGTAAATGCGCCGGAACATGGCGCTAAGGACAGGATATATCTCAACATCGCGGTTATAATTTACGGTTGTCTCCCCGTATGCGTCAAGGTGGAACGGGTCGATCATGTTGACATCGTTCAAATCGGCAGTGGCGGCTTCATATGCGAGATTTACCGGATGCTTCAAGGGGATGTTCCAGATCGGAAATGTCTCGAACTTAGCATATCCGGCGCAGATGCCGCGTTTATGCTCATGGTAGAGCTGGGACAGGCAGACTGCCATCTTGCCGCTGCCGGGCCCGGGAGCCGTGACTACGATAAGAGGCCGGGATGTTTCGATGTATTCATTTTTTCCGTAGCCGTCTTCGCTGACGACATGCGGTATATTGGACGGGTAACCGGAAATCAGATAATGACGGTATACTTTGATGCCGGATTTCTCAAGCCGTTTCTGGAAGAGTACGGCGCTTTCCTGACCGCTGAATTTGGTAATGACAACACTGCCGATGTACAGCTCGCGTTCTTTGAAGACTGACATGAGCCTTAGTACGTCGACATCATAGGTGATGCCAAGGTCGCCGCGGATCTTGTTTTTTTCAATATCCTCGGCATTTATGACGATAATGATCTCGGCCTGGTCAGACAGCTGCATAAGCATACGCATCTTGCTGTCCGGCTGGAATCCGGGGAGGACGCGGGAAGCATGGTAATCATCAAAAAGCTTGCCGCCAAACTCCAGGTAGAGTTTATTGTCAAATTTTTTAATTCGTTCCATAATGTGGGACGACTGCATTTTCAGATACTTTTCATTGTCAAATCCTTTTTTCATATTATCATTCCTTTAAAATTTTAGAAAAACATTTTAATCCTGCATGGACAACTACATTACCAAGTATACTACAAAGAACAGGAATTTTACAATCTTTTCATAATGTTTTTATTGATTTCAGGATGAGCTGTCTTTATAATAGTAAGAAGTGACACAGGAGGAAGAAATGGACAATCAGAATAACCCAAATAATCAAAATAACCAAAAGCCAAATAATAACAAGAACCAGCAGGGCATTTCCTTTGTTATTTTGGTGACGCTTATCACGACAATCATGGTGCTGGCGCTCTATCAGCTCAGGGATGCGACTAATTCGGAGGAAATCACATATGATGCGTTCCTTGCCATGGTTGATAAAGGCGAAGTTGAAAAAGTTGAGATACAGAGCGACAAGATTGTCGTTACGGCGAAGAAGAAAGGCAAAGAAAAGGCCGGCAGGGAATATTATACAGGTATCGTAAATGACGTGAATCTCTCAAGCCGCCTGTTTAAAGCTGGGGTGGAGTATAAGCATAAGATACCGGATACGACTTCGGTGATGGTTCTCAATGTGCTTTTTACTTTCCTTCCGGTAGCGCTTATCGTCGGCATGTTCGTGTATATGACTAGGAAGATGGCGAAGGGCGGAGGCATGATGGGCATTGGAAAGAGCAATGCCAAGATGTATGTGGAGAAACAGACCGGCGTTACGTTTAAGGATGTTGCGGGGCAGGAAGAAGCGAAGGAGTCTCTGCAGGAGGTTGTGGATTTTCTGCATAATCCGGGGAAGTATACCAGCGTCGGGGCGAAACTGCCGAAAGGCGCATTGCTCGTAGGGCCTCCGGGAACCGGAAAGACGCTGCTTGCAAAAGCGGTTGCGGGCGAAGCGAATGTTCCGTTCTTTTCGCTCAGCGGTTCGGCGTTTGTGGAGATGTATGTGGGAGTCGGGGCTTCCCGTGTGCGCGACCTGTTCAAGCAGGCGCAGCAGATGGCTCCGTGTATTGTCTTTATCGACGAGATTGATGCCATCGGAAAGAGCCGTGACAACCAGATGGGCAGCAATGATGAGCGGGAGCAGACGCTCAACCAGCTTCTGGCTGAGATGGACGGATTTGAGAGCAACAAAGGACTGGTGCTCCTGGCTGCGACGAACCGGCCGGAGATTCTTGATCCGGCACTTTTGAGGCCGGGGCGGTTTGATCGCCGTATTGTGGTGGAAAAGCCGGATCTGAAAGGGCGGGTAGATGTCCTTAAGGTTCATTCTAAAGATGTAAAGATGGACGAGACGGTTGATTTGGACGCGATTGCACTTGCCACCTCGGGCGCTGTGGGATCCGACCTTGCCAATATGATCAATGAGGCTGCGATTACAGCCGTTAAGCACGGCAGGATGGCGGTTTCTCAGGATGATCTGTTCGAGGCAGTGGAGGTCGTGCTTGTAGGAAAAGAGAAGAAAGACAGGATCATGAGCCAGGAGGAGCGGCGGATCGTGTCTTACCATGAAGTTGGGCACGCGCTTGTGAGCGCGCTGCAGAAAGATTCCGAGCCGGTACAGAAGATTACCATTGTTCCCCGCACCATGGGCGCTCTGGGGTATGTAATGCAGACGCCGGAGGAAGAGAAGTTCCTGAACACGAAGAAGGAGCTGGAGGCCATGCTTGTGGGAGCGCTTGCAGGACGGGCGGCCGAGGAGATTGTGTTTGACACGGTTACCACGGGAGCGTCCAACGATATTGAGAAGGCGACGAAGATTGCGAGAGCCATGATTACGCAGTATGGCATGAGCGAGAAGTTCGGGCTGATCGGATTGGAATCCGTACAGCATCGTTATCTGGACGGAAGGGCAGTTGCCAACTGCGGAGAGGCGACGGCCTCGGAGATTGACAAAGAAGTTATGAAGTCATTAAAGGCTGCGTATGAAGAGGCGAAGAAACTTCTTTCAGAACACAGGGAGTCCCTGGATAAGATTGCGGATTTCCTGATTGAGAAGGAAACCATTACCGGGAAAGAGTTTATGGAGATATTCCGGGAGGTGGAAAATATTGATCCTGATGAAAAGAAGGAATCGGAAGAGCGTATTGGAATGAAATAGAAGCTGCTGCAAAGCTTTCAGGCTTTGCAGCCGTTTTTGTCAGGAACATTCTTTTTAATCAAGAGGCAGGAGATAAAAAATGTTTGAGATTCAGGAAGAATTAAAGAAACTGCCGGGAAAGCCGGGAGTATATATTATGCATGACGAGGCAGATGCCATCATCTATGTAGGAAAAGCAATAAGCCTTAAGAACCGGGTGCGCCAGTATTTTCAGAGCAGCCGGAACAAAGGGGTTAAAATAGAGCAGATGGTCACGCATATTACGAGATTTGAGTATATTGTGACAGATTCTGAGCTTGAGGCACTCGTGCTGGAGTGCAATCTTATTAAGGAGCACAGGCCCAAGTACAATACGATGCTCATGGACGACAAGGGTTATCCTTTTATCAGGGTGACGGCAGATGAGGACTTTCCGCGGATCATGCTGGCACGGAAGATGAAAAAAGACAGGTCGAAGTATTTCGGGCCTTATACAAGCTCAGGAGCGGTAAAGGATACGATAGAGCTGATCCGAAAACTGTACTGCATACGCAGCTGCAGCCGAAGGCTGCCCCAGGATATAGGAAAGGAGCGGCCATGCCTTAACTATCATATCCATCAATGCAAGGCGCCCTGCCAGGGGTATATTTCCAGGGAGGAATACCGGAAAGCGATTGATGAGGTGCTGCAGTTTTTAAACGGGAATTATGAGCTGATTCTTAAGGAGCTGGAAGGGAAGATGCAGGAGGCATCCGGGAATCTGGAATTTGAGAAGGCGATAGAATACCGGGAGCTGATATCCAGCGTGCAGAAAATCGCCCAGAAACAGAAGATTACGGACACGGCGGG
>OFFY01000540.1_pt1 | contig 38209 bp, 32 predicted proteins | sample 1521481 | NCBI WGS metagenome assembly OFFY01 (sample SAMEA3504117, study PRJEB24116) | mouse gut metagenome | biome: mouse gut; feature: mouse-associated habitat; material: faeces | place: Denmark | collected 2011
CCGCCCCTCTTCCAGAAAGCGCTCCTTTTCCCGAAATCCAGCCTTCTCCAGCGCCCGCAGGGAACAGACGTTCTCCGCATAGGCAAAAGCGCCCAGTCTGCGGATTGCATAGCGGGAAAAGACCTCCTGGCAGAAAAGCCTGGCTGCCTGACTGCCCACGCCTTTCCCCCACAGACGCTTTTCAAAAATCAGGAAGCTGAACATGGCCATCTCTTCCTCAGCTTCATCGATGCCATAGCACCACACATCCCCCACGTAATCGCCGTCCGCCCCGATGCACATGCCAAAGCTGGTGGCATCGGGCTGCCTGGATGCTTCGAACTGTCTCAGCGCCTCCTCCAGAGAGATGTCCTGCAGAGGAATCCTCTTCCTGATTTCTTCGTCCTGGGTCTTCTCCCAATAAATCCTTACATGCTCCGCCGTCCTGGGCCCGAGCACGACCTTGATGTCAGCCCTCTGACCGCTCACTCTTCGTTGTCCTCCTCCAGCACCTCGTTCAGCGCCTCCCGCGTCTCCATAATCTCATCGTGGTCTCCACCTTTCAGCGCCGCCTCAAAGGCCGTGATGTACCGGTCAAGCACGCGCCTGCGCTCCCCCAGGGTCTCCTCGTACATCCGCTCCGCCCTGGTCAGCACCAGCCGGTTCTCCTCGTAGTCCCTGGGCTGAATCTTCAGATAAGCCAGTTCCTCCATCCGTTTGCGTACCTCTTCCTCGGTCATCTGATTATCCTGTCCTTTGATAATCATCTTCCGGCTCTCCCCGGTAGACACTACGCTCACCTCTACCTCCAGAAGGGAATTGATATCATAGGTATACGTCACGTCCACGGCCTCCTGGCCCTTGGGACCCTTGGGTATCTCAATCTCCAGTTCCCCCAGGAAAAGATTATTCCTGGCAAACCGACTCTCCCCCTGCAGTACTCTGACTCTTACCTTGGTCTGATTGTCCCTGGCAGTATAGAGCCGCTCCGTATGGCTGGCAGGGATAACGGTATTCCGCTCAATAATCGGGCAGAACCTCCCGTCCTCATATTTTCCCTCATCATACTCCACAACCACTTCCGTGCCCAGGGTAAAGGAACAAACATCCGTAAGGATAACTTCCTTCACTTCCTCTCTGCGCTCCTTCATGGCAGCCTGAATCGCCGCCCCCAATGCCACGGTCTCATCCGGATTCATCCTGGTATCCGGAAACTTCCGAAACAGACGGATCAGGAAATCCCGCACAATGGACAGCCTGGTGGCCCCGCCGATGAGCAGCACCTCGTCGATCTCCGAAAGCTTCAGCCCTGCATCCGCCAGACTCTTCTTCACCGGATCCCGAATCTTCATCAGAAGCTCCTCACAGGCTTCCTCATATTCCTCATAAGTAATCTTCTGCTCCAAAGTCTCTTCCTTGTATAAAAAGCGGATAGTCACCTGATCTGTATCATTGACGGCACATTTGGCCTTATCCGCCTCCCGAAACAACCTGGCCTGCTCCTTTTCCGATAGATTCTGCATCTGCAGTCTGGCCTTCTGCAGGAACAGTTTGGCCATCACTTCCGTGAAATCCTCGCCGCCCAGGTAATTATCTCCCGCCACAGCGCGGACTTCCAGAATATTGTGGTAGAGCTCCAGAATAGATACATCAAAGGTCCCGCCCCCTAAGTCAAAGACCAGGAAGCGAGTATCCTTCTCCTTGTCATATAGTCCGTATGCCACCGCGGCTGCCGTGGGCTCGGATATCATCCGCTCCACCTTCAGTCCTGCCAGTTCCCCGGCACGCTTGGTTGCCTTCCGCCGTTTGTCGTCAAAGTACGCAGGCACACTGATCACGGCCTCGGTCACCTCCTGCCCCAGAAAACACTCCGCGTCCTCCTTCAGGGAGCGCAGCACCAGGCTGGAAAGCTCTTCCGGCCGAAAATGCTTTCCGCTTAAGACATAATCCCGCTCCGTTCCCATGTTCCTTTTGAAAGTCTGTGCTACCGTGTCAGGATACAGACTCATACGTTCTCTGGCTGTCTCTCCCACATAGACATTACCTTCCGCATCTACACTGACGACAGAAGGGGTCAGACTTTTCCCCAATCTGTTGGGAATGATCTTCGGTCCCTCTTCCGTAAAATATGCGATTAAACTGTTTGTTGTACCCAAGTCGATTCCTACTATCATGTTAACCTCCATGCCATTTGGACAGCATTTCTTTTTCGGGGCCATTCCTTATAAACCATGATACACTGATGTTTACAATATTCCCGCTGACTATCAGTATAACACAACTTCCCTCTCTGTTCACGAAAAACTTCAGATTGGCAAAAATTATCAGACACCCCTATATTAATCGTCTGGGAATGCCAAAATGAGCAAAAGCTCATTCTATATCATCAAACACCGTATGCCTTATGGCAAGCATATATTCGTCCCATGACTGAATCTCCAGATTTCCACGCAACCGCTTTTTTGCCTCTTCCCGCCTGCCCGTCCGCAGCAGGAACAGGATTCTTGCGCCCTCCATCTCCTTACAGAGCGGGCAAGTGCAGAAATGGCAGATTTCGCAGCTTTCTTCTCTGTCCAGAATCTCCCGAAGCTTCTCCTCGGACTGTGTATAATATGCTGCAAGAAATTCCATCTGCAGATGCCCTTTTTCCTGATTATAATACTTGGTCCTGGCGCTTTTCCTTTCCTCCTCCAGCCAGTTTTGCAGTCTGGCCGCATATTTTCTGCCTCTTCTGTCGTCCCCGCAGAGAATACAGGCAAATACCGCATCGCAGATTTTTTCTTCCATGGCGTTCTCTACCAGGCCGTTCTGAAACATTTTGTCAAAGGCTCTCAGCGCGGCGGCCTTTTTCCCGAATAAAAGCTCCACCCATCCCCTGCAGCAATAGTATGCCGGATAAGAGACTACTTCCGGTTTCTCCCGCACGCCCGGAGACAGGATACCTTTTATCACGCGCCGGAATGTACCTCCGTAGAGCTCGTTGCCCCATTGCCTGATCTGCTGACGGGCCTTATCCTTTTCCCTCACACTGTTATACAATTCCGTCAGCTTCTCGTAGCGGATCCATTTCTCCTTTTTATAATAACGCCTGTAAACCGCCTCCGCATCTTCTGTACGGCCCAGACGCAGATAGATCTCCGCCAGCCTGTCTCCGACCCAGTTGCTGCGGTTTTCTCCGGCGATACATTCATATTGCTTATAGGAAGCAAGCGCCATTTCGTCATTTCCAAGCAGCGAATAGATATTTCCCATATCCGCATAGATTACCGCGGACATTTCTGTGTCCATATAGATGATAGCCTTTTTGATGAAAAACAGCGCCCTCTCATAATCCCCCTCATATTTACAAACAAAGCTTAATCCATTTAACGCATATGGATTGACAGGATTGAGATAAAGCGCCTTCTCGAAATCTTCCTTTGCCTCTTTGAGATAATGCGCCGATCTATGAAAAATGGCTCTTTCCACCAGCATAAAATCGTCCGGATAATTATAGAGATATTCGGTTAACAGAGGCAGTCCCCGTTCGTAATATCCCTGTTCTCCGCGTTCCACATGCCGCAGAAATTCCTGCCGGAATTCTTTCAGCCTGCTGTTCAGCACATCGATATCCATGAGCGTATGATCCATCTGATAGGCATAGGCTTCCAGAATAGGACTTTTTACGCCGTTTTTTTCTGCGTCTTCCAGTACCTTCTCCAGATCCTCCCGACGATCCAAATCCAGATAAACCTTCGCCAGATATTCATACGCCTTGGCATAATTGGGAAAATATCTGAGGCAGCTTCCCGCCGTACGAACCACCCCGCCCGCATTGAGCTGTCTTCTGTACACCTCCATGGAAGTGGCATGCGCCGCAAAAATCTGATATTCGTCTACCAGCTTCCGGGTGAGTTCCAGGCACCTGTCATATTCTTCCATCTCCAAATAGATCTGTGCCATCTCCAGCAGGATCCCGATATCCTTTGCGCTGTCTGTCAGGATACTTTCTCCCTCCCGGATAGCCAGGAGGAAGTTTTCCTTCTCCTTGAAGCCCAGACTATGATAACACTGCATCCTGATTAGATGAGCCTGGCGGAGTCTGTCCCGATCTTTTTTCTCCTCTTTTTCATTGGACCCGTCCTGTGCTTTTATCTTCTCTTCCAGCAAGCTTTCCCAATGCCGGGTCATGGTGATCGAATCCTCATAATCGGCCTGCTCCACATAGAGCTTTGCCAAAAGTCCATTATACTCGGCTTTCTTTTCCGGCGGCAGAAGATTTTCCAGCTTTAATGCAAGGCGGATGCCTCTGGCGACTTTCCCGTCCTGCAGATAGCACCAGCACAGCTCCAGCATACTCTCCCAGCCTGCCTCCTGTCGGCAGCGCTCCTCCAGCTCCTCCTCGATACGGGCATTGACCTTGCCCAGAAGCTCCAGAAACGCATCGTCACTGCCGGAAGCAAGCACCTTTTCCGCACATTTTTTTGCTTTCCGATACTGGCCTTCCGTATAATACCAATCCGTCAGTCTTAAATTGGCCATATAATGGGTATCATTATCTGCTTTCAGCTCCTCGTAGAATCCGGCCGCCCTTCTCCTGTAATCTGAATCCTCCTTTGTCCCGCCGATCATCCAGAGCAATTCAGCAAAATTATAACACAGCATGGCATCCGAAGGATACTTCTCCCGCTGAGCCTCCAGCAGAGCTATGGCTTCCTCCTTATGTCCCTGCCGCGCCAGAACATTGGCACGGCTGATCTCCATGACCGGATGCCGGATTCCGAGACCATCTGCACTCTGGACACATTGTGCGGCATCCTCCAGCCTTCCCTCCTGCAATGCCTGCCAGCAGCGGTCATAGTACTCCAGAAACAGATCGTAATCAGCGTCCGGTGCTCCCTCAAACTGACCAAACTCCAGATCCTCTCCCCGCTCGCATCTCCCGATTATGTAATGCACGAAATTCAGCGGAAATTTTTCACGAAGAGCCTTTGCATCTTTGATAATACAGAGTTTCTGATCCAGCAATTTCCATACCGCGGTAGGCAGTTTAAAATGCTCCGTCAGAAAACCCAGCAATTTGAGACGGCAGTTTTCTTCCTCTTCAATGGAAAAAAACACATCCTCCTCAAAAAGTGCTTTCCAGCACTCCACATCCTGTCTGGTCCGGATATTGTTATACACCTGGGCCGCCTTCTCCAGCCACAGTCCGGAAGGAGTGGTGTCCTGGGGCTTTTCTCCCTCCGGTTCCTCCTTCTGTGCCGCATATCTGCAGGCCTCCTCGTATGCGCCGCGAAGCCTTTTAAACCCCTCCGGATCATCCTCCGGATTGGTCACGGAAAGTTTCTCCCGATAGGCGTTTTTAATGGCCCGCTCATCTTTTGTATATTCGATTCCCAATATCAAAAAGGCTTCTGTAGCATTCATACTGTTCCCTCACCTCTCCCGACACCATATCTTTTCCAATCCGTCTCCCCCAAGCCGTGAAACACAAAACTGCCCACAATGAGTCTGACTTGGAAAATGTCAAAAAGGAGGCCCGCATCCGGAACAGATCCCGGTCTCCACGCGACGGCCCCCCTGTCTTCCAAGGAAATCTTCAAGCTTTCCGCCCGGTTCCCAGGAATTATTTAGAATACAAATTTGTCCGCAAAATAAGCATCCAGATTCTTGATTTCCACCCGCTCCTGTTCCATGGAATCCCGGAAGCGTACCGTCACACAGCCGTCTGTCTCAGAGTCAAAATCATAGGTTACGCAGAAAGGTGTGCCGATCTCGTCCTGACGGCGATATCTCTTACCGATATTTCCTCTGTCATCATACTCACAGTTGTACTTTTTGGAGAGCTGCGCATAGATCTTCTCCGCACCTTCCGCCAGCTTTTTGGAAAGAGGCAGCACGCCTATTTTCACCGGTGCCAGCGCCGGATGGAAACGAAGCACCGTACGCATATCGCCGCCCTCCAGTTCCTCTTCATCATAGGCCGCGCAGAGGAAGGCCAGTACCACGCGATCCGCACCCAGAGAAGGTTCCACTACATAGGGTATGTATTTCTCCTTCTTCTCGTCGTCGAAGTATGTCATATCTTCCCCTGAAATATTGGCATGCTGGGTCAGGTCATAATCTGTTCTGTCCGCAATCCCCCAAAGTTCTCCCCAGCCGAAGGGGAACAGGAACTCGATATCGGTGGTACCCTTGCTGTAGAAACACAGCTCTTCGGGGCTGTGATCCCGCAGACGCATCTCGTCCTCCTTGATCCCCAACGAGATCAGCCAGTCGCGGCAGAAGCCTCTCCAGTACTGGAACCATTCCATATCCGTGCCGGGCTCACAGAAAAACTCCAGCTCCATCTGTTCGAACTCACGGGTACGGAAGGTAAAGTTTCCGGGTGTAATCTCGTTGCGGAATGCCTTGCCGATCTGCCCGATACCGAAAGGAATCTTCTTGCGGGAAGTTCTCTGCACATTCTTAAAGTTAACAAAGATACCCTGTGCAGTCTCCGGCCGAAGATATACCACGCTCTTGGCATCTTCCGTGACGCCCTGGAAGGTCTTGAACATCAGATTAAACTGGCGGATGTCCGTAAAATTATGCTTACCGCAGCTGGGGCACGGAATCTGATGCTCGTCCACGAAAGCCTTCATCTGCTCCTGGCTCCAGGCATCCACACTCTCCTTAAGCTCGATACCCTTCTCCCCGCAGTAATTCTCTATCAGCTGGTCAGCCCGAAAACGCTCATGACATTCCCGGCAGTCCATCAAAGGATCGGAAAAACCGCCCAGATGCCCGCTGGCTACCCAGGTCTGGGGATTCATCAATATGGCGCAGTCCACACCCACATTATAGGGGTTCTCCTGGACAAATTTCTGCCACCAGGCCTTCTTTACATTATTTTTCAGTTCTACACCCAGATTGCCGTAATCCCAGGTATTGGCAAGGCCGCCGTATATCTCGGATCCGGGATAGATGAATCCTCTTGCCTTTGCCAGAGCCACTATTTTTTCCATTGTCTTTTCCATCTCAATCCATTCCTTTCTATTTGCTTTTTCGTCAGATCATCATTTCATCAGAATATATACTAAATCTTCCTCCTCGGAAGGCTTTATGCTTCCGTCCTCATTCACCGCGGCCGACGCACTGATATAAACTACCCTGCGGTCGCAGTAAATGTTCGCTTTTATGTCGGTTACCAGCAGATACTCACCGTAAGATTGTCCCAGAAGACCTACATCCAGCATCGAATCATCCTTCACGCTTTTCATGGGAGTCCCCATGTCAAACCCGTTGGTCGCCGCATCCTTTACAGTACCGAAAAACAGATGATCCTCCCCGAAATCTGTGCAGCTTTCCCAGCCGTCAAACCGATAGACTACCATGGCCTTTCCGCCGTCCAGCGCTTCGGTTTTCTCCACTGTCACTGCCGCTTCCTTTCCCTTTTCCGCATTATATGCTGCCGCTTCACGCTCCGCCATGGAAGCAAGCTCCGACAGCTGATAATATGCCTTGTCAAATTGCCCCACCTGCCAGACCGTAATCTCTCCTTCTTTCCCTACAAAGACAGTGGGCTTATCCACCGTTTCCGGGACCTTTGCTCCGCCGCAGCCTGCCAGAAATATGGCACAGACACAGAGTATGCCTGCCAGCCTTCCCAATCTTTTCATACCGATACCCTCCTGTGTACTTTTACGTACATACACCGATATATAACTATATCCATGCAATTCCATGCTATTGTATCAAAAACTTTGCTATTTTTCAACAGAGAGTTTGCAGAACTTCAAGACTTTTAAAATGGCGTCCCACAAAACGGTTCATGTAACGGGCGGCCACCGCCTCCAGCTGTGCCAGCACGCTGTCTTTCACCGCGAAGGTATACAGCTTTTCCACCGGACTCGTCGTTATGTATTTTAATGCATAGAGTGTGGATTCCTCCAGCTTCTCGTCTCCGGGCAGAAACGGAGCCTGGGGCGAAAATTCCATGGGAAATTCCCCGTTCACCGCCATGGCTCTGCACTCGAAGACGCAGCGCACCAGGGCGTTGGGCAAAGATTGCACGCTGAGAGCCCGTAGCGACTGATAGAGAAGTTTCATCATCTCCCGTTCATCATTGTTCTCCCGGGTATAATAATCCGCCACTTCCGCGAAATACATGCCGTAACAGGCCCCGATATAATCTGTCCTGAGAGGTTCAAAATAATTCTGAATGTCCGCCTCCGTCAGTGTATAAGAACTCCTCCCTTCATATAGCTTAAAACAACCGAAAGCGAAGGGATTGGTAGCCGCAGTCAGACGGCTTCCCTGCCGTCTGGCTCCTCTGGCAAAAGCGGAGATTTTTCCCCGTTCCCTAGTCAAAAGGCTGATATGTCTGTCGAATTCCCCTACCGGGGTTTGCTTCAATATGATTCCTGTCACCGATATATATTCCTGCATGGCTGTCTTCTCTCATCGGGCCGGATAAACCCTCCTCTTCCTGTCTGTAATTGGAGACGAAGTTTAGATAATCCTCGATCCTGCCGCTGTTTTCAAATTGCTTCCAGTATTTCTCTTCCATATTCCGCATCCTCCGTATAATATATACTCGCCGTATAAATACACCTTTAGAGTCTGCATTTTTCCCTTTTATATTCGCTTTTTTATGTGCTGGAAATATCTTTCGGATTGTAACCGAAATTTTTCAGAAGATAATCGCTGTCCCGCCAGTCCTTTTTCACCTTTACAAAAAGCTTCAAATTTACCTGCTTCTCCAGCATCTCCTCAATTTCCCTGCGGGCGGCAGACCCGATCTTCTTCAGCATGACTCCGCCCTTGCCGATGATAATCCCTTTGTGAGAATCCCTCTCACATATGATAGACGCCTCGATATGACAGATGCTGTCATACTCCTTCATACTCTCTATGCTGACTGCCACGCCGTGAGGGACCTCTTCTGCCAGCAGACGCAGCGCCTTCTCCCGCACCAGCTCCGCCACAATCTGCCGCATAGGCTGGTCAGTGACCGTGTCTTCGTCAAAAAAGGCATGTCCCTCTGGCAGATACTGAAAAATGCAGTGCACCAGTTCCGCCGTGTTGTCTCCCTTCAGGGCCGACACAGGTACAATTTCCGCAAAATCCAATTCTGCGCGGTAGCAGTCAATAGACGAAAGAATTCTTTCCCGTTTCACGGAATCCGTCTTATTGATCACCAGTATCACGGGAGCTTTTACTTTCTTCAGCTCCTCAATGATATGACGCTCTCCGGCGCCGATATAATCAGTAGGTTCCACCAGCCAGAGAATCACATCGGCCTCCTCCAGCGTATGCTCCGCCGCATGGATCATATACTCTCCCAGGCGGTTTTTCGCCTTGTGAATCCCCGGTGTATCAAGAAATACGATTTGGCCTTCCCCGGTTGTCAATACTGTCCTGATCCGATTCCTGGTTGTCTGGGGTTTATCCGAGGTAATGGCGATCTTCTGCCCGATCAGCTGATTCATCAAGGTGGATTTTCCTACGTTGGGCCTGCCTATCAATGTGACAAAGCCTGCTTTGTACGCTATGTTTTCCATTGTCTTTTCTCCATTTTGGTACTTCTATTTTGCTATATAAAACTGATTCTTTAAAAGCAGCCAATTGGCCTGGAACCAGTCCATAATCTGCCAGTATCCGCAGCCCCGGAGAGCATATTGGCGGATGAGGTTAAATTTTGCCTGCAGGCTTCTCACATCCTCAAACCATACTTCATGGGAAATCCCGCCTTCCGTATACCGGAAATAAGGGCTCTCTGCCAGGCTGTCAAAATAAATCTCCGCCCCCTGCCTTATGGCAATACGTACAGCCTCCACATTTCCGATGGTAGCGGCCTTTGTAATCCCCCGCTGATAGGGAAGCGGCCAGTCATATCCGTAATTCGGAATCCCCAGATCGACTTTATTTGCAGGAATCTCTGTCAGCGCATACTCAACTACTCTGCGAACCTGATTGATGGGGGCTACTGCCATGGGAGGCCCATAGGTATAACCCCATTCATAGGTCATCAGCAGCACATGATCCGCTGCCTCTCCCAGCGCCCTGTAGTCTTTTCCTTCATATAATAGGCCCTTTTGATCCGCACTGCTCTTCGGAGCCAGCGCCACTGAGGTATGGTAACCAGCCGCACGCATGGCATCCGCCACCTTCCATACGAAAGCGGTAAAGGCATCCCTGTCCTGGACCAGGATATATTCAAAATCAATATCCACGCCCTGGTATCCTTTCAGGTTCATCAATTCCAACAACTCCTGAATCAATCTGTCCGTGTAAACGTCATTATTTACCACAGAATGAATTAACTGGTTATTGAAATTGCCGTCCGGGCCGAATGGGGTCAATGTCAGCACAGGCAAGGTTCCGAAACGCAATGCCTCGGCAATCATCCATTCATCCTCTCCATAGCCTGGCGGCAAAAGTTCCCCTTCCATCGTAAAACCATAAGAAAATATGGGAAGTTCCGTCAAGTACGGCAGTGTCTGTTCCAAAACCCATGGACTGATAAACGGATAAGCATAACCGCTTACCGAGATTACCCCGGAAGCATTCCGGACATAACGATTGATCAAAAGCGCCTGCCCTACGGCAAGCTCATAAGGATATACCAGCTGATTATCCCGTATAATCTGCTCCGCGCCCGCACCCGTCTGCGCCGCAATGCTGTCCACACTGTCTCCCGGCCTTACCACATAGATCTCCATGTTAATACCTCTGTATCGTTTTCTATCGAAATCTATATTCCTCTCCGGCCAGGTTTAGACTATGAAATGCTTTTTGATACCTTAACTGACGCCCTCCTTCTTACAGATATCCTCCAGACAGCATCTGTCACAGTAGGGCTTCGTCCGTGCCGTACAGATTTCTCTTCCGTGGTTCACCAGACGGTGGCAGAAATCATTGCCTTCCTTAGGCGGGATGATCTTCCAAAGTGCTTTTTCCACTTTGGCAGGTTCTTTGATCCCGTCTACCAGCCCCATTCTGTTCACCAGCCGGATGCAATGGGTATCCGTTACGATGGCCGGTTTCCCGAACACATCGCCCATAATCAGATTGGCGCTTTTCCTGCCCACCCCAGGCAGAGACAAAAGCTTGTCAAAATCATCCGGAACCTTTCCTCCGTATTCATCCCGCAGGATTTTCATACAGGCATGAATATCCCGCGCCTTACTCCTGCCCAGTCCGCAGGGACGGACAATTTCTTCGATGGCCTCTGCATCGGCCTCCGCCAGGGCATTCACGTCGGGAAATTTCTCATAGAGCTTTTCCACTACCACATTGACCCTGGCGTCGGTACATTGGGCAGCCAGACGCACACTTACTAACAGTTTCCACGCCTGGTCATAATCCAGAGTACAGTCCGCATCCGGATATTCTCTCTTCAGTCTATCTATGATCTCCAATGCTCGTTGCTTCTTTGTCATTTGTTCTCCTCATTCTGCCGTCTCTTATCTGCATCCATGCAATCTCCCGCCAGTCTCTCCTTCAGCATGGTATTGCGCTGTGTCACGGTTACATTCCGCACCGCATAGGAAAGCGCCTTCCTCGTACCCACAATGACCAGGATTTTCTTCGCCCGTGTAATGCCTGTATAAATCAGATTCCTCTGCAGCATTACAAAATGTTTCATCAATACCGGCATTACCACGATCTGGTATTCGGAACCCTGGGCCTTATGAATGGTAGTGGCATAGGCGTGAACCAGCTCGTCCAGCTCCGCGGCTTCATACGGTATCCTTCTTCCCTCAAAACACACTGTCAAAACGCGCTGCGTCAGATCCACTCGTTCGATCTCCCCGATATCTCCGTTGAAGATCTCCTTGTCGTAATTGTTTTTGATCTGCATCACTCTGTCTCCCGGCCGGAATACAAAGCCGCTTCGCCGCAATCCCTCTCCCTGCGGATTCAGAGCTTCCTGCAGAACCAAATTCAGATTGGTGGCTCCCACCTCCCCCCGCTGCATGGGCGTCAGTACCTGAATCAGCGAAGAGGGCAGACCATAATGACGGGGCAGCTTATCCTTTACCAGCCTCACAATCTCCGCCACTGCCTCCTCCGGCTCCTCTTTCTCCACAAAAAAGAAATCCGTACCCTTTCCGTTAGATAAATCCGGCATCTGCCCTGCATTGATCCGATGCGCATTGTATATGATCCGGCTTCTTAAGGCCTGGCGGAAAATTCTGGTCAGCCGGATTACAGGAAAGCATGCGCTGTCAATAATATCCCGCAGCACATTTCCCGCCCCCACGGAAGGCAGCTGATCGATATCCCCTACCAGAATCAGGCGCATCCCCGGAGGAATTGCTTTCAAGAGGGAATTCATCATCACAATATCGATCATGGAACACTCGTCCACAATCAGGACATCCCCTTCCAGAGGATTTTCCTCATTTCTTCCGTATCCTTCCGGCGGTTTGCAGTCCAGCAGCCTGTGCAGGGTCTTCGCCTCCAATCCCGTGGCCTCCGTCATCCGTTTGGCCGCCCTGCCGGTGGGCGCCGCCAGAAGGATTCGCAGTCCGTAGGCCCTATATGCGGCGATAATTCCCTGGGTGGTAGTGGTCTTGCCCGTACCGGGTCCTCCTGTCAAAACCATCACCTTCGCCATGGCGCAGCGCCGTATGGCATCCGCCTGAATCTCATCATACTGCATGCCCACAGTCTGCTGGATTCTTCCCACATCCACGGACAGATTCGCATTTCCTGTCTCCTGCCTGGCTTTGGCGAGGCGCTTCCACAGCTGATCTTTAGCAGGTGCGGCAGCCAGCTTCCTTAATTTGGATGCCGTCCCTGCCTCCGCATAATAAAAGGGCGGAAGATAAATGGCTTCTTTCTCCCGAATCAGATCTCCATCCTTCAGCATCTGATCCATGGTCATTACAATGCATTCTTCCCCTGCCTCCAGAAGACCTGCCGCTTTCTGGATCAGCTGCTCCTGTCTGGCATATACATGTCCCTCGTCGGCCAGCTCGCTCAATGCGTACATGATACCGCTGCGCAGGCGCACGTATGTCTCCCGTCCGAATCCCAGCTTCATCGCAATGCTGTCGGCCGTCTTAAAGCCGATCCCCCAGATATCGTCTGCCAGGCGGAACGGATTTTCCTTCATCACCGCAATACTGTTATTTCCATAGTGTCTGTATATTTTGGCGGCAAAAGCAGTACTCACGCCGTGTTCCTGCAAAAAGACCATGACATTTTTGACTTCCTTCTGCCGCTCCCAGCTTTCGGCGATCATTTGGATGCGTTTATGCCCGATTCCGGGAATCTCAATCAGAAGCCGGATGTTATTCTCAATGACGGCAAAGGTATCCACACCATACTTCTGGACGATTTTTTTCGCATATTTCGGCCCCACCCCTTTTATCAGACCGCTGCCCAGATATTTCTCCATCCCGTAAACGGTTGCGGGAAGCGTCTCCTCCCATTTCTGCGCCGCAAACTGCCGTCCGTATCTGGCATCCACCTTCCAGTCACCCTCAATCACAAGCACGGATCCCACATTGGCATCCAGCAGATTTCCCACCACCGTGACCAGATCGTCATAGCCTTTTATATGAACTTTTATAACCGAATATCCGTTTTCCGGATTCTGATAAGTAATTCTCTCTACGACACAGCGAATCGTCATCATTCGTACTTCCACACATCCTTTTCCCGGATTTCTCCTTCGCCTGATTCATCTGTTGTCTATTGTACTCCCAATCGGCCCCGGGTGCAACAAAAATCAGCCGGCTCCTTCTCTGAAAATCAGAATAAGGAAGCCGGCTGTCTCATCCGGTCAAAGATCAGCACTCCGGAATCGTAATCTCAATTTCATGTCCTGCCTCGGCGGATCTGAAAATGCCGTCGATAATCGCCTGATTGTAAATAATCTGGGAGCTGGGAACCGGCGCCGGCGTATGGTTCTTGATGGCGTCGATGAAGGAGCGGATCTTCTTGTCAAAAAGATCTCCGAAATTATTTTCATTGCCTCCGATAATGGGGATCTTCGTCTCCGTCTGCTGTCCGCATACCTCCTGGTATAGAACCATCTCTCCGCCCACACTGCCGTTCCAGCATTCCGTAGAAGGGATCCGAAGGCCGCCCTCCGTACCCAGGATAATGGTATCCCCGGGAGTGTCCATGTTCATGGCCCAGGCAATCCTGAAATCCAGTATAATATCGCCTTCCAGACGTATAAATGCAGCCGCGAAATCGTCTACCTCAAATTTCTCCGCATATTCCGGATGATTTGGATAATAATCCGGACGTGTGCCGAAAAATGCTGACTTGTAACCTGATACGGTGAGCGGCTTAGGATAACCCACGGAGTTCAGCACCATATCCAGGGAATAGCAGCCGATATCGCCCAGTGCGCCGATCCCTGCCGTCTTATCTTCGATAAAGGTGGTTCCGTAGGGGGTGGGAATCCCTCTTCTCCTGCCGCCGCCTGTCTGAATATAATAAACCTTTCCCAGTTTGCCGCTTTCCACGATTTTCTTGATCATCTTCATATTCTCGTCGAGCCTGGGCTGGAATCCGATGGAGAGAACCTTACCGCTCTCCTTCTCTGCCCTGCGGATCTCCACCGCTTCCTCCAGCGTAACGCACATGGGCTTCTCCAGGAGTACATTGACTCCCTTTTTCAAGGCATAGATGGCACACTCCGCATGGGTCCTGTTGTATGTACAGATGCTGACTGCATCCAGCTGCAGGGATTCGTCGTCCAGCATCTGTGCATGAGATCTGTAGCACTTCACATCTTTCATGCCGAATTTCTCAAAAAATGCCTCCGCCTTGCCTTCCACCAGGTCTGCCCCGGCTACGATCTCCACATCAGGCTGATGCCTGTAGCTCTCCAGATGGGCTTCCGCGATCCAGCCCGTACCGATGATACCCACCCTTATTTTGCGGGATGTATCTATGATAGTTTCTTCCGTATTTTCCTTAAAGCGATCCAAAATATTATCTGCCATAACGATTCCTTTCCGTCTCTCCTGACTGTCTAATCTTCCTGCGCTCGCTTCCGACACTTCATAATCCGGCAGACTTCACCCACATTTCTCCGCCATAACAGCCGGAATCAATGCTGCACAACCTTCAATACTTCTCCAATACTCCCGACAGATATGCGATGCTCTCCCTGGCGCAGGTCATCCTGTCCAGCCCCATGCTGGGCTCGTCCTGCTCCACAATCAGCCACTGTGCGCCGCTCTCAATGGAAGCCTTCACTATGGCCGGGATATCCTGAAGCCCCTTGCCCAGAGGACGAAATTCGAAGACATCGCTTTTCGCAGTGTCATCTTCCATTCCGATCAATCCGTACATCCGCCCGGCTTTCTGCCCTGCGAAGTCCTTCAGATGAACCGTAGGAATCCTGCCTGTATATTTTCTCACATAGGCAGCAGGGTCCTCTCCGGCCACGTTTACCCAGCAAGTATCGATCTGGGTCTGCAGAAGCTCCGGCCCCACCTCTTTATACAGTACATCCAAAGCGTATTCTCCGTCAATTTTTGCAAATTCGAAGTCATGATTGTGATACTGCAGTACCAAATTCTTGCGTTCACAGATTTCTCCCAGCAATTTCGCATACTCTAAGACTTCGTCAAATTTCTCCGCCCCGGGCCTGTATTCCTCTGTCAGATAAGGAATTACAATATACCTGCATCCTGCCTTCTTATAGCATTCCACCGTTCCTTCCGGATCCGCCTTCAGCTCCTGAAATGGCACATGAGCAGACAGGGGCACCAGGCCGATCTCTTCGCAGAGCGCCTTTACCTTCTCCGGCGCATTGCCGTGCAGCCCTGCAAACTCCACGGCACTGTAGCCCATCTCTTTTACCTTCCGCAGAGTCCCCTCAAAGTCTTTCTCCAGATTCTCTCTGACGGAATACAGCTGCAGACCTACTTTTTCTTTCCACATATATTTTCCACCTTTCTTATTTTATATTTCTATTTACATTTTATCTGATTTCTTTTATAATTCCAGTCATAAGCCGATAATTTTCAGCCATATATTGCGGTATTTGGAGCCATACTTTATGATATACGAAATTGAAAACCGAAATAATATTATATCCGCTGCCACACCTTTCACCGGGTTAAGCCCCGTTCCTCACCTGCATACTCACCTGGAGATGATATATCTCTCGGAAGGCGCCAGCATGGCCACACTCGACTACAAAGATTTCTTACTTGAAGAAGGGGACCTTTTTCTGGCCTTTCCCAATCAGATTCACTTCTATCATGACATGCTTCCCAGCCGCGGCACGCTGATTATTTTTGCAAATGATTTCTGTAAAGAATTAAAAGAACTTTTTCAGACCAGGATTCCGATCTCCCCCGTCATCAAAAGCGAACTGCTTCCTGCCGATATCCAGACAAAGCTGAATCTGATCCTGGAACAGGCCTGTTCAAAAGAGCCCTTCGCCCATCTGGCCGCACAGGGCTATCTGCTTGCCCTTCTGTGTGAGCTGCTCCGCCGGATGTCCCTGATTCCCAGCCCGCACAGCTATGACAGCATCAAAAATATTCTGAACTTCTGTTCAGAAAGGTATACAGAGCCTTTAAGCCTGGATATTCTGTCCAGAGAGCTTCATTTGAACAAATACTATATCTCTCATCTGTTCAAAGAGCGTATGAAGATCAGCTTTACGGATTTTATAAACGAAATGCGTGTAGAATATGCATGCAGTCTTCTGAAACAGAATTCCAACATTACCGATGCCGCCTTTACCTCCGGTTTCTGTTCCGTCAGAACCTTTAACAGAGCTTTTTCCAAGGTTATGAAAACCACTCCCCGGGAATATATCCGGGAAAGTCACAAATAATATGAGACATAAGGAAAGGAAAAAGTCCTGTTCCGCGTATGGCTCAGGACTTTTGAAACAGAATCTTTAATTCGCCAGTATCATGGAAAGCATGCCTGGTCCCGTATGGGCTCCGATAATGGGAGACAGCATAGTCCTGCGGACTACGGCATCCGGGGCAGCCTCCCTGACCTTCTCTTCCAACTTACAGGCAAGCTCCGGCGTATCCGCGTCGCAGATATAAATGGTACTGCATACTTTCGGATCATAGTTCTCCTGGAAGAAGGTAAACAGGGACGTCATGGCCGCTTTGTTGCCGCGCTTTTTATCCACTGTCACCAGCTCTCCGTTCTCGTCGATCTTCAGCATGGGCTTGATATTTAAAGCGGATCCCACGATAGCCGTGGCCGCGCTCACACGTCCGCCCCGCTTCAGATACATCAGATCCTGCACCATGAAATAGTGCCGCAGATGGGGAACAAATGCCTTCACATCTTCATAATTTTCCTGCAAGGACATGCCTCTTTTCCGATTCTCTGCAGCCCGCTCCACCAGGATTCCTATGCCCCCCGTAGCGGCCAGTGTATCTACCGGAAGAAGCGTTGCATTCGGATAGCGCTCTTTTAAATTCGCCGCAGCCAGCAGGGAACTCTCATAAGTGGAAGACAATCCGCTTGACAGACAAAAATACAATATGGAATTGCCCTCCTCCAGAAAGGTCTTAAAAAAATCTTCATACATAAAAGGCGAAATCTGAGAAGTCCTGGTCAGATCTCCTCCCCGCTGTCCGTCATAAAACTGTTTTAACAGACTTTCTTCTTCACATCCCGCAGAAGTGCGCATCTCGTCCCCCAGGGAATATTCCATCGGCACGAATGCAATACTATTTTCCATGGCCGCTTCACGGATAATGTCTCCGGAAGCATCCATACAGATGATGTAGTCACTCATATGAACCCCTTCCCTTCTTTGTCAAAATTCTTTTCGGTTAATGATCATCGTTTTCGCCGCACTTGGACAATGCCAGGGTCCCTGTCCGCGCAACTTCCACGATGCTGATGGTCTGAAGCATCTTGATCATCAACTTGATCCGCTCCGGCTCGTCACACAGCTGTATCATCATAAAGTGCTTGGACATATCCACGATCTGAGCCTTCATAATCTCGCATAGCTCCATGATCTCCCGACGATTATTTTTGTTATATTTAATCTTGATCAGCATCAGTTCCCTTGTGATGCACTGCTGTTCTGCGAAAGTTTTCACCTTAATGACGTCAACCTTCTTGTTCAGCTGCTTCTCGATCTGCTCTATATTTCTCTCATCATCGCTGCTGACGATGGTCATACAGGATACTGTAGGGTCATCTGTCTCGCCTACGGCCAGGCTGTCGATATTAAAGCAGCGTCTTGAAAACAGCCCTGCTACTTTGCACAGTACACCGGAACGGTTTTCCACCAAAACGGAATATATTCTTGTCTTCATTTTCCACTCCTTTTTATACCAGATCCATGGGGTCAATGATACACTCCAACAGCATGGAGGTATCTTCCTTCAAAAACGCATCGATGATCTCGTCACAGTTTTCCATATTTTCAAGCCGCAGGAAGGGAATGCCATATGCCGCCGAAAGCTTCTCCAGATCAGGGCTTCCCGACAAATCCACCACGGAATAATGATCCTGATAGGTGAAGTGCTGATACTGGCGTACCATCCCAAGATAATTATTCTTCAAAACAACGATCTTCACGGGAATATCATGCTGACACATGGTGGCCAGTTCCATCATGGACATCTGGAAGGAACCGTCGCCGCAGACCGCAACCACCTGCCGATCCGGCACCGCCACCTTCACGCCCATAGCTGCAGGAATCGAATATCCCATAGTTCCCATGCCGCCTGTGGTAAAAAATTTCCCCTTTCGCACCTTCACATAGCCGCAGGACCAGATCTGATTCTGTCCCACATCCGCCACATACACGGCGTCATCCTGCATTTTCTCCGTCAGGCGCATAATAAAGGCCGCGGGATCTACATAAGCAGGATTCGGCTTTCTCTTAGTAGCCAGGCTCTTCCGGTAGCCGTTCAGAGTCCCAATCCACTCCTCACAGTGGCAGGTAAACTCTTCTTTCTCCAAGTCCTCGAAGATATGCTTCGCATCTCCCACCAGAGGTATGGTAGGACCTGCATTTTTGCCGATTTCCGCCGGATCTACATCGATATGTACCAGAACCTTATTGCGGGTAATCATATCCGGCTGATTCACGGCCCGGTCAGCTACTCTGGCTCCCACCATAATCAGCAGGTCAGACTCGTTCATGGCTCTGTTGGCATAAGCCTTGCCATTGTTGCCCACCATCCTGAAATAAAGCGGATGGTCCGTGGGCATGACGCCGATTCCCATCATGGTGGATACCACGGGAATACCGTGGGTTTCCGCAAATTTCCGCAGCTCCTCCTGCGCTTCACTCAAGAGTACGCCGCCTCCGGCACAGATAATGGGGCGCTTTGCCTTCTCCAGTTCTTTTACCACCTTTTTAATCTGCGCCGCGTTGCCCTTGACCGTAGGCTTATAGGTGCGCAGAGAAACGGATTCCGGATATTTGAATTTCGTAAGGTTTGCATTTTGAATATCGATAGGCACATCGATCAGCACCGGGCCGCGCCGTCCTGTATTGGCAATGTGGAATGCCTCCTTGAATACTCTGGGAATATCGTTTACATTTTTGATCAGATAGCTGTATTTCACAAAGGACTCCACCGCTCCCGTAATATCCGCCTCCTGAAATACATCGCTGCCCAGGAGCTCGCTGTTGACCTGGCCTGTGATACAGATCAGGGGAATACTGTCCGCAAAGGCCGTGGCGATACCTGTGATCACATTGGTTGCACCCGGGCCGGAAGTCACGGCACATACTCCGGGCCTTCCGGTAATGCGTGATACGCCGCTGGCTGCATGCGCGGCATTCTGCTCTGTCCGAATCAGAATCGTACGGATATCGGACTCCAATATACTGTTATAAAACGGGCAGATTGCCACACCCGGATACCCGAATACGGTCGTGACTCCCTCTGCCTCCAGACATTTGATAATGGCGTCTGCACCTGTCATAATTTTTCCTCCATTCCAGTTCCGCAACCGTCCTCCACATACCTTGCCCGGCAGAGGATTTCCGGCCGCTTAATGCATGCGTCCGCAAATCCTCTGGGTATGGTCCGCACGGTTGCTGTTTTTTATGTCTATTGTATCAATCGTTTTGCCAGTTTTACGGCTTCTGCCGCATCTGCCGAATAGCCGTCCGCACCGATCTCATCCGCATAATCCTGGGTTGCGACGGCGCCGCCGATCATCACTTTCGCTGTTACACCCTCCGCCTTCGCATAATCGATGACTTCTTTCATCCGACGCATGGTGGTAGTCATCAGGGCGGACAGGGCGATGATTTTGGCATTGTTTGCTTTCGCTTCCCGGATAATTTTTTCTTTGGGTACGTCCTTACCCAGGTCAATTACCCGGAATCCGTAATTTTTCAGCATCAGAGCTACCAGGTTTTTACCGATATCATGAATATCGCCTTCTACCGTAGCGATAATAACCGTCGGCATGTCCGAACTGTCTGTGTCACGCTGCAGAAGCGGCTCCAGCACCTGAATGGAATTTTTCATAGCCTCGGCACTGGCAATCAGTTGCGGAAGGAAATATCTTCCGCTGTCAAACAGCTCGCCCACCTCATTGATAGCCGGCAGCAAAACCTCATTCAGCAATGCCCCGGGATCTTCTCCCTGATTCAGCGCTTCTCTGGTCTGATCTGTGATCCCGTTGCGGTTGCCTTTCAGAACACAATTCCGCAGTTTCTCCCTGTTCTTATTTTCCTCCGGGATACCGCCGGTACCGGATACTCCGTCAGACCGGATACCGGATGTACCGCCACTCCCCCCGTCCCCGCGCTTTGCCGCACTTTCGAAATCCGGCCTGCCTGCAGCCGATGATCCGGGATCGCCCCTTGCTTCTTCTCTCGCTGCTTCCCGCAACGCCGCTTCCTTCCGCTCTCTTTTTTCCTTTACAATCTCCGTATATTCGATAAACCGTACATCTGCATTTTCTCTGGCCAGCAGTAGATCCGTCGCCAATGCACAACCTACCAGAAGCTCCTGACTGGGATTGGCAATGGCCATAGTCAATCCCTCTCTGATGGCCAAGGTTAAAAATGCCGTATTTACAAAGCTTCGCTCCGGCATACCAAAAGAAATATTGGATAGTCCGCAAATAGTAGCCAGTTCTCTTTCCCTGCAGTAGCGAATCGTCTCTAAAGTCTCCAGCGCCGCTCTCCTGTTGGCTCCCACAGTGGAAACAAGACCGTCTACTATGACATCCTCCTTCTCCAGCCCCAGCAGATAAGCCCTCTCCAACACGGTCTCTATAATCTGCTGCTTCTCCTCCATCGTTTCCGGCAATCCTTTATCGGATAACGGAAGAAGGATAAACATTGCACCGTATTTTTTCACAATAGGCAGCAATCTTTCATATTTTTCGGTCTCCAGCGACACAGAATTAACCAGTGCCCTGCCCGGATAGTGGCGAAGCGCCGCCTCCAGCACATCCACATGACTGGAATCCAGTGACAGCGGCAGATTCGTCACACCGCTGACCTCCTCTATGGCACGCAGCATCACGGCCTTCTCATCGATTCCGCTCATTCCCATGTTCACATCCAGAATCAGTGCTCCATCCCGCTCCTGCTCCTCCGCAAACTGCGTTACCTTATCAAAATTTCCTTCCCGCAGCTTGGCCTGCATCACTTTCTTCCCTGTGGGATTGATCCGCTCTCCCACAATCAGAAAGCTCCCGTCCATATCGAAAGCCACCGTTCTGCGTTCGGAGGCGAGAAAGTGCCGCCCTTTTTCCGCACGGATGATCTCCGGAACCACTCCTTTTCCAAAGGTATCGCGCATTCGGCGGATATATTCCGGAGTCGTCCCGCAACAGCCTCCCAGCACAGAAGCGCCCGCCTCCACCAGCAATCTCATCTCCTCTGTGAATTCTTCCGCTTCCATGCCATAGCAGCTGTTTCCGTTTTCATCCAAAAAGGGAATCCCGGCATTCGGCTTTGCAATAATCGGAACTTTTCGGGTATAGGCCGCCAAATCTGCCACAATCTGCCTCATATGGGCCGGTCCCGTGGAACAATTGACCCCGATGGCCGCCGCTCCCAGGCTTTCCAGCACAACGCCTGCAGTCCTGCTGTCCGTGCCGTACAGGGTCCTGCCGTCCGCTTCGAATGTCATGGTCACCATCACCGGCAGATCACAGACTTCCTTTGCCGCTATCAAGGCTGCCCGCGCTTCGGCCAGACTCATCATCGTCTCCACAACCAACAGATCCGCTCCCGCCTCTGCCAGCAACCGAATCTGTTCCCTGTAGATATCGATCATCTCCTCCAATTCCATCTGTCCCAAAGGTCTGAGCTGTTGCCCTGTCATCGTAAGATCCCCCGCCACATAAACGGGATGATCCGCCTGCCTGGCCGCTTCCCGGGATATAGCCACCAATTCCCTGATCATGGAGGGCATCCGCGCTTCCAACCCATATTCCGCAAGCTTTTTACGATTGGCTGTAAAAGTTGGCGCATATAGGATATCCGAACCGGCCTCCGTATAGCGCTTCTGCAGATCCAGCATCACCTCCGCATGCTCCAGAATCCATTGCTCAGGGCAGACACCCGATGGCATGCCCGCTCTCACCAGATTAGAACCAGTGGCGCCGTCCAGATACAAATATGATTTTGAGATATTTCTGAATTCTTCTCTTGTCATCTCAATTCTTCATCTCTCCCTATGTAAACATTTCCAAAAAACTTATCCCTTATCATACCACATATATGATTTAATAGTAAAGGGGCTGATTTATCCAATTTTTTCATAAAAATAGTTGCGAAAATACTCAGATTGTGGTAGATTTTAATAGTATTTTTTTCTATTGCAGACTCGGAAGGAGGTCATACCAAGTGAAAATGAAGATTCGCATGAATTTTGCCGTTATTCTTGCAGTTGTTATACTGACTGCCTGCGGTGAAGATCCTGCATTGACCCGGTTTCGGAAAAACATAGATGATTTCTGCACCAGGATTTCCGAGATAGACACTTCCATCAACAGTATCGATGCGGAATCGGAAGACGCTGCTTCAGAACTGCTGACTTGTCTGGATGATCTGGATCTTGTCTTCCAGACATTTTCAGAACTTGACTTTCCTGAAGAGTTCGACTATCTGGAAGATCTGGCTGATGAATCCAGCGAATACATGACAGAGGCTGTAAAAAGCTATCATGAGGCCTTCGGCCAAGATTCCTATAACGAACAAATGGCTGAATATGCCCGCCAGAATTATTCCAGAGCCTATAAAAGAGTTCAGATCATTATCTCATTTCTACACGGAGAAGAACCTCTTGATCCGGACCTGACCATCGAATATGAGAACCAATAATCTCTGTTATTTGGAAGAACTACATATAAAAGAGCTGTCAAAGGAAAATAGTTGTTCCCGTGGCAGCTCTTTTTCTACCTTTTACTTCAACAGTTTGATACATCCCAGAAGAGGTACTTCATTGTCCTGTTCTCTGACCGCGTAGATCAGCCCCATCACCCAGAACACAAATACCCCGATCTGCAGCAGTCCCGCCAGGATTCCTACCAACGGGATACGTGTCAGGAAAGCCAGAATAATAAAGGCAAGATTGATCACGAGCCCCTGATTTAAATGAAATTTCGACTCTTCCTTCTCTCCTGCCACATAGGCGGCCAGCCAACCTAAAATCGTAATATAAGCTACAATATCTGTCGTTTTTTTGTCCATTTTCTTCTCCTCTTACCTGTAACAGTTTCTCCTACATCGTAATTCCCCAGATCAGCCTCATGGCATTCTTGAAGATAAAGTTGCATACGATCAACACAATGGCCGCATAAAGATACCAATTGTGGAATCTCCATCCCTTCACACCCCTGAATCCGATTCTGTGAAGACCCTGGGTCACCATGAACCCACCTGTCAGCAATGCCCCATAGGGCACAAGCGGATGAAACCACAGCGCCAGAAGGAATTTACCCCCCGCCAAAGCCCGAAAAGCCCTGGTTCCTCCGCAGCCGGGACAATATATCCCCACCACTTCCGAGAAAAAACAGGGAATTTCCGGCAGATAATCTCTGAACAAATACTTATACAAAATTCCGATTACGCTTCCGGCTGCCAAAAGTATCAATCCAATATGAAAAAGTTCTGTCTCCAATTCTCTTTTTTCTCTCATCCATATCTCTCTTTTTGACTGACGTTCCCGCTGTGATTTATTGGAAAATCATGTCAAAATAGCCGATCTCATTCAGGTAATTAATCGCCCAGATGTAATATATCAATCCGATAACCCCGAAAATGATGCCGATGATGGAACATACCAGGCCCGCGGTTCCCACGCCTGTCTTTCCTCTGTTGTTGCCAATGATCGCACAAATCAGACCCGCAACACCTAAAATGATTCCCGGCACACCATAACAGCAGCTGGTGCAGATCGCCAAAATCCCGCACACCAGACCGGCAATCTGCAGTCCGTTTGTCTTATTTCCTCCTCCGTCATTCACGGGAGACTGATAAGGAACATTTGACGTGTAATCCTGATAATTGCCGTATTGTCCGTTTTGATTATTTCCGTCCATTTTTTCTCCTTTCTGCATATTTCTCACTGCATTTCGTATTTATCCATATGCTATATTAGAATCAAAGAATTGATTCTGTTATCAAGACTTATTATACATTATAACAGAGAAATTTTCCATAAATAAATGAAAATTTTCCTGCATTTCTTCAGGGTTTTCTTTATGACATTTGTTAGAAGCTCAAAACATCTTCTTCAAAGCAGCCTTCAATACCGCTCCAGAGTCCATGGCCTCAATCCCCTCTATGGAATTCACCGCCTTCACGGCCTCGGCATTACCATAGCCCAGAGAGACGAGAGCTTCCATGGCTTCCTGCTTCTGAGGCGTGTCCGCCTTCACGGCCGACACCGCCCGGCCGCTCTGGATTTCCTGTTCAATCAGGGTATCATCAATCTTAATCTTGTCCTTCAGCTCCAGAATCAGCCGCTCCGCCGTTCTCGCTCCGATTCCCGGCGCTTTGGTGATGGATTTCGCATCCCCCGACATAATGGCAAACCGCAGGGAATCTGCGTCCAGTACGGAGAGAATGGACAACGCCCCCTTGGGGCCGATGCCGCTGACTGTGATGCATTTCCGAAAGATATCCAGGTCATTTTTTGACATAAATCCGTACAGCTGAACCGCATCCTCCCGAACGCTGGTGTAAGTATACAGCTTAGCATTCTCCCCGATACCCGGAAGCCTGGCCGCTGTGTCCGCCGATATCCGCACATTGTAGCCGATGCCGCCCACGTCGATTACTGCATTATCTTCTGCGATATCTTCTACCGTTCCCTTTACATATGCTATCATATTCTGATTCTCCCGTTCAATTTACACAGTCTGTTCTGAAAGACTGCTTACAAGCCTCCAACCATCATGCAGGCCCGTCTTTTCCGCCTGGCATTTTGTCTGACATCACCGGCTTTCCGGCCGCCATTTCTGCAGGCTGTCCTATTCATCTTTGCAATAATCTTACTCAACCCCCGGGTCCCGCCTCAGCAGTTTTTTATACACCACCGCAAAACATACGAAATGCACCAAAAAGGTCAGCGTCCAACTGATGGGGTATGAATAATACAGGCATTCCAATGTACGGATACTCTGGAAAATGGTATAAATCCACACCACCCGAAACAGGCAGGCCCCCGTCAGCGACACCAGCATGGGCATGATGGCGTAGCCCATTCCCCGCAGTACGCCGACTGCCACATCCATGATCCCGCAGAGGAAATACGGTACGCAGATAATCGACATACGCAAAATTCCATACTCGATAACGGCAGGATCCGTGGTATAAAGCTGCAGCAACGTTCCGCCGAAGAAATAGGCCACATTTCCCATCACCGCTCCCACAACCACCACCATGCCCTCGCAGATCAGCAGGACACGGAGAATTCTTTTATATTTTCTCGCGCCGTAGTTCTGGCCGCTGAAGCTGATGGCTGCCTGATGGAAAGCGTTCATGGCTGTATAGACAAATCCTTCTATATTGCTCCCAGCCGTATTTCCCGCCATAGCTGTGGAGCCGAAGCTGTTCACCGAAGACTGGATCAGCACGTTGGAAACGGAGAACAGTGCCCCCTGCATCCCGGCGGGAACACCGATCTGGATCATTTTGAGCAGCTTGTCGGGAACAATCTTTATCCCCTGCAGAACCAGACGGTAGGCGCTGTCAGTGAGAATCAGACACCGCACCACCAGAGCCGCCGATATACCCTGAGAAATCACCGTGGCCGTCGCCACCCCTGCCACACCCATGGAAAAGGCGATGACGAAGATCAGGTTCAGCACCACGTTCACCACTCCGGCGATCAGAAGGTAATAAAGCGGCCGCTTGGTATCCCCCACGGCCCGCAACACCGCGCTTCCGAAATTATACACCATCATAAACGGCATACCGGCAAAGTATATCCGCATGTACAGCACGGAATGGGCAATTACGTCCTCCGGCGTGCCCATCCACTCCAGGGCGGGCCTGGAGAGAAAGAAGCCCAAAAAGACCAGAATCACGCCTCCCGCCAAAGCTGTGGCAATGGCTGTCTGCACCATCTCCTTCAGTTCCCCTTCCTGTCCGGCCCCGTAAAACCTGGCCACCAATACATTGGCCCCCACCGACAACCCGATAAACAGATTGACGATCAGGTTTGTCAGTGAACTGGTAGAGCCCACTGCCGCCAGGGCCTCGTTTCCGGCAAACCGCCCCACCACCACGATATCCGCCGCATTGAAGAGAAGCTGCAGGATGCCTGACAGCATCAGCGGAATATAGAAAACCATAATCTTGCCCAACAGCGGGCCGTTGCACATATCTATTTCGTATTTTTTCGATGATCCCTTTTCCATAGCCTTCCAGGTTCCTTTCTTTCCCGGCAGAAATTCCGGCGAACCGTCGTTTACAAAAAAGTCAAATAGGAACCGCACATATGATTCCGGTTCCTGATTTGTGTGCGCCTTCGCACCCTATTGATTCCATATCTGTCTGGCGACGGACTATCTATACCGAGATAAAAAGCCTCGCAGTTTCGTAAACTGTGGTCTGCGAGGCTTGGCATGCAGTCATGCCTGTTGTGATCCATCCCGCCCTTAACACCCCGGAGGGAATTGGTGTTGCATCTTACTTACTGTTGATATAATTGATCAGGCCCTCCGAGGCAATGATCTTCTGCATAAATTCCGGAAAAGCCTGTCCCTGGAAGCTGGTTCCCCGGGTCACATTGGTGATGACGCCGGAGTCAAAGTCCACTTCCACCTGGTCTCCCGCCTGAATGCCCCTGGACGCCTCCGGGCACTCGATAATGGGCAGGCCGATGTTGATGGCATTCCGGTAAAAAATCCTGGCAAAGGTCTCCGCAATGACGCAGCTGACCCCTGCGGCCTTGATGGCGATGGGGGCGTGCTCTCTGGATGAGCCACAGCCGAAGTTCTTCTCCGCCACAATGATATCGCCTTTGTTTACTTTCTTTATAAAATCCGTGTCGATATCCTCCATGCAGTGAGCCGCCAACTCGGCGGGATCCGATGTGTTCAGATATCTGGCAGGAATGATTACATCCGTGTCCACATTGTCTCCGTATTTAAAAACTGTTCCTTTTGCGTTCATAATCACCTTGCTTCCTTTCCTTTATCTTCTCCCCTTCGGGAAAATACTTTTATGGTCTGGAACTGGTTTTAGCCAAAATATTTGAAATCATATCCCAGAGCCGTTGTCAGTTTTTCTTTCAATTAAGAATACCGGTTTTCCCGTATCTCTTCCGGCATTTCCCCGTAAATCTGTATCCCACCCGGTTCCACGGAAGCCGTCCTTTCCCCCGGCAGATATTCCATTCCGGTTTCCTGCCGTATTTCCTACGCCAGATCCTCCGGAGCACAGATCACGCCTTTTATCGCACTGGCCGCTGCTACCGCAGGGCTTGCCAGATAGATCTCGGAGGACACATGTCCCATGCGGCCCACGAAATTGCGGTTGGTAGTGGACACACAGCGCTCCCCCTCCGCCAGGATACCCATATAGCCTCCCAGACAGGGCCCGCAGGTAGGGGTACTGACAATAGCGCCCGCCTCGATAAAGGTTTTCAGCAGTCCCTCCTCCATAGCCTGCATGTAAATGGCCTGGGTGGCGGGAATCACGATGCAGCGCATTCCCTTTGCAACATGTCTGTCCTTCAGCACTTCCGCGGCAGTCCGAAGATCGTCCAGACGTCCGTTGGTGCAGGATCCGATCACAACCTGGTCAATGGCGATGGGATCCATCTGCCGGATCTCGTTGATCGTGTGGGTATTCTCCGGAAGATGAGGGAATGCCACCGTGGGCCGCAGAGCGCTTAAGTCAATGGCATATTCTGCGTCGTACACCGCATCATCGTCCGCCTGATAAATTGTGTACGGCTTATCGGAATGCTCTTTGATATAATTCTCCGCCAGCTCGTCCACAGGAAAGATGCCGTTCTTGCCCCCGGCCTCGATGGCCATATTCGCAATGGTAAAGCGGTCATCCATGGTCAGGTTCGCGATGCCGTCCCCCACAAACTCCATGGATTTGTACAGTGCGCCGTCCACCCCGATCATACCGATGATATGTAAAATCACGTCCTTGCCGCTGACCCATTTGGCGGGCTTGCCGGTAAGGTTGAACCGGATTGCGGAAGGCACCTTGAACCAGGCCTTGCCTGTGGCCATCCCCGCCGCCATGTCCGTGCTGCCCACGCCGGTGGAGAAAGCCCCCAATGCGCCGTAGGTACAGGTGTGGGAATCCGCACCAATGATTACGTCCCCGGCCACGGTGAGGCCTTTTTCCGGAAGCAGAGCATGCTCAATGCCCATCTCACCCACCTCAAAATAATTAGTAATCTCATTTTTCCGGGCGAACTCCCGGACACATTTGCAGTGCTCCGCGGACTTGATATCCTTGTTAGGCACGAAATGGTCCGGCACCAGGGCGATCTTGTCCTTGTCGAATACCCCCTTGGCCGTAAACTTGTCCATTTCCTTGATGGCCACAGGGCTGGTGATGTCATTGCCCAGCACCAGGTCAAGCTCCGCCTCAATGAGCTGTCCGGCCTCCACGTTCTCCAGGCCCGCAGCAGCAGCCAGGATCTTTTGCGTCATTGTCATTCCCATATCCTTATACCATTCCTTTCCGGGAGAAAGCCGCGGTGGGAACCGCCTCGCGAACCCCGTAATTATCGTTTCAGAATTAATTGCGAAAATCATAAGCATTATAGCATAAGTTTGTATATTTTCAAATGATTTCTTTTATGGGTTTTTAACAAAACTTTGCCAAAAAGAGCAGGAATCCCGGCAGCATTGTACGGTTCCCGCTCTTTGTAAGATTTACCATGAATGATTCAGACCAAGCAGCTCATACCATCGCTTCAAAAATCACCTTCCCACCGCATGAGATCTCTTTTACTCCCGGTTCTTTCTTCTTATTAAAATTGAAGCTGAGCATGTATCCCTTCTGCGCATGATAGGATTCCAGATAGGAAGCGAGCTGCGCCTCTCCCCTTCTGTTATACTCGTCGCCGCGCCATATCTTGATTTCGATAATGTATTGCCGTCCCCTGTAGTCCACAATCACATCCGTGCGCCCCTGGTCCCTGGTTCTGGCTTCAATATAATAATTTCCCACACCATTGATTACCGGCTTTAAATACAGCAGGAAAAATTTCCTTCCGTTTTCTTCTATAAATTTCTCATCCGCTGAATGATACAAGTCGTTCCAGTGTAATACAAACTTTTTCAACAGTAATTCCATGTCCAGGAAGCCGTCCCTGATAAACTGATTCCTGTCTGCCATTGCAGTAGTAAAAGTCTGGTTAGAGACTTCCTCTTCCGACAAAAATAAATTGTACAAAACAGTTTCGAAAATCCTGTTTGCAATAGACAAAGCCCCATTTACATTTTTCACAAACCCAAACATGGATGCAAGCTGGATCACGTCATTATGAGAATTATACACAACCCTCTCCCCCCTAAAAAGCATGGAATAAAGCAAATCCCGCAGCTTAGGGTAATCCGTCAGTTTATTGATCAGCGAATCGAACAGTGTATTCTTCTCCATCAGCAGAATCTTCTCAGCCGCCAGCAGTCCCTCCCTGCTCCACGCCGCCTGCCTGTCCGGAAATTCCGCACTGCCGGGAACTTGCTCATCCAACAGCTGGCAAAGCCGGGATACCAGAAACGGATATCCGGATGTGTCTTCGTACAAAAGTTCCGCCATCCGTCCCACATCCATCCCGGTATGGTGGTCAGCCTCATATTCGGCCAGCATGCCCGCTATGCCGTCTGCCTCCAAATCCATATTTACATCAAATGCGGCCGCAATGTTCCACGGGCTGTTATGCTTATGCTCCGAGTCTGGGCGAATCTTCTGCTTCAAGTTCCTGATATCATACACCCCTGCCAGAATCACCGACTGAAAGGTGGGATACTCCTCCCTCTGCAGGTAATATCCTCGCAAAAGCGCCAGGAAATCAAGAAAAACCTGGTTGTTGGACGCACTGTCCACCTCGTCTATGAGCAGGATCACAGGCTTCGGCGCAGAAGCGCAGAATTCGCTCAGCTCTTCAAACAACTCCGCCATGGAGCAGTTCTTATCTTCCGCACATTTTTTAATTCTGTCTAAAGCTTCCCCCTTAGCTTCCGGAATACGCCGCAGCGCCAAGGTAAAACACCTGGCAAAGGCAGTGGAAAAAGTCTGCTCATTCTCAAAGGCAGCCCCTGTCAGAAACTGAAAATCAAGGCTGGCTACGATGAAATCCTGCTGCAGGAAATCCTTCAAAGCCGCCAGAGTTGTCGTTTTCCCGTATTGTCTGCCTCGGTTTATTACAAAATAGTACTGCCTGTCAATCATCCTTCTGATTTCCGCAAGCCGCCTATCTAAATTGACCATATAATGCTTTGATGGCCTGCAGACACCTGTCGTATTAAAATATTTCGCCATACTACCGCCTCCCTGCCTCTCTCTTGTCCAACTCCCGACTCACAAAAACCCGTAGCTCTACTGTAGCTGTCATTTTGTTTTATTATGGTTTTGGAATAAAACTTCTTTATTATTATAGCAGAAAACCAAATAAATTACACTGTCTTTTGCTTAGAATCAGGGTTGTTTCACAAAGACATTATAGTCTTTTTAATACTGACCAGTCAATAGCTTGTTAGCCTGTCACAGGCGGGGATGCAGGCATTGGTTTCTGCTGCAAAGGCAGATACCGCGGAGAAAAAACTTCCAGAGAAACGGACGATGCAGGAGCAGATACTGCGGCGGCAGCGGATGCCGTGAAATCCCCTGCCGGGAATGCATTGCGTTCCCCCAGCCCTGTTTAATTCAGTTTAACCGGGTGAAATCGCAGGCCGAATCCATACAGGTGGCCGAATTGTTTTCAACAATATGCCGTAAAAAGACGGCAATGTCATCAGGGAAACCTCCCAATAACATATTTTCCGTCAGTTCCCGGACAGCATATTCCTCAAAGGCGTTCAGCTGTCCGTCCTCATCGCCGGCCAGATAATAGGAGACATAACATATCCTCAATCTTTCCCGAATTCCAGGCCGGCAATTTCAGAAAAAGAGCAGTGTCCAGGCAATCTTCAAGGTACAATCCTTCTTTCAGTCACCATACCACTGTTCCTGCGCCTCATAAAGTCTTTTGTATTCCCCTTCCCTGGCAATCAGCTCCTCATGGGTACCCGTCTGGACTGCCTCACCGTCCTTCATCACCAGAATTCGGTCCGCAAGCTTCACGGAGCCCAGGCGGTGGGTCACGATAACAGCCGTTTTATCTCGGGCAATTTCGGCAAAGCGGTTATAAATCCTCGTTTCCTCGTACGGGTCAATGGCGGCAGTGGGCTCATCCAGGATAATCATGTCATGGATCCTGAAAAAGCCCCTGGCGATGGCCACACGCTGCCACTGTCCGCCCGACAGGTCTATGCCGTCAAATTCCCGGGAAAGCATGGTTTCATAGCCCTCCGGGAAAGTGCCTGTCTCCACTCCCGCCATATCGCATACACTGTCCATCCGTACCTTCCCGCAGTCTGCCGATGGATCGCTGATGGTGATATTTTCGGCCAGAGTCATCTGATAACGCTGATATTTCTGAAATACTGCGGAAGTCCCGGCGGCCAGCACCCCCATAGCAAGCTCCCGGGTGTCCACTCCATTCTTCTTAACGCAGCCTTTCTTGGGAAGGTAGAGTCCGGCAATCAGACGAATCAGGGTGGATTTTCCGGAACCGTTCTCCCCTACCACCGCCAGAGTCTCCCCTTTATGCAGCGTCAGGCTCACGTTTTTTACTGCATACTTCACCGCTTCCGTAGTATCGTCTTCTATGGAATGACCATCTTCCACCGATTGCTTTTCTTCCCTGGAGTGGCCCTCCTCCCCGGAGCAGCTTTCTTCCATAGAGTGACCTTCTTCCCTGGAGCGGTTTTCTTCCTTAGATTGGTTTCCTTCCGTTTTCCGGACAGGATAGGAAAAGCTCACATTTTCCAGTACAATATCCCCCCATCCGGGCGCTTCCTGCAGCTGTCCGGCACGTTCCTCCATATTCAGAAAATTCAGGTAGTTGCGGATGGACCCCACGTTACTCGCCATCTCTCCCATATGCCTGCATATGATCTCCTCCATGATGTCGTACAGCATACCCAAAGAATTAAAGACCGCCGCAAAAGCCCCCACCGTCACCTCCTGCTTCATCAGAGCGTCAAACAGCATCCAGAGAATGCCACAGTACCCCGCCACCGTCAGGGCGCGCATGGAAAGCTCGAACAGATTGGACTTCATGGTGGCCTTCAGTCTCAGCTTCTGCAGACAGGACAGAGTTTCCTGATACAGCTTCTTAAAATAAAAGAAGCCGCCCAGAAGCCGGGTCTCCTTGAAATATTCCCGTCCCATCATACAGTTTTCGTAATATTCGTATTCCCTGCGCACCGGAGCGGAATCGTCCTCCAGGCGGGAGAAAAACTTCACGCGGAGCAGCTGCGCCAGAGCCGTAGGCAGGAATATGATGACAATGGCGCTGGCCAGAACCGGTTTCAGCGAAAAAAGGTACCACCCCATAAAAGCGAAATACGGAACATAAAAAGTCAGTATTGCAATCACATCATAGACATACCAGAAGGCGCTGTTCTTCCCCTGCTCCGCCTTGTTAATGTCGTCCAGCTTCTCCGTATCTTCAAAGGCAGCCGGATCCAGGCGGCCGATTTTCTCCTGAATTGCCGTGGAAAGATAAGCGCCCGCCTTTCCTTCCACCACATCGGGAAGGAAATTGGATACACCGTTCAGCACCTGGCAGGCCACATTGGCAATTCCCAGAAACGCCAGAGCCAGAAACGCATGCAAAATTCCCGCTTTCCCGCCCGCCGCCTCCACCGCCTTGTCGAAAAAGCGCTGCTGCATCATGGTTTCCACGCCGAAGGAAACGCCGTGGAAAACGGAAAGCACTATACTTGCCGTAAACAAAAAGGGCGTCGCCTTTATCATCACCGGAAGAAGCTTTCTAAAAGCCCCTATAGCATGTTTCTTTTCTTTTTTCTCTGTCTGCTTTTTCATTGATACCAACTCCTCTGCGCCTCATACATGGAAGAATAAATCCCCTTTTGGGAAAGCAGCTCCTCGTGTTTTCCCTTCTCTGCCACCTTCCCGCCGTCCACCACGATAATCTCGTCTGCCAGGCGGGCCGCGCCCAGTCTGTGGGTGATGAAGATCGTGGATTTCCCGGCACTGATCTGGCCGAACATTTCATAGATGCCGCTCTCCGCCACCGGGTCCAGCGCCGCCGTGGGTTCATCCAATATCTGCACCGCCGCCGGATTGTACAGCGCCCGGGCAATTGCCACGCGCTGCCACTGTCCCCCGGAAATGTCCACGGCGTTTTCCTTTATTTTTCCAAGAGGAGTCTCCATTCCCCGGGGCAGGGCGCCAATCACCTCTCCAAGGCCGATGACCCCGGCGGCAGCCCTGATTTTATCCCGGTCCCTGTGGAGCACGTCCCCCAGGGCGATATTGTCTTCCAGTGAGATCTGATATCTGGCGAAATCCTGGTAGACCACGGAGAAAAACGCCTTCAGCTGCGCCTGACTGAATGTCTTCAGCTCCCGGCCGTTAAGCAGGATCTCCCCTTCATAATTATCATACAGGCCGGTGATAAGCTTGGTCAGCGTCGTCTTTCCGGCGCCGTTGACGCCCACGAAAGCATAGTGCTTTCCGCATTCCAGGCGCAGATTGAAATCACTTAAAATATCCTTCTCCGTCCCCGGATACCGGAAGGTTACATGGCGGAATTCCAGGCTTTCAAAGGTGATCTCGCTGCTATCTGCTGGCAGGTCCAGTGCCCCCGGCGTCTCAGACAGCGCACAGAATGCGGTCAGATCCTTGCAGTACTCCAGATTCCGGGCAATCTGCCCCATGGTGTCGGACAGCTCCCACGACATCATCTGAATCAGGTTCAGGGTGGAAGTGATGAGCCCCATGAACATGCCCGGCGTGATGAGCCCCTTTGTCAGCGGAAACAGGAGCACGCTGATAATCAGCAGGGAGAGCAGCATTGTAATCAGGCTGGAGCCCTTCAGGCGGACAAAATATCTGGCGCTCACTCCCACGGAAATCTTCCGGGCGGCCTCGTATTTTTCCAGCCACTGCCGGTTCACCTTTTCCGTATAACCGAAAAGCGTCCGTTCCTCCACGTTTTCCCGCCCCTGCAGAACGCTCTTTAAGTAGTCCGCCCTGCGGCGGTGCTTCTCCGCTTCCTTATTTTCCTCGTAAATCTGATGTCCGCCTTTGATAGCCAGCCGGAAGAGAGGGATAGAGATGGCCACGATGGCCAACCCCGCCCACCACACCTGGGCCATGAGGATGACAAGCAAAGAGCCCACCCGCAGGACGATGTTCGCCGCGCCGAGGATATTGTCGAATCCGCCCGTCAGCTTCCCTACAGGGTCGCTGCAGACCCGGTTGATCAGTTCCCAGGTATCGTTGTCCTCCACATGCCGGTATTCCAGCGCCGCCCGTTTCTCAACGATTCCGGTGCGGTATGCGAATTCCAGGCGCATGGCCATTTTCAGGTTTATGTAGCTCATGAGCTGCCAGTTCAGGTTGTTGTAGGCCACTATGGCGATCAGGCACAGCAGGGGCGCGGTGATGGCCGACTGCCCTGCCTTTCCCGCGAAGATGTCCAGGGCGGTGTCGATGAAGGCCGCCGTGGCGAGCACCTGCAGTGACGGTAGAACGGATACTAATACCTGATTGAGCGTCTTGATTCCCGCATATACCGGGCAGACCGTGAAAGGGATTCGCAAAAAGTCCCCGAAGCCGTATTTTTTGTGGTTTACCAGTAATTTTTTCATGTTTATACCCCTATGCCCGCCCTTGGCGGGCGTACCAATCAGAATTCCATACAATAGAATCCTGCTTTTCGGATTCTATTGTTATGGAAGTTTACTTCCAAACTTTTCTGCCTTTCAGAGCCGTGGATTTGTTTTAAGCTGGTCTTGAGCAAAGGATTCCAGAGATGTTGCGGCAAATTGCATCGCTGATGAGTATAACATATTTTAGGCTCCGCCGTCCAGCGCATGCTTTTTTCTAAAAAATCATGAGGCCAGGAAATCTTTTCTTGGAAAAGTGCAAATCGGTATAGTTGGAAAAGGGGAATTATGGTATACTTGCACACAGATAGCCATGCACCGTGCCGGGTGGCGGGGTGCGGTGAAGCTGTATCTGGGGAAGAAGGACGAACTGTGGCAGAGGCCTGTAAGAGACATGGCGCTATCGCTTAGGAGGATAAAATGAGGATTCAGAACTTGATTGAAAATACAGAGGGCGCAGCAGGGTGCCTCTGCGAGCATGGCCTGAGCTTCTACATCGAGGCAGGAGGGCGCAAGATTCTGGCGGACACAGGGGCCTCAGGAGCCTTTCTCACCAACGCGGAGAAGCTGGGCATCGACCTGAGCCAGGTGGATACCGTGATTGTCAGCCACGGGCATTATGACCATGCCGGAGGGCTCCTGGCCTTTGCGGAGCGCAACAGAGGGGCCCGGATATGGATTAACCGCCTGGCCGCGGAACCCTATTACCATAAAAACAATACTATGGAGAGATACATCGGCATGGATCCGCGGATCAAGGCTTTGCCCCAGGTGGAATGGGTGGAGGGAGACCGGACGATTGACCAGGGAATCTTTCTCTTCGGCAAGGCCCTTGGGCGGCGGCTGTGGCCCGGCGGCAACCGGGAGCTGATGCGGAAGACAGGAGAGGGATTCCTGCAGGATGATTTCCTCCATGAGCAGTACCTTGTCCTGGAGGAGAGGGGAAAACGGGTGCTGATTTCCGGCTGCGCCCACAACGGCATCCTGAACATTCTGGACAGATACCGGGAAATCTATGGAGAAGAACCGGATGTAGTCATCAGCGGCTTCCACATGAGCAGGAAGTCCGATTACAGCCAGGCGGATTACGCCCTGATCAGGGACACCGCCAGGGAACTGCAGAAGCTCCGCACCCGCTTTTTCACCGGGCACTGCACAGGAGAGCTGCCCTATCAGATTCTGAGGGAGATCATGGGAGAGCAGATCGCCTATGTCCACAGCGGGGAGGAGATCCTGCTGGAGGACATGTGACACAGGGCAAGAGCCACAAAGCCTACCATCGCGGAGAACGCCGTATGGATAAGCCGTAAAACGCATAAGCCAGAAAGCAAAAACACGGAGATCGACATGAACATAAAACAGGCCAAGGAATATATCGAGAACACAGTCAGGCTTTACCTGAAAAAGGACGAATTCGGAGAATACAGGATACCTCCGGTGCGCCAGCGCCCCATTTTCCTGCTGGGAGCCCCGGGCATCGGCAAGACCGCCGTCATGGAGCAGATTGCCCAGGAGATGGGCATCGCTTTGGTGAGCTATTCCATGACCCACCACACCAGGCAGTCCGCCCTGGGGCTGCCCTTTATCACCCAGAAGACCTACCGGGGAGCCTCCATAAGCGTCTCGGAATACACCATGAGCGAGATCATCGCCTCCGTCTACGACATCTGTGAGGACAGCGGCATCAGAGAGGGCATCCTGTTCCTGGATGAGATCAACTGCGTGTCCGAGACCCTGGCCCCGGCCATGCTCCAGTTCCTCCAGTATAAGACCTTCGGCCGCCACAGAGTGCCGGAGGGCTGGGTCATCGTCACCGCAGGCAATCCGCCGGAGTACAACAAATCCGTCCGGGAATTCGACGTGGCCACCCTGGACCGCCTGAAAGTCATGGAGGTGGAGCCGGATTATGGCGTCTGGAAGGAGTACGCCGGGGAAAAGCGCATCCACAATGCCGTCACCAGCTATCTGGACCTGAAAAAGGAGCATTTCTACCGGATAGAAATGACGGCAAAGGGCCGCAGCTATGTCACCGCCAGAGGCTGGGAGGATCTGTCGGAAATCCTGGCCCTCCATGAGGAGGAAAACCTGCCCGTGGACGGGGCGCTGGTGGGCCAGTACCTGCGAAACGACAGGGTGGCCGAGGAATTCTGCGCCTATTATGAATTGTACCGGAAATACAAGAATGACTACAACATTGTAGACATCCTGGACGGCCGGTTCGGCGGCGCGGTCCCCAAGGCGAAGGAAGCGCCCTTTGACGAGCGGCTTTCTTTGCTGGGGATGCTGCTGGACGCGGTGCAGGGGGACATGAAGGAAGTCATGGAACAGGCGGCATTCCTGACGGATTTAAAGAACGTGTTGAAAGGCGTGGGCAGCCTGGCGGAGAGGGAGGGCTGCTCCGGGGCACAGATCCTGGAGCGGCTGGAGGCCCTTTCCCAGGCACGTAAGAAGATGCTGGACAGCCTGCAAAATGCCGGCGCCCTGTCCCAGGCGGACAGGAGGAAGCACAAAAGCGTCATCCGTTTCCTGGAGGATGCCCACAGGGAGCTGCGGGTGCGGGGCGATGGGGAGAGCCGGGCGGCCTACGGCTTCCTGAAGGAATGCTTCCGGGCACAGGTGGCAGGGATGAAATGCGAGACCGATAAGGCCCAGTCCAGGCTCCGCGCCCTCTTCTCCTTTGCCGAGGAGGCCTTCGGCCGGGGGAACGAGCTGCTCATCCTGCTCACGGAGCTCACCGCGGGCAGCGCCAGCTCCCGGTTCATCGCCGCCTTCGGGAGCCCGGAGTATGGGAGGCTCAGTGAGGACATGATGCTGGCCCAGCGCAGGGATGACCTTAAGGAGCGCATCGCGGCGCTTGACCTGTAGCACCACAGCCGGGTGCCTGGGCGGCGGAAGCCTCGGGAGCCCCGGCCCCCGG
>OFFY01000542.1_pt1 | contig 37930 bp, 59 predicted proteins | sample 1521481 | NCBI WGS metagenome assembly OFFY01 (sample SAMEA3504117, study PRJEB24116) | mouse gut metagenome | biome: mouse gut; feature: mouse-associated habitat; material: faeces | place: Denmark | collected 2011
TGAAATGCAGATATACAAGCCGCTTTTCCTCTGCCTTATCAATCCAGTTGACCTTGAACCAGTGCCGGGGGCTGTCCGGGTTACAGTTATACCAAAACTTTGAACCGTCCACCGAACACCGCCCGGTTGCCTGATTGACAAACGATTCCGGCATAAGGGCTACTTCATCAAAGAACATTCCAGCCAGTGTGATGCCCTGAATCAAGTCCTGTGACCGTTCATCTTTTCCACCGAATATGTAAAAGTAATTGACCGTGTTCCCCTTGCTTACTATCAGCAGATTGTCGCTTCTCTTGTCTATCACGGCATACTTTCTGCTCGCAAGCATCAGTTTCAGCCAAAAGAGGACGTTCCGCCGGAATGAGCCGATTGTCTTTCCTGCCATACCAAAATTCTGCTGATTAAAGCTGTTCATAGCCCACAGCACATATGACAGCGACATTGAAAGGGTTTTTCCGCTTCGGATTGCCCCATCTGCTATGATACCGTCCATATCCTTGACCGGACTGGCAGGACACCACCATGTAAGGACTTTCTTCTGCTTGGTGGAGAACGGTTTAAACTGGAAGCCTTGCTTCTGCGCCTTTGCTTTCATGGTGGCGGCACGTTTTGCTATGCCTTTGCGGATGTTTTCTATCCGGGTGTTGATGTCGCTCAAACCGTTTCACTCCAATCCAATACCTGCCCACATTCCTTACAGCATTTTCCTTTTGCTTCAAAAGCGCCTTGCAACATGATTGTGTGGCAGTTAGGACAAGCATATAGTCCGTCATGGATAGGTTTCTTTGGTATTTGCCTTTCCCTTGCCTCCCGACATTCCTCGACAGTGCCGATTGCTCGGTACTGTTGGATTTCTTCAAGGGCTTTAATGGCGCATTTGTAATCATTTCCTACCATATGCCAAATAACAGTGTCTTCCGTTCCTTCCGTTTCTTTTTCTCTTTCCAATGCTTCCTCTAATTTTGCATTTATGGTTCTGATTGCGTTTTTAATTTCATTCTCCGTCATTTCCTTCTACCTCACTTTCCTCCCACACTTCCGTTGCCGTTCCGTTCAGAGCGTCCATGAAATTATCCTCTGCTTCTTCCTCCGGCTGGCTGTCCTTGACCTGACTTTCCAGTTTCAAGAGTTCGATTTCAAGTTTCTGCTCGTTATCGATATTCCATCCCTTGAAGTTGTTCCGTAGGCTGAACTGTGCGCCGTTGGAGCCGTCACGGTCAAATAGGCGGCTCTCGGCGTATTCCTCGATTCTGGTCTTCGCGCGCGTAATCGTGTTCATAAATTCAGCCTTTGCTTGATAATTCAACAAAGAAAGCCTTGTCGTAAATCCCAATGCTAAAGCCAACCCTGTCACAGTCGGTGGTTTTGGTGCTTTTATCCAGCAAGGGTAACCGTATTTATTTATTACCTGCTTTCCTTCATCATCAAGAAGCGGCTCGCCCTCACAGATTGCAAAATATTGTTCAATTTTATCTTCTATTTCCTCCACGCTTTTATACTTTGGAGGTCTGCCGCCAGCGTGCGCCACTTTCTATCACCTCAATCATAAATGTTGATTCATAATTTCCCACTGTGCCTGTTGCGCCTGTTTAATATCTTCACTGCCAACACCATACTTCAATATTTCACAGTTTGCAGAATCACAAGCGCAATGATTCAAGCAACAATATGGCCCACGTTCTGTATCTTCCACAAAATCACAGTCTATTCCACTCCACATATCCTCACCTTTGCTTTCTGCTTTGGAGTTAGCTTATCCATTCAACCAATCAAATCCTCCCAAAATTCATTCCAATACTTTTCTTCCTCGGTATTTGGTCTTTTTAATGATTCAAGATATTCTTCATAATCCTTGTCCAACTCCTCCATTTTCTGTTTAAATTTACGATATGAATTAAACCAATAACGATTTTTCAGTTTTTTAGCAATTCTTTTATTCATTCAACCACCGCCCATACGCTCACCGATTTCATTCCTCAAACATAACTGTCTTTCCTCGTCCAAGCGCATAACCATATTCCCGCTTTGCTCCACAGGACTTCTCCCATCCACTCATCATGTAAATTGCTTCGCATAAATCAATCATCAGGAAGTCCATCTTCATATACTCTTCATACGCAAAATCCCTGGGAAGGTTCATATTAACCTTAGCTGGATTAATTACGCTCATACCCTCACTTGCCAGCCTATCCTCTACCGCCTTAAAACGCTCCATATAATCATCCGTTCCCGTTATTGCTCCTGATATGTATACCCGCATTTTCCTTTCCCTCCACAATCCCCCTAAATATTATCTTGTGACAACACTCTGTCCGTCATTATCCGTAATATCAACAGAAATTGTCATCCTGTTAAAAATACCCTGTACTCTTCCCCTAATTTCGTCCTTTGTAGCTTCTCTTACGATTTTCCCGAAATTATCATTGATTTTTCTCGCAATAGAGTCGTTAACATCACTTTCATTAACAGCCTGCCTACAAGCCTTGGATACTTCTTCTTGCAATACTTCTTTTACCATTTCTTTTAATGTATTCCTGTTAATTCCTGCCTCGTTAAGCATCTGCCTTACTTCCTGCCTTATTGCAATTTGTTCTACATTCATATTCTATCCTACCTTTCCACAATCCCCCTAAATCCCCTAATTCTATTATACAAAAGATTCGAAGAGGATTTGTACCAAATTAATTTAGTCCACCCTCTTCTTGAACTCACGGGGGCCGAACAAATACTTTTCTTCCGAAGCCTGCTCATTTTGCAGTCTCCGTAGCGCTTTCAAAAATCCCTGGTTCTGCCGGTCTGCATAGAAATTATGTATATGCTCGTACAGCTTTGCCCGGTCCTTTGCCTTCCTCCTTGTCCTGCGGCTCTGCTGCAGTCGCGTGGCGATCCTGCTTCTCTCCCCCTTGTCCTTTGCAAACTCCATGTCATGGAGAAACGTTTGTACCCTGCTGTCCTCCTTACCCACGTCCTCATAAGCAGATTCGTACTCATTCCTTGATGATTCAAGGAAAGTCAAAAACTCCGTTATTATCTCACTTGGCCTTCTTTCCATCTCTCCTCCTAAGCTCCATATCAAACTGATGATAAAACTCCCGCCTGTACCCATAGAAATCTGTTCTTCCGCAAGGAATCCTTCCCAATCTCTCTGTATACTCTACCCGTTCATAGGACCTATTTTTCATCACCGACAAAAGGATATACTCCTCGATTTCCGGAGCAGCTGTATGAACCGCTGCCGATACCAATGAAGCATATCTTCCAGACCTGATTGCGGCCGTCAACTCCTTATAGCGCTGTTTGCTGATATTATAGTGATCCCATGGATAACGCGGAGCCTTTTTATATTGTGGCTTGGGTTCCTGCTCAAAAATGCTCAGCTGCCTGAAACCGCTGTATGTATCGCAGGATTCCTTTTTCCCTGTGCAGCTCTTCCGGTCACAGCACACCACCAGGCACGTCCGGCAAAGGCAGGTATCGCATTTTCTACGCATGACATCACTCCCCCAATCATACCTGACTACATGTTCTCACGCTTCCACTCTTCTATCCCGTCCAAAAGCTCATTACTCCTTTCTATCTCCCTTTTCGCATGTCGGATTATATCATTGGAGCGGTAAATGTCATTGGTACATTTGCGAGAAAAAATATTCGCAACCCTGTTTCTGTCTTTTTCTTCCATGATCACCATAGCCAAACAAAACATTTTCAGCATACCGATATCAGCTTTTCTGACAAAGTTTCCGGGATACTCCTCCGGAAACCTGCCAACCGGCCAATACGTCCTTGCCTTCTCCTCCACCTCGCACTCTTCCATCCGGATACGCCCGTTCTTCCTGCCCTCCAAAAAGTAAAAATAAAGCTTCATACAATTTCTCCTTCCATCAAATCATTTAAATTCATCTGCGTATGGCACTCATAGTTCATCCAGACTACTTCCTTCCGTGGCCTCCCATGCTCTGCGCAACTATCAAAATATTCCTTATGCCATCCCCTCAGGTAATCACTGTACATCTCTGATTCATACCCGGAAATCATAATCTTTGCCCTGCTCTGCAGAATTTCCTTCAGTAGTTCCTCATGGTCAGCATCCGTCATCTCATGTTTATATTGTTTTGCGGTTCTGGTACCGAGCAGATATGGCGGGTCTATGTACATGAATATGTTAGGATAATTGAACCGCTGTATCACTTCCAGAGCCGGGCGATTCTCTATCTGCACTTTCCTCAGGCGCTCCGCAATCTCAATTATCCATTCCGGCAAGCGGTACCAGTTCCACAGGGCATAGGCCCTTTCCCGTCCTACCACATCGTTCTTCCAGCCAACCTTATATCCGTTTGTCCGGAACCCATGTCCCTGCCAGCATTTAGCCAGGAACCCCGCCGCCCGCTGGTACCGGCTTGCGTAGGAATTATCTGACTCGAACTGCCTGTCATATATCTCCCGGGAGAACGGGGTGGTCATCACCAGCCTGTCCAGCCTCTCGGAGTCCTGCTGAATGCAGCGGAAGAGGTTCACCACGTCCCCGTCCAGGTCATTGACCGTCTCGATGGCGGATGGCGGCTTTCTGAACAGCACCGCCCCGCTGCCGAAGTAAGGCTCCACGTAGCTGTGGTGTGGTGGTATCAGCTCTACCAGCTGCATGGCGATGTTCCACTTGCTCCCAGGATATCTCAATACATTGTTCATAATCTCCATCCTTAAATATCAAACATCGAAATCTGCCCGTCCACGTTTTTCCTTGCTTCTTTCTCTTTCCGCATCCTGGCTTCTTTGTAAGCATTGTATTTCATCCGGTACTCATAGCTTTTCCCGAATACGTTCCATGCCGCCTTTACGACATTGGGCTCATATGGCCGTATCAGCTCCAGATCATCAACCGCCTTATATGATATTGGACAGCCGCAGCATCCGGTCCTTGTAAGCCCGTAGACCTCATATGCATCGGAGTACCTGATACCGAACTGCTCCTTGTACCAGGCTTTGTCCTTGTCCGTGACATAGTAGAGGGGCCTGAATCTGTATTGTCCATTACTGGTCTCCGTGAAGCACAGCGCCATGTTGTCCTTGCGTGGGACTGACCTCATTCCTCCCTCGTCCCGGCGCTCCCCTGTTATAATCATCTCATAGCCCTTTTGTGCGCTGTGCGCCACCTGCTTTTTACAGTAGTCGCAGCACTGCGCACTGATCGGGAAGTCCGGCGGGCATTCCCTGATGAAATCCAGCATATACTTTGATGAATTTATCACCAGCTGAATGTTCGGTCTCGGCTCCCCTGCGGAATTGCAGCAGCAAAGGAAGTTGATTATTGCCTCGCATTTTGGAAACCTCTCGCTCAGTTCCTGCCTTTTTTCCGCCTTATCCTCTGCCATTGCGTATTCATCCGCTATCGACAGGGGGATTTCCTTTTTCTGCCACCCTTCAAGCCCTGCGGACATTATCTTGGACACAAACGGGATGTCATGTTCCCTGGCCGCCTGGACAATGCCAACCTTCGGCCTGACTTCCTCGATTTCCACCCCATATTTCTCCTCAGTGGCCTTTACATGGTCTTTGGTGGCCTTCATCTCCAGCCCTGTGTTAAAGAAAACATACTTTACTGCCGGAAGGGACGGTGCAATTTTCCTCGCTGTCTCAATCAAGTCAATCATGATGTCGCTGTCCGCTCCCCCAGAATAGGAACAAATAACTTTCGGATGCTGCCGGAGGTGCGTCATGATGATTCCGATAATCGCCTGAAATTTCTCCGGCGGGTCAAAATCCGCATAATCTGGCCGGTCTGTATATACCCTGCTTCTGTATGGTTCGCTCATTTCTTTCATCAAGGAACCCGGCGCGCCTTATTCCCGGGAAGGTTCCGGCTCCTTTCTGAAATTTTTATTCCGTTCTCAGGAATCTGTTCATGATCTGCTGCTTATAATCATCATCAATGCCCTTCTGCTCCGGGCGGTACGGTTCGGGGCGAGGTTTCCACGCAATTACTTCATGGTCTACTGCAGAGAAAGTTTCGCCAAATGTAACACATTCCCACCACCCCTCCGGAATATACACATCATCTTTTTCTGCGCAGTATTCCCAATCGTCCGTATCCTCCCAATTGTATGCGCTGTCATTGGTAGTCATTGTGCCATCCGTATGCATCGCCCTTGCCGTTCCATAGAACTGTCTTCCGTCCGGATGCTTCCAGGTATACGTTACCTCAACTTCCTGTTCATTCTCCGGCAGTTTTCTGCTGCAGGGGATCCACTCGGCATTACCATATCTCCGGATGATTTCAAGAATCCTGTCCTTTGCCTCACCAAATCCATATGCAGCTGCCATATACTGGTCCGTAACCTCTGCCGCTTCCAGATCGCAGCCTATTTCCCCGGACGGGTAATCCAGCCTTTTAACTTCCTGTAAGATTTTCTCTAACATCATTTCACCCCTGTCCTTTCCAGATACAGCACATTCCTGCGCCTGGTAATTCTGACATCATATACATGCCTGTAATTCGTCCTATTCAGCATCGCTCTCTGGGCTTTCATGGCTTCCTTTGTTTCAGGATATTCTTTTCGCAGCCGTTTCTCGCCAGACCTATAAAATCTCCATAAAATCTTCGCGTATTCTCCCCAGTCGGCTTTTCGTTTTTCCATATCATCCGCCTGTTCCGTCTCTGAAATCTTCCTTCAGGCTATTTATCACCGGCACCCATGACAGGATGAGCGTCTGTGCGAACAGCATCATGTCTTTATCGTTTTTGTACTTTTCTACAATCGCGGCAGATTCTTTCGTGTATTCAGGCATTTGATGGTTTTTCATGAATGCCCTGTATACTGACCAGGCAGAATTCTGGATATCCATAATGCATACATGCATCTGCTCGATGGAATCTCCATTTTTCAAGCGCTGTTCCATTAAATCTATCACCGGCTCCCATGCGCTGTTCAGGTTGCGACAGAACCATTTCAAATCACCCTCATAGTCGTATTCCAATTTCAAAGCCTGTTTCCGATACGACTCTTTGTCCTTTTCAGTCAAGAAGTCCTTGTACATGCTCCACAAGGTTCCTTGAACTGTCTGGATTCCCTCTATTTTTTCCCGCATGATAATCTCCTACCCTGATTCTTCCAGTTCGCATATCTTCCTACGGATAAGTTCCGCATTCCGATCCACCCTATCCATTTCTCTTTGGCACAAGGAATACAGTTCCGGATGCTCCACTTGGATATTTTCAAGCATTGCATATCTTTCCATAAGCTGCCTTTGTTTCCGTCTGAGGAATAAAATCACGTCATCTTTTATTTTCATACATCACTCCTCACTGGAACGGAAAATCTGCATCCATATCAATCTGGATAAATCCCTCACTACTATTGCACCATCCGTAGTCGAAATCCAAGTTGTCCCCCTGCCCGTATATCCTCCGTGTCTTTTCGTCAAAATCAAGGACGAACCCATTTGTGTTCGTCTTTCCGAACAATCTGTTCTTGGACACTTTCAGGACTCTTTGGCCCTCCCCGATTTCCCTGTTCTTCTCGTAAGATATCGTGACTGTCGCAAGGTTCGATATGTCTCCGCTCCCGCTCACCTCATCGTTCTCATTTGCCGAAAAGTTGTTCTTCCGCTTATGCGCCACCAAAAGAACCAGCGCGTTATACCGGAGCGCCAGCCTCGCCAGCTTCTTCACGAAAAGGCTCTGCTTGTCGTACTTGTCGAACGCCTTGCCGGAATCCAAATCCAAAGCCGTCATCAGGTTGTCCAACAGGATTACCCTTGCCCCATATTGCCGAATCACGTTTTCTGCGATTTCCAGCAGGCTCTCCTGTTCCTCCCCATCAATCATCCGGTTGTCATACAAGAAGCATCTCCCCTTGTACCAATCTGCTATAAGCTGCCTGTTTGCGTCCGACACATTGTAATTCGTGTCCCCCCAGGAATTCTGATACTCTATCACATGCCCCCTCCCGGCCACCTGGAAGTCGATGCATGACTGGAACTGGTAGTTCGAAAGTTCGCCGCTGTATGCAAAGCATTTATGCTGTTGATGCATCGCATTTATCAGGATCTGGCTGGCCAAGGTGCTCTTACCTTCTCCCGGCTTTCCGGATATCAGCGTCACGCCCCCGAACGGAAGACCCCCGTATAGTAGCCTGTCAAGCTGCTTGATTCCCGTCCGCAGCTTCGGCAGCTTGAAAATGTCGACCCGCTCCACGTCCGCCAAGTCAATCACTTTATGTATTGGTGCGGCCACGGCGTTATCGACGCAAGAGCGGAGCTGTCCTTTCCCATATCTCTGCAATATCTCGTTTGCGTCCTTGCAGTCCTTGTAATCCTCTTCCCGAACATGCTTCACGGTGCATTTAAGGCGGGACGACAGTTCGTCAAGCAATGTAATCTTGCCCTTTTCATGGTCTCCGAAGACTACGACCTCCCGGAACCTGTTTATCCAGTCCCAGCAATACGGCACCCATGTGAATCCCTTTGCCCCGGTCGGGACCGATACGGCATTTCCGATTCCAGCAGTCGCCACTGACAGGCTGTCTATCTGGCCTTCCGTGACTACCAGCTGGTCGAAGCCCTCGCACTGCGCCATCCCGAACAGGATAGGCTTGCAGTTTGCTTCGCACCACTCCTTGTTTTTATCTTTCTCCCGGTCAAAATCCGTCTTCCGGTACTTCACGAACTGCATCTTCCCGGAATCGTCCAGGAATGGGAAGACAAGTATCTCCGGATGCTCTGTCTGGACAGTGATCTGGTACTTTTTTATGACATCCTCGGATATCCCCCGGCCAGCCAGATACCGTATCGCTTCTGGCTTAGGCTCGATTGGCTTGTCTGGCGACTTTAGTTTCCTGAACTGCCTCCGAGGGCGGTAATACTCGTCGACCTCATTTCCAAGGGAGAAATCAAAGTCTTTTGAAAGCGTCAGCATATTTCCGGTCACTCCGCAGGATGACCGCAGGCATTTGAACTGGCCGGTCTTCATGTTGATTGAAAACGAGTTCAAGTTGTCCCGTGTAGGTCTCGGATTGCAGTATGGGCAGACCCGGAAAAACAACTCCCCGTTCCGCTCCTGTGCCTGCGCGTGTACATGTCTTGCAAAATTCCAGGCATCATCTGGCTTAAACTCATACATCTCCTATCCCTCCCAGGCATTCGGCCCATACTTCCACCACTCTTCATCGTCTATCAGCTCTTCTTCCAGCTCCGGCCCCACTACTTTCGGCGGCCCGCTTTCAGGCTTCGCTTCCAGATAGTCAGAAAAGATACATTTTTCCAGAAAGTTGTTTGGAAGATACATCTTATCGCCGGATTCCCTGACATATTCCGCATAGTTTACAGCTGACGCGACCAGCTCAGGCTCGGATATCGTTCCGGACAGTATCAGATCGCAGTATGCCTTTTCTGCCTGGTATCTTCTTTGCTTATTCGGATATGCCGCCCAGAAATCCTCAAACTGCTCCGCGCGCGGTATGTCCTTTTCTTTCCTTTTATTTTCTTTCCTTTCCTTTCCTTTACTTTCCTTTATGCCATTTCCGCAGGATTTACTCTCATTTCCGCAGGATTTACTCTCATTTCCGCAGGATTTATTCTGGTTATTGCCGACTTTAATATAGGCAGCTGTGTCATTTTCGTCCAAAAGCCAGATTTCCGCATCAACATACACATCTCTTTTCCGGCTTTTAACAGCTTCCTGGTACCGTTTCTGTATCCCCGGCGAGGTAATGACAGTGTCCGAATTAGCAAGTGTGCTTTTATAAAGCAGTGACCGGCTAACCAAGAATGTCATCACCTGTTCTATGAGCCCTTCCTTGAGATGGAGGTCATCCATGGCATTCTCCACGCTCTCTCCATCCCACTTTATGTAATATCCGTTCCGATAGATTTCCGTCAGCAGATAGATATAAAACAGCATGCCATCGCTTCCATATCTGGAATGCAGCCTCTTTATCCTCTGATCCGCATAGAAGAAATCCGTGTCGAATGAGAAATAGAGCAATCCGTCCTGTCTGGGACGTGCCATACCTATACCTCTCTGATTCTTACCTCTATATGTGGATTACTTTTATCCACCTGGAACCTGTCGAAAAATCCGACAACTTCATTCCATCCGTCATTTTTCAGCACTCCAGCATTCACAAGCGCATCCTGCACGAATTTCTTCGCGAACGCTATATTGTCCCTGTCCGTACGCCTGTCTGGGACAACCCATAGATAATGCATTTCCACAGGCCTTTCAATCTTAACACCCTTAAGGCACTGCTTTATCGCTATGGCGATGGATTTCTCGTTCCTCCGCTTCAATGCCGCGCCTTTATACATGTTCGCACGCTCGTCTTCTATGTATTTGTTCAGGCTGGAAAGCCGGCCTGGTATTATCAGCAAGTATTCCACATGGAACCCCCTTTCCGGCGGCGAATTGCCCCGCCGCCTTAGGCTGTGATGAATTGTAACTTGCATGAAAGTTAACAGTTACCAAATTTAAACATACGACTTCCCAAATACCTCTATGAACTTTCCCCTGGAACCGCAATGCCCCTCAAAATACTTTTGGCACTCCTGCTTCAACCGCAGGTCAAGTCCGGTATTCGGATTGCTATGTACGGATGCATCGGACATATTGTGCAGCGCCGGTTCCAGTGGAACAATGAATCCGTATTTCTCGCAAAGGCTTCTCCGCCCCGCTCCCGGAAAGACATGGTGAATTGCCACGTTGCTGCTTCCGGTGATATAGCAATGTTCCAAATCATCCGTCAGTACGCTTTTTATACCTTTTTTCATACTCTGACATCATCCTTTCCAATTCCTCAGGTGGAAGCGTCTCTATCCCCATCTCTTTGCACTCGCTGACAAGACCGTCTATGAGGTGCGACATCTCCTTCGTGTCATACTTGCTGGAGCCTTTCAGCATCATATACGTCCGATACATGATGCCGCCCTTCCCCTCCTTTACCTGTGATGTGGGCTTTAAATGGTATGTCTGCTCTTCGTCTATGAACTTCTGCGCCGATTCAGTGTCTGGAAGAACCATATACACGCCCTGGCCGTCTATGACCTCTATCTGGCCATATTTTCGCAATAGATAGTTATGGATATAGGGCTTGCTCACATGGAGCTCGTCCGCCACCTCTGACGCAAGCTTCCAGTAATAGGCATTCGCGTCAAGGCTGCGCTTCTTTCGTTTCTTCCTAATCTCCACATCCAGGCCGTCCGCCTGATACAGCTCTGTCGCCGCCGCTACGTCCATCTGCTGGCTTTCTAAGATTATTGTCAGGCTGCCAGCCAGGGTTCGGCCTATGTCCTTGATTTTCGCCGTGAATTTCATCAGGATGCCGCCTTATCTGGCTGCTTCTTCATTTTGGCGATGCAGTCCTTAATCTGCAGCTTTGTCAAATTGTCAATACTGTCAACTTTATAGGTCTTTGTCACGGCCCCCCATCCATATCCTGTCCTGACAAGCTCTCCTTTTAGTTCTTCCAGCAGTCTATTGCGTTCATCATCAATATTTGGCTGCGAAGTCCCTTTGTCCACCTTTTTAGTGTTTTCATGGGAATCAGCGTCAGGGTCATCCATCAAGTCTTCTGTAGGTATACAAAAAGTCTGGAAACAAGCATACTTGAACGCCACGGACATGGCCTTGTTGGTGGCCTTGTCCCCGCTGTCCATGCCCTCTCCGACCACCACGGCATCGACACTGGAGCCGTCAGTGGCATAGAACCTATATCGCATCTTGCAGACAGAATAGATTAGGGTGGCGCCTTTCGCAGTCGTCCTTTCCTCCCTGGTCTGTTCAAGGACTTCCGGGACACTGAATATCTTATGCTTTATCATTGCAGGATTCAGGGCATTCATAACCGAATCGATTCCGCGGTATTTGAATCCTTGTTGCTTATTCGTGTCGTTCTTCCCAACTACTCCGATATCTTCCATGACTCCGCAGATTGCGGAATAAATCATATTTCTCCCAGATTCTCCCATCACATCATCTCCCATTCGATTCCTACGCTGTCCATGTACATTTCCAGCTTCTCCTTGGCATCTGCGGAAAGCGATATCCTGTACTCGTACAGCTCCGTTTCATCCCCATCGTCCGGGATCAGGCTGTTTATCACTTCCTGTGCCGCTTCTGCCTTCGCCCGCTCTACAGCTGCCGCCTTTTCCTCCTCTGCCCTCCTGGCTTCTTCCTGGCGCGCCAGTTCCGCCTGCCGCAGGGCTTCCGCTTTTTCCTCTTCCGCCCGCCGCAAGGCTTCCTGTTTCTCCATCTCTGCCTGGCGGATGGCCGCCTCCTTTTCTTCCCTGGCCCGCTGCTCCGCCAGCATCCTCTCCCGCTCTTCCTGGCGGACGCGCTCCTCTTCCTCCCGGCGGATGCGTTCCTGTTCCCTGGCAAGGATTTCCTGCTTCTGCCTTTCATAAGCGTTTATATGCGATACGGCTTCTGTAAGGTCAAGGTTCGTGCGATATATCAGCAAAGCATTTGATTCTGATGCCGACTCCATGGCACTGATTGTGGCAATGTCCTTCTGGACTTTCTCCGCTGCACTGGATATCTCGTTCCGGATATCTTTCTCTTTCGTGGTGGCATTCTCCCACTTCTGGTTATAGATGCGCTTCAAAGGGATGTATTCTGACAAGTCTTCTGGAACCAGTTCTTCATATATCTGGGATATAAGCTCCCTCTTCTTTGCAATGCGGTTTTCCTCGAATGCCTGCACCTGGCCATTGATGAGGTTGATAGGCTCATCATACATGGCTATCAGACGCTTCGCCTGCGCTTCAAACTCGTCCCAGGGCTGCATATACCTCTTCTTCTCGTCCCGAAGATTGTCCTGGAAGGTCTTCTTCTGCGCCCTCAGGCTTGCAACATGTTTCTTTGCTATCGTCTTGCTGTCTTCCGTAAATACTGCTCCCTCGTACTCTGAGAGCCTGTCATGCAGCGCTTTCTCCACCTGCTCAAAGTTGCATGATATCTTCGCGCTCTCCTGCGTGATTACCGCTGTCACTTCTTCCATATTTTCTTAATCCTCCTCATTCCACTGTGCAACCAAAACATTTTTTCTTGGACAGTAGTAATGCGTAATCTGTCCGTCTTTCCCGTCGGGAACCGCTACCAGCACCCTGTCATTGATGCTTTTATCATCAAATTTGACGTACGATTTCTTTATTCCTGCCGGAACATACTGCCTTGCCCCTTCTCCAGCTGGTATCTCTCTGATAACCGTCCCGGTCTTTGTTTTCCAGGAGCCTCCCGCCTGGCTATCCCATGAAACTCTGTCCCCTGCTTTCAATTTCTCTATCCTCTCTTTCCGCCGCTTCATAAGCCTGTCTTTCCCTCTTCATCCGGGCCCGGCTGGGTACCCGGTATTCCTGCTCGTCCCACCACCAATCAACTACCATGGAATTTTCCACTTCAATCTGCGCCATCATCTCTGATCTCCTTATAATCTGCGCACACTGGATAGCCTACTCTTTCCCCGCAACGAAACTCACTGGAAGTTTTCCATAATATACCGGGAACATTCTCCCTTCCGCACATTCCGTCACGGTTGTATGCACAGTGTTCCACTTCACAGCAAATAAAATTTCCCATACCTGCTATTCCTCCTTCTCCTCTGCGTATTTCCCCAGGCGTTCCTTCGAATAGCAGTTAAACTCATACCCTTTATAGTAAAAACAATACAGATATCTTCCGGGCTCCGCCTTATACTCATGCAATTCTTCGCCAACAGCCTCTGCAGCTTCGGCGATCCCGTGCTCAATAGTAAGATATCCAATCCTGGATAACCTGATAGGACCTTCCTGTGCCAGGGTGCTCCATCTTTCCGCCAGTTCCACAAAAGCATCCACCCGCTCTTTTGCTGCCAGGGCATCAAAATCCTTAAAAAGTTCCTTCATCTCCTCATTTCCCATTGACTTCTCCTTCCCACATCCGTATAATGGATGCATAGATATTTGTTCTGTACCTATTCCCTACGCTGATTCGCGGTCAGTCGTAGGGATTTCTTTGCACTTGATTCCGTCTTCCGCCACTTCCAGTATCCCCATATTGATTAGTTCTTCAATAAGGATCTCGCTGGCTCTTGGTATAGGTATTATTGGCCGCTCCACAATCTCACCTCCTACTTGATTTCTTACAAAGTCATCAGCTTAAGCCTTTCATCTTCCGGCGTTTCCAGCAGCCGGAAGAGAATCAGCATTTCACCATAGCTAAAAGAGTCTTTGGGTTTTCCATTGACTTTTGGTTTCTTCCTTTCATTCCATGCCTGAGGGGTAATTCCTAACGCCTGTGCCAAATCCTTTGTGTGCATCTTCTTTTTATTTGCTTCTTTTTCAAACCAGTAAGGCAAGTCGGTTACCATGTAATCCTTTTTCTGCTCCGGACTCAATGCTACCCTTGGCATCCCTATCACCTCCTACCTCAAAACCCCGGCCATGCACAGCACAATCACAAATGCCAATGCAAAGCCCAGAATCTCCGCAATGATTCCCACTGCATAATTCAACAGCATATGGAGCCGTTCATCCGTCATCGGCTCCCGGTCTCTTTTAGACCGCAATCTGATTTCATCCATAAAATTTTCCTCCACTTCAGAACATTTGTTCTTGCATCATGTGGAATTTTATGGTATGATGATTCCACAATCAGCTACTCACTTAGTTGGTTGCCATGCTCCGGGGTATTCGCCTACCGCCGGGGCAATTTCAATTCAGAGAAGAACTTCTTGAACATATCTGCTGTAATTGAACCCTGATAAATCTGCATATCCGTCAGTAAGAATTTTTCTGAACAATTCTTCTGTCTGTTTTCCAGTGGTATACTTTTTTCTTTTCTCTGGAACCCCAATAACGGATTCATCTTCAAGCATTATTACTTCTTCGATTTCCTTTATCACTAAGGAACATCCCTCTTTAACAAGAATTCTCATGCTTCTGTCTTTCTCACCTCCTCACCTTGTGCTATAATCTCCTTATCAAATGCAAAGGAGAAAACAATGCTTACGAAAAAACAATATAAATTCCTTAAGAAAGTTTCAAAAAACGAAATGCAATGTGACGATTTACAGGAAAATGGTGATAAAATTTATTTATATCTCTTAAAAAGAGAATTTATTGAAACATATCTTGTATGCCCAGACAATGATATTTACCAGAAAAATGCAAAGCTATATTGCAGAGCATCTGAATCTGGAAACGTTGAACTTCTGTTGTGCAGACAAGAACGTTACCATTTCTGGATTCCTACCATCCTTTCTATAATCGCCATAATCGCAAGTTTTTTAGCCGTGTTCACACAAAACGGAGAACTATGGCAATGGCTGAAAGGATTATTGCTATGATTGAAACCACCAGTGCATGAAGAGAATCGTCCACTACTCTTTCAAGACACCTGTTCATTCCTTGCAAGAGTTTCCAGTTCGGACACTCTTCTTCATGCTTTTTATCAAGTTCTTCCTTTGTCACTTTCCCTCACCTCCCCTCTAAGTCACCAACTACTCCAGAAAATACTCAATCGGCTTGCCGAAGAAATCAGCTTGTCAACCAATAAATTTAATTTGGTACAACTTTTTATTTAACTTGTGTTACAATCTCCTTACAGGTATAAAGCCGAGTAAAATGAAAGGAGAATTTGCGTCATGCAAGAAAAAGTTTACTTACATACATTTCCTGCTAATGAATGTGATGCCCTCGCAATGCTCTACATTCAGAATCAGGACTTGTCAGGTATTACTCCTGAACAGCTTTTTGAGAAATATCAGGAAACCCGCGAAACAATATGCAAGCACAAAAAACTGTGCAATGACCGAAAACTTGGTCTGGTTAAGTAGCTTGTACACCTCACACATTGAATCAGATAATTCAGCCAAATCTTTTTCATATGTGACTTTGGATTGCTCCGCCAGTAGCTGAAACTGCTTGCGGAGCAATTCTTTTTCTTTTTTCATTACCTCTCCTTTCCCTATGTGAAGAAAAACTCCCCATAGTCTTTTCTTTCAATCTCCAACAACTCCGCCCACTGTTCAATGTCAGACTGTGAAAACTCCGTTTTACCAGTCAGTTTCTTTGACATGGAGTTTTTGGAAATGCCGATTTTCTTTGCCAAATTCCCTTGCGTTCCATAACGTTCAACTATCCTGCCTTTGAGTTTGTTGTATGAATACGCCACTTTATCACTTCCTTTACATTACCGAAAGTGTCTTTTGTGACACTCTTTCAGCAAAAAAAATTCCCATAGGAGAATCCAAGCCAATATAATCAACTATGCTCTGAATTTCTCCCTGCGTAAACTGCGTGATTCCATTGCATTTCCGGTAAAAAGCAGAACGGCTCATATGGATATCCGCACACATCTTTTCAATTTTGATACCTCTGGACTTCATTTCATATTCCAGTTTGTATTTGTCCAATTTTTATTCCTCCTTTCTCAAGTGTCATTTAAGACACTTTCACTTTAACATAATCTATACTGGTTGTCAATATGTTTTTTGTCTTTTATGACACTTTTTATTATTTTCTCATATTTTATGTTGCATAAAAGACACATTTGGTGTATAATCAATTTTAGAAGTGAGGTGATTTCAATGGATATGGGACAAAAGATATATAATTTAAGGATTCAGAAAGGTTTGACACTAGAAGAATTAGGAAACATGGTAGGTGTTGGGAAAAGTACCGTTCGTAAATGGGAAAACGGAATGATTGCCAATATGAAACGAGATAAAATATTGAAAGTGTCAGAAGTTCTTGATACAACACCTGCCTACCTTATGGGATGGAAGGAAGAAGAACACCCCGAAGAATCCTCTCCTAAAATCATGCACTATTACGAACTTCTCAATGACATAGGCAAGCATGAAGCCACAAAGAGGGTTGAGGAAATGACACATGCTCCGCAGTATATGAGGGAAGATGTGGCCGATTACCTGGCTGTCCGAGCCGCACATAATGATGCTGACACTACTGATGAAGAATTAGAGAAAATGGAAAGGGATTCCAAAACGATAGTGGAAATGTTAAAGAACAAACGAAAATGAGGAGTGGAGGGGAATGAATCTATACGAACAGTGGTTGCAGAAAGCTGATGATATCGGATTGAACGTTGCAGAAAACGTCCCATTTGAATCTCAGGCAAAAGGGCTTCTCTGCGGTGACTGCATCGGCCTGAATCAAAGCCTGGAAACAACAGCAGAGAAAGCTTGTGTCCTTGCAGAAGAGGTTATACATAGCCAAATAAATGTCGGGAATATCCGTGACCAAAGAGTCTCTGGAAACAGCTGGCAGGAGCGAAAGACAAGAAAAGTTCTGCATAAACATTTAGTCAATGTAAGGACTATAGCCTACCTTTTGAAAAGCGGATGTAAAAATTCAAATGAAATTGCTGACAAAATGGGAATAACGGAAGAACTTCTTTTAGAAGCAATCAAAGGATACAAAGAAGAATACGGAGTATTCATCCAATTAGAGGATGACATATTATTTTTTGAGCCAACTTTATATTTGCAAAGTCAACTAATAGATTAAACCGCTACGGCGTTTAATAAAAATCTAAGGAAAAGAGGAATTTATTATGAAAAAGAGAGTTATAACAGCCTTATTACTCCTCACCTTGTCTGCAAGCGCAGTTGCGTGTGGCAACGGTGAAGCAGAAAGCAGTGAACCGTCCCAATCTTTGGAAGAGACAGTCAGCACACCAGAGGAAGAAAGCAATGTCGAATCCGAACCAGATAACCAAAGCGAAGCAGAGAGTACTCCTGAAAATGAGTCTTCAGAAGTATCTGAAAAAACTTTGGATGACATTGAAAGCTACTTATTAGATAAAGGTGTTTTGTCTGGTGAGCGCGTTCAAATGGGGGCTGAATTAATTGGAGCCATTTCCGGATTCAAGTATAAAGATTCTGTCGGAGAAATATATGAATATGATATTAATTCGGAGGAATACCAGAAATTAGCAAATGGGGAAGAGATTCCTTTACAGGGAATGGATGGATTTACCATGAAGGCAATTTCTGTAAATGGGAAGTTTGCATTATTCGGAGATGATGTTCCTCAGGAACTAATTGACGCATTTAATTCATTTGAATAAGCAAAGGCCTTGGGTGTCAAGCTCTGGTACAGGGACAAGCTGGAGGACATGGCGGGGAGGGGATGATATATTTCACCTGAGACAAATTGAAAGGAGGATATTATGCAATACAATTCTTCTTGGGATTTAAATAAGGCATCGACATATATTTACATAACTAAATCCGCTGGAAACACAGTTGCGAGCGGGGTATTTTTTAAATTTAATAACATAAATTCCATATTCTTAATCACAAACAAGCATGTTGCTATGGGCGCCGAAGCATTTACAATATCATTATGCTCATCTATAGACGATGCCACCTTTGGATATATCACTGATGTTTCAAGGAAAGCAATTTTTCACCCTCAAGACGCTGTTGATTTGTGCCTTGTCCAGATAGATGATTTAAAATTAGTTCCAAACAATATAACATTTGACGAATTGCTAAGCAATGTTATACATGAAGATATGATAACTTCTCAGCAAGAAGCAAAACTACTCAACTATTGTGAAGATATAATACTGTTTGGTTCTCCATACGGAATATATGATACCAGAAATAATTTGTCCATTGCTTATAAAGGTATAACTGCCACTCACGCTGGGACGGATTGGTACAATAATTCACATTTTATGGTTGATGTACCAGCTTGGCCAGGTTTAAGCGGTTCCGCTATTTACTTGTGTACACCAGAAACAATGTCAAGTTTTGAAAACACAAAGTTGCTTGGCATATTTTGTAAATCGCAATATAATCCGCATTCTGCTCCAGGGACCGAGGAATATATTCATCTAGGAAAAGCTATTCCAGCTTATAAATTGTTGGATTTTAAAAATGTTCTTTAAATTGCTTTTGCTATCGGATTTTCTCCACTGCTGGCTTTTTTGGCATTTAATTCGGCGAGCATGGCGCATTTTTGAGCATCTCCGCTTGTTGGAATTGCAAGTTTTGAGATATCCAGCGTGATAACTCTTTCATTATCTGCATCAACAAATGCCCTGCTGCAATAATCCGCACCATCCATCGGTGTGCATTTTTCGATTGGAGGAAAATTTGACCAGTCAATAGGTTTATAATTGCGTTCCATAATGTTCTCCTTTTCTGATATTATGGATAGTATACACCAAGAAAAGGAACGATTTGTACCAAAATAAAACCGCCCGGTGCTACCAACACCGAACGGCTTTAGATATATCCCGGAGGATACAATAGGTCTGCAAACCTACAAATATTGTATCATCTCCGGGAGCATCCAGTCAACCAGAAAATCGGTCTGGGTGTTATTTTTATACACTTTTTTAAGGAGGATGATGCTATGAAGATTGAAAAGAGAGCTTCCGGGAGCTACCGGGTACGGAAAATGTACAAGGGACAAATGTATACTGTATCCTTTGACCACAAGCCCACTCAGAAGGAGGCCATGCTTGCCATGGCGGATGAGCTTCAGAAAGTCCAGACAAAGCACGAAAGCATGGACTTCCAGTCGGCGGCTGAAAAGTACATTGACTCTAAAAGGAACGTCCTGTCCCCAACTACTATAAGAGGATATAAAAGCTCCCTGAAAACAATTTCAAAAAAATTTCAGGAAATAAATGTGCATGATATCACTGCCTTGGATATCCAGACTGAGATCAACCGTTTATCGAAAGAACACAGCCCGAAGACCGTACGCAATTACCACGGCTTCATATCGGCTGTTTTAGGCACGTTTTGCCCGAACCTTAAGATTTGCACTACCCTGCCGCAAAAAGTCAAAAATGAGCCGTACATCCCCTCTGATGAGGATATTAAACGGATACTGGACTGCGCAAAGGATACGGAATATGAGATACCGATCATCCTTGCCTGCTACGGACTGCGCAGATCAGAGATATGTGCCTTGAAACCCAATGACATTGATGGAGATATCGTACATATCGACAAAGCTATGGTTCCGGACGACAACAGAAATTGGGTAATTAAGTCCACCAAAACAACATCAAGCACTAGGGATATAATTATTCCGATGGAAATTGCGGACAAGATAAGAGCCAGAGGTTATATTTACAAGGGGTGTCCAGACTGTATCTCCAATTACCTTAAACGCACGGAGCGAGTATTGGGGATCCCTCAATTCTCCATCCACAAGCTTAGACATTACTTTGCATCAAAGATGAGCGCCCTGAATATCCCGGAAGCGGATATTATGCGGATGGGTGGATGGGAAACTGACCATGTAATGAAATCTGTTTACCGGCACTCCATGATGGATAAGCAGGAACAGGCAAAGAGGGATGCTGCAGAGAAGCTTCGCGATTCCCTTTTTTCTTAAGACAAGTCGGGACAAATTCCGGGACAAAAAGTCAGTAAATTTATGATTTCATCAAATGAAATACAACTTTATTTTACAGCAATGAAAAAGCCGCAAACCCTTGATTTTACTGGAAAAATATTAGATTTGCGGCTTTTTGCAGCGCTAGGTCAACAAAGGTTCGAATCCCTCCGACTCCGCTGACAAAAAGCCCTTAAGCAGGGAAGCGCTTAGGGGCTTTTTCGTTTGGGAATCAAAAAGCAGGGAGATATTCACATATTTTCATTCACATAAAGCTGTACCCGGTTCTGGATGACCCTGGTCACTTCCTCCGGGCTTTTCTGTCCGCTGTAATAAGCGGCGGCCTCCTCGCTGATAATCCGGATCACCTGGTCTTCCTCCGCGGAGAAGTAAGGCCTCGCGTCCTTCACCTGCCCCAGCACGGTATCGATTTCCTCCTGTGTCAGGGCATGAAATTCAATAATCCAACCATCGTCGTAGATTTGGGCTCCGAACCTTCTCCCTTCCTCCGCCCATTTGCGATCGTCTTCCAGCCGGTATTCTATCATGATATCCAGGATTTTTTTCAGGGAAGGAGGTCCGTTCAGCTGCCAGCGTATGCTGTTAACCAGCTACTCCGGCTCCATTTGCGCTTCCTCTTCCAGGTTCAGGATGCTTTCTATGAATTTCCATGCCCCTTCCCTGTGCTGCGACATTGCCGTGATTCCGAAAGCGTTCCCCGGGAAAAGCAGCGTCCCACCGCTTCCGTCCACCGTGGGGAAGCCCACGCAGGCCGCCGTCTCCCCGAACATCCCCTCATAGCGCTGAAAGCTCCCCAGGCCATACAGATCCGCTATGGCGAACAAAACCTTTCCGGCATGGATTTTACTGGGCAGGGATTCTTCCTCCGGAGCAGATTCCAAGTAACCCGGAACGGTTTCCAAGTAACCCGGAACGGTTTCCAAGGAATCCAGAACGGTTTCCAAGGAATCCGGAACGGTTTCCTTTGAGTCCGGAAAGCGGTCCGTGAACTCCTGCAGGGCCAGAAACAGCTTAGTATCAAACCGGCATTCTCCCAGAAGGACAGCTTTGAGAATCTCCTCCGGGGCGGAATCAGCGTGTCCCGATGCCACTTGCCCGGAGTCAGAATCTTCACCGCTTTCCTTAATGCTTCCAAATCCAGGAACCTTCCCGCTTTCGGCAGTATCTCCGAGTTCTGGTACCCCCCACGCCTCCTGCACTGTGCCCGGTCCCTGGTACCTCCACGCCTCCTGCACTATGCCCGGTCCCCGGTACCTCCGCACGTCCGGGTGAGCTTTCGCTCTCCGAAGTCTCCGCGTTTTCGGCCCCATGTCCAAACCGACAGCCTCCGCAGGTAAACGCAAACAAAAGGAGCAACACCAATATTGAAATAATAGCTTTCCGTTTCATATCCCTCATCCTCTCCAAGTCCTTTAGATACTCGTATCAATTACTTCTCGTTGATTACAGGGAGCGTGAAGCGGTTCCTGCACTTTCTCCTGTAGTATGCAGGCACTTCCTTATGCCCCCGCAGTCACTCATCCAGAATAGACCTTGCATAAGGCAGATTCTCCCCTGCTTCCAGAATGCTGCCGTCTGCTGAATCGATTATGCAGACATAAGGGGGGCTGCCTCCCGCGCTGCGCAGTACCACCACATATGCCACATCCGCCTTATGGGCATAAACCTCATATGCCATATCTGTTAAATACACATAACAGTACTTCGTGCCCGCCGCCTGCGCACCCAGCCGGGATTCCATCTGCGCCGCCGCTATTTCCACGGCCTCCTCCCTGCCAATCCCGCCCGCGGCCGCCACCTGTTCCTGCATACTCTCCTGCTTTTCCAAGTATTCCCTGCGCCCTTCCTGGCCCGCCGGGCTCTGGGCAAGAGCATAGTTCCTCACCTTGTTGAAGTCAATAATCTGCAGCAGTTCCTCGTCCGTCATCTCCCGTTCGGGCAGATTGAAATATCCTGTCTGAATGACATAGTATAAAACTCCCTCCGGCATCTCTTCCCCCCGCTCCACCAGACGGATCGTCCTCTCCGGGAACATGCCGTCGCCATAGGCTTGCAGAAGGACCTTATAACGTGCATTCTCGCTGTCCGAAAACTCCCTGGAAAAGCTGTCTGCCTCTGTCTCCCGCTCATATACTATGCGGACAATGTCCTTCAGCTCCGCTTCCGGAATCTTTTCCATCCGCGCCGCCACGAAGCTGCGCACAAAGCCCTGCACCGGAATCCCCACAAAGCCTGCGGCAAGCACCAGAGCCGCGGCTGCCGCCACCTTTCCTTTTGGGAAACTACTTTGCTTCGCTTTCCGCATCCTGTTTCTTCCAGGCTCCCTTTCTTCCATACCGCACCCTTCCTGCGCCCGCCCTTGAAGGTTTCGGATAATCTGCTCCTGCATTTCTTCAGAAATATGGAGCTGTTCCATAGCTTCCTTTACCCTGATCCCGCTCATCCGCCATATCCCTCCTTATTATAGTTCCGCATCTGCCCCTCCCACCACCCAGACATGGGCAGAGTATTTCCGGCCGCGAAAGGAATGCGTCCGTAAATCCTCTGGGGCGCCGTGCGGGGCAGATGCTGTTTAATTTACCTCTGTCGACATTTCTTAGCTGGACTTCCACGTCAGCCGCATCTGCTCCCTGCCCCGGCGGAGCCGCATTTTCACCGCTCCCTCCGTAATTCCCAGGATTTCCGCTATTTCCCTCACCTGATACCCTTCCACATAATGAAGGTAAACGACGGTTTTCTGTTTCACCGGCAATTCCATTAGTTCCCGCAGCGTCTCTCTGTGTTCCGGCGCCGCAAGACGGTTTTCCAGATCATCGATACAGCTCTTGGGGTGCCGGAGCCGGAAGCGAACCATGTCGCGGCAGATATTGGTAGCCACCCGGATCAGCCAGGCTTTCTCATGTTCTTCATCGCAAAAATCCGGCCTTTTTTCCAGATAACGGCAGAAGGTATCCTGTATGGCATCCTAGACATCCTGCTCATTGCATAGGATGACAATACATATTTTATAAAGCATGTCGCTGTATTTTATCACCGCTTCCCTTATATCCTTCCCATATTCCATGTACTTCACCTCGCTATCTGTAACACGTTTGAACTATGGAAAAGGTAACATTCTTTTTATAATTTATAACGCAAAACAAGACAGGCTTTTCCGCTTATATAGCGTATAAGTCTGTCCTGGCCTTCCTCCCCCGTTTCCGGAAGCAGTTTCTCCGCTCCGGCATATGCTTTCCGCCTGTGCACCTTCTCTCCTTAATAAAAAAAGAAGCCGCTTATCTCATGCAGTCTCTTCCGACGGCTGTATCAATGGAGCGGCTATCATACTCTGGGCATACCACAGTTCCTTCCTCCGGGCGGCAGCGCCCCTCCCCTGCTCCACAATTTCCATATATCTTTTCACGGCCTGTGTAATATCCTGCTGTGATTCCCATGGAATACTGTTAATAAATTCCACAAAGACACCCTTCATATAAACTTCCAGCTGTTGGTAACATTTCTTCTTATTCTTGTTGTATACCTCCATGCTTGACAGTAAACGTTTCTCCATAAATGTCAGGTATTGTCCCACCTTATGTTCCAATCGCTTACCTCTATAGTCCATTTCTTCCAGTCTCTTCTTTTCCAATAACATAACAATCTGTATTTCCGCACCCAGGCTTATATTATGCTCCAGACATGACAGTCCAAGAATCATAAACTTTTTATACCATTTTTGAAGGCTTTCCGATTTCTGAGCCTGAATCCTGGCCCGCTCTACCAGTTTCTTCTTCCCTTCTCCATCTTCCTTCCCAAATGCCCTTATCACTTCTTCCATCTCTTCTGGCAGATTTTGAAACACCTCATTATGATGCTCCGCTTCCTCTGCCAGCATATTCCAGCTTTCCGAATATTTTTTCACAAACAACTCATGGAGCGCAAGCGCCATAAGACATTCCATATACTTATCCCGTTTTTGCAGAAGTAATTTTTCGCACTCTTGGTACTCGTCCTTCCACGTTTTGCCCTCTTTCGGACTGCAGGGAACTGCCGGATTCTGACCAACATCCACTGCGCACAAATGCCAGTATTCTCCCAGCGTTTTCCGAAATTTTTCCTGCAGTTTTTCTAATAAGTACAAAGGGACATCTTCCCACCCCTCCGGTTCATCTGTCAGTCCGGGATTATCGCCAATCAGCTGTGTATTCTTTGCAGCCTGCCTGTTCACCTCGGCAGAGAAGCATTTTTCCAACTCGTCATAATAAAAACTATATTTTTTGCCGGCCTCACCGGCAAGGTCTCTGCGGATATTCAGCCATGAAACATTTGAAGCCGACGTCGACGGATATATTTCCAAAACTCCCAGGGCTAAAAATGTCTTCAGCCGCTGGACACTGATGCAGAATCCGGGAGTGACAACCAATTCCCTGACTGCCGCTCCCTCCTGCAAATGCCTGAATGTACTTCCGTACCTGTCAGGCGTTTCTTCTGCCCAGTCCTCTATTACCCCCATCAGATAATTGAATTTCTCCAACCGGTCCATTATACTCGCCCTCCCATTTCCTGTGAACTGATGTTCATCGTGTCACGCAGCAAAGCTGTTTTCCCAATATATTTTATCACAGTTCACTGGTTTTGAAAATATTGCGGACCTTATGAATGGGCGGGTGACTTTTGTTTCACCGGTTCGGGAATTAACACGTCTAAATCTGTCCCCTGCATTGAAGCAGATAGTTCCCCTCCGCGTTGTACATTCGTCCATCCGCAATACAACGGATCAGATTCCGGTAAGCATCCAGCCGCCGCTTTTCCAGTATAAACTGCACATCCACCGGCCTGTCCGGAAAAGCCAAATCCCTTGCATTCTGCATAAAACCTGTCCCAAACTGCCCCACACCTTCCCCGGGATTTTTTGACGACACCTGAGTCTCGCGACTCCCATCCACCGAAAACATATCTCAGGCATACAGAGATATTGCGAATTCCAATCCCCGGTATCAATTCCTCGGCAGTGGTTTCTTCCGGAACTGCAGAAAGCGAGTGCATATCCAGCTTAACAGCTCCATCATCCTCACAATCAATGTCATCAAAAGAGTCCCAATATGAGGTAAACTCAAAGTCATCAAAAAACCCCTTCAACACTTCGATGTTCTCATTGTCAACTGCCATGTACTGCACAGTATCGCCACCTATCAATATGACAGCAAAGTTCCTCAACCAATGCGTCCTGGCATACAAACTTACGTTTGCAGTCCCGTTCGGGGAAGCTTACCACAAAAAGTATTGCTAAAATAGTAAATTCCGGGTAAATACATATATCCAATCTCCCCACCCATTTCAATAAACTTGGGAAGGTATCCGTCATCTCTCCCCAACAGATCCTGCCAGGGCATGCAGTCTTCTTTTCCGCCGCATCCCCAGGCCTTTGAAATATCCTGTTGTCTGTATTCCCTGTTCCATGTAACCGTTAATTCCGGCATGCTTCTCTCCTCCTTATCAGTCCGGCTTTTTACATAGCCTGCATTCTTCCGGCCTCCTGCAAATTTGCTCCTTATACTTCCTGATTCCTTATAAATTCCAACACTCAGATGCCCAGCGGTATAATGCTTTCATACAAAAGCCGATGCCTTTCATCCACTTTCACATCGCCATGATAATGTCCGAAGTACCACATTTTGTACTGCAGCCTGCGCTCCAGTTCCTCGAAATAATCTGTCAGGACATCATGCCCGTACAGCGTACCTGTTGATTCTGTTCCCATATAGAGCTGCTCCAGCTGTTCCTGTGCCCGATTGGAAGTGCAATGTGAAATCACATAATCTACCTAATACCCGGCTATTTCCAGATTTCTGCGTCCCTCCTGCATTTCCTCCTCCGTGGACAGTTCTGCCGGCCACCAGGACTCGTTCAGCACCCGGTAGGGCAGATTATTGATGCACGCTTTCCATACATCATTCAGATAGGAAGGGGAATTCCTGTCAAATACACCACCCTGAATATCATGGCTGGAAGCCCCTCCAAAAGCAAAGAAAGTAGTAACAGATTTGAGCACACACCCCAGCCACCAACTATCGGATTTTACGCATCCGGCCGACAGGACAGACCGCGGCTGCCATTTCAAAGCCTGCGGCAGCCACACTGCGTCGCACAAAAGTCTGGAGGATACATCGTCCAGGCCGGCGAAGAACCGGGCGAATCCGAGATTCCGTTCATCAGGGCTGAAACCGTGGAAAATGAGTTCTACAGAATCCCGCCAACCTATTGACTCTCCCTCCCGAATTGCATATAATAGCACGAGACTACTGTAAAGGAGCATAATCATGTCAGAAGAAACAACACTGCTTCCGTCACCGGAAGCACCGGACGAAATTGATACCAGACTGGTACAGATCGTCCCAAGTAAACGCCAGCTTAAGTTCCAGCAGATGGAATTCTATGCTTTTGTCCATTTTTCCGTCAATACATATACGGGCAAAGAGTGGGGAGACGGCACGGAACCGGAAAGCATTTTCCGTCCGGACAAATTCGATGCCGATCAATGGGTGGATGCCGTCAAAGCCGCCGGCATGAAGGGCCTGATCCTCACCTGCAAGCATCATGACGGCTTCTGTCTCTGGCCCAGCAAATATACGGCCCACTCGGTAGCAAACTCCCCCTTCCGCGGAGGGAAGGGAGATATTGTCCGGGAAGTTTCCGAAGCCTGCCGGAAAGGCGGCATCCGTTTCGGCATCTATCTCTCCCCCTGGGATCGGAACAACGAAAGTTATGGTCATGGGGAACCATATAATGATTTTTTTGTCAATCAGCTGACGGAGCTTTTGACGAATTATGGGGAAATTTTCTCCGTATGGTTTGACGGCGCCTGCGGAGAGGGAAAAAACGGCAGGAAGCAGGAGTATGACTGGCCCCGCTATTATGAACTGATCCGCAGGCTGCAGCCCGATGCCTGTATCTCCGTATGCGGTCCCGACATCCGCTGGTGCGGCAATGAAGCCGGGCGTACCAGGCCAGCCGAATGGAGCGTGGTGCCTGCCAGGATGCAGGATACGGAAAAGGTGGCGGCAGAAAGCCAGCAGACAGACGACACCGCCTTTCGGATGAGGGAAATCAAAGCCCAAGACCTGGATCTGGGCAGCCGAAAAGTTCTGGCCCGGGAACAGAAACTGATCTGGTACCCTGCCGAGGTCAACACCTCCATCCGGCCGGGCTGGTTTTATCATGAGAGCGAGGACGAAAAAGTCCGTCCGTTGGAGGAATTATTACATATTTATTACAATTCCGTAGGCGGAAATGCCATGTTCCTTTTAAATATTCCTCCTGCGCGGGACGGGCGGTTTCATGAAAATGACGTACACCGTTTACAGGAAATCGGAGCACATCTGAAAAAGGTTTTTTCCGTGAACCTGCTTGCACATGCGTCCATAGAGGCAGACCAATGGGAAGAGGGACATGAGATCAGTGCAGTGCGGGAGGATACTTATGATCACTTTTACAAGACGAAGGATGGTATCCGCCAGGCTGAATTGACAATCCGTTTTCCGGAGCCCGCTCTGGTGTCCCATGTGGTACTAAAGGAAAATATCCTCATGAGCCAGCGCATTGAAGCCTTCGAGATTTCGGATGAAAAGGGCGCTCTTCTCTATCAGGGAACCACGGTGGGTTACAAGAAAATCGCAAAATTTGACGCCGTACAGGTAAAGGAATTGCGGATTCATATCCGCGATGCCAGGATTTGTCCAACCCTGTCCTTCATCGGAGTCTATTAAACCAATCAGGGTGCTGCCGGCTAATGCTGTCAGCACCCTGATTTCCTCTCTTTTTTGTCCTGCAATGGACGTTGCAAATTGACTTTTGCCGGAAGTTGTGTTACCTTTAATGATGTAAAGCTTTACAGTGTAAAAAGCCGAACGAACTCAGGAGGAACAAAATATGCCCGTAACAGAATTTCTGGATCGGAATGCCAGAATGTATCCCAACGAAATCGCGCTGGTGGAGCTGAATCCGGAGGAAAAAGACACCCGAAGGACTACCTGGAAAGAATATGATCTGATTCAGCCTGACCGATTTGAACCTTACCGCCGGGAAATTACATGGAGCGTTTTTAATGAAAAGGCCAACCGTTTTGCAAATATGCTCATTGGCCGGGGCGTCGGAAAAGGAGACAAAGTTGCCATACTGATGTATAACTGTCTGGAATGGCTCCCGATTTATTTCGGTGTATTGAAATGCGGCGCCATTGCGGTACCCTTTAATTTCCGTTATGATGCGGGGGAGATTCTGTACTGTGCCGAGCTGGCGGAAGTGGATATCATCGTATTCGGTCCGGCCTTTATCGGGCGTATCGAAGCAAACGCCGAGCGTCTGGCAAAGGGACGTCTGCTGATTTATGTGGGGGACAACTGTCCTTCCTTCGCGGAAAGCTATCATGAGCTGGTGGCGGATTACTCCAGCCAGGCTCCTGATGTGACGATCACGGAGGAGGATTACGGCGCTATTTATTTCTCCTCGGGAACCACCGGATTTCCCAAAGCCATCTTACATAAACATCAAAGCCTGACCCAGGCGGCAGAAATGGAGCAGAAGCACCATGGCACCGGCAAAGAAGATACCTTCCTGTGTATTCCGCCCCTGTACCACACGGGAGCCAAATTCCACTGGATGGGCAGTCTGGTGGCCGGCAGCAGGGCCGTACTTTTGAAGGGAACCCGTCCGGAGACCATCCTGTCCACGGTTTCCAGCGAACACTGCACCATCGTCTGGCTGCTGGTCCCCTGGGCCCAGGATATTCTGGACTCTCTGGATGCAGGCGAGTTAAATTTATCAGATTATCAGCTGGATCAGTGGCGGCTGATGCACATCGGCGCCCAGCCGGTGCCGCCTTCCCTGATCAAACGCTGGAAAACTTATTTCCCGTCTCATGACTACGATACCAACTACGGTCTCTCCGAGTCCACGGGACCTGGCTGCGTTCACCTTGGGATGGAAAATATTCACAAGGTAGGCGCCATCGGCGTCCCCGGATATCGCTGGAAATGCAAGATCATCGATGAACAGGGAGCGGAAGTAACCCGCGGCGATGTGGGAGAGCTCTGCGTCAAGGGTCCCGGGCTCATGACCTGCTACTACCGGGATGAAAAGGCCACGGCAGAAGCCCTGAAAGACGGCTGGCTCTGTACCGGCGATATGGCCATGCAGGATGAAGACGGCTTCTATTTTCTGGTGGACCGCAAGAAGGATGTGATTGTCAGCGGCGGGGAAAATATCTACCCTGTCCAGATCGAAGATTTCCTGCGGCGGCATGACAAAATCAAGGATGTGGCCGTCATCGGCCTGCCCGACAGACGTCTGGGAGAAAAGACTGCCGCTATCATTGAAATCAAAGACGGAATGGAATGCTCCCAGGCTGAGGTAGAAGAGTTCTGCCGGGAACTGCCCAGATATAAACGTCCGAAGGAAATTATTTTTCACGAAATACCGAGAAATGCTACCGGGAAAATCGAAAAGCCCAAGCTGCGGAAAATGTATGGCGCGGAACAGCTGGTCGCACAGGAGAACCGGGGCTAGTACTGCCTTGCGGGAATAACGGAGAATTCAGTGCCCGATATTTGTGTCAGGGCAAGGAGGAAGAAGGAGACGATGCGGTGGACACGCCTACTGATGACGACGTAGCACTGGCACAAAGAGCGGGTACTGAATTCACTGGAATTTCCGCAAGGTAGTACTAATATCCCACTGCATGATTCCTCGCATAATGCACACTCGCTGTCCACACCGGTACCGCGTTGGTCTACGCTCCGCTTCGATACATGCCGGACGTGTGTCACTGGCACACAGCACCGTTGGGAGGCGTGTCCACCGCATCGCCTCCCTCCTCTACCTTGTCCTGGCGCGGACATCAAACAGGCATTACGCCACTGTTCTACTGTCCGGATACACAGGACTGTCTACGATTGTCTTAATATGCGCACAACCCATAATCGTGACAGCTCGGATCTACGCAAAAAATCAGACAGAGCTCACCAGTCGGGAATTCTGTCTGTTTTACTTCTTCTGTATAAGTTTCCATGTCCGGCAGCACCGCCATAGAGCTTCATTCCGCTTTGTTCCTTCATGGAAGCAATTCCCGGATCAATATCTCCCTGGAATCCTCTCCATCCCCTTAGTCCAACCCCAGCAGCGCAGCGGCATTTCCGCCCAGAATCGCTTTCTGTTCCTCTTCTGACAATCCGCTTTCCCTCACATAAGCCAGCATCTGTCTCTGTCCGCTCCATGGGCTGTCCGTCCCGAAGAGAATCCGGTCAGCGCCATGATTTTGTACCATACGCAGAAACTGCTCCCGTCCAAGCGGCGGATCCTCTTCCGGAGCCCGTACAGTGCCGGGGGCCGGTTCCACCGGGAGCAGGGAAAATGCCGTATCCAGCCAGACATTCCGTCCTATGATACGCCTCTCCACTTCCTCCCACTGCTCCCATCCGCCCATATGGGCGAGCACGAATTTCTCCGGCTTTACCATCTCGATCAGTCTCTCTATCTTGGAAACAGCCGCATACTCTTCCCCCGGGAATCCGATATCATAGCCTGCATGAGTAATGACAATCATGTCATTTTCAGAAGCACAGGCAATGATCTGCTGAAATCGAATATCGTCGATGGCAACCCGCTGAAACACGGGATGGATCTTGACGCCCTTCACACCGTTCTTTGATAGGTTCCGCAGAATCGAATGGTAATCTTCATTTTCCGGATGAATTCCGCCGAAGGACACAAGTCCTGTCTCCCCGGCCATACGGTTCGTCTCTATGGCAATCCGATTGATCTCCTCCTGCTGCCCCGGCCTGGTCACCACGGGAAGCAGCAGGGAATAGTCCACCCCTGCCTCCTTCATGGATGTGCGAAGCTCCTGCGCCGTTCCCTCCAGATAGTGGAGGGCCCTGGCGCTTTTCGCCAGCTTCCCGATAGCCTTTCCCGCCAGATTCTCAGGAAAAACATGTGTATGAAAATCAATGATCACAGCCACGCCTCCTATCTATAAAACTGCCGGAAGCAAAACGTCCCCTATGAGCGGGAGAATGCTTTCGGTCTCTCTCCTGCCCGCCTGTCATGAACCACTGTCTTTTCCCGAAAGGCGAATTCGGGCCAAACTTTAAGCTCAATAGCAAATCATCAGCGTCCTAATCTCGAATGCGCCAAACTCCAGTTCCAGCTGCTGCGCAGGAACATATTCCGTCTGGGCTTCTTCCAGCATATTCGTCAATACCAGGCCCTTCACAGGGAATCCGAATGTAAGTGTCACCCGCTCCGTCGCCCCTTCCGCTTCATAAAGCCGTACAATGAATCCCTTCCCGTTTTTCTCCATGGGCTTCACCGTCTCCACGATCACATGGTCACAATCCAGGCTAATCAGGCTCTCCATGGGCGCGCTTCCCTCTACCGCCAGCGGCTTCTCGTTCAGCATATAAGCTGGCCGGATCACATTGCCTGCGGACAGGCTGCCCATATGCGGCAAAAAGACATAGGTACATTCGTGAATTCCCTTGTCGCCCCGCTCGTCCGGCATGCAACCGCCCTTGTGCAGGGAAAGCCGCATCTGGGAATCTTTCACACTGATGCCGTATTTGCAGTCATTGAGCACCGCTGCCCCGTACCTCGTCTCGGAGAGATCCGTATATTTATGGTTAGATACTTCAAACTTAGATTTTTCAATCTCCGTATTCCGGTTGGTAACCCGGCGGATATAGCCAAACTGGATCTCCTGGCTGGCATAATCCGTATGGATTGTGGTATCAAAAGCGGTCTTTAAGAACCGATGGTCATCCTGCCAGTCCATCCTTGTCTCGAAGATAACCTCCGGGGAATCGGCATGGAAAATCATATCCTGTTCCAGCGTGGATTTTGCACTCAGCCGGTAACGGCTGCGGATCCTGAATTCCACCATACCGTCGGAAACCACCCTGCGCTCTAAAAGCTGTGCGCTGTCCTGCAGCTTACATTCATAATCCGCATCCACATCCCAGTTATCCCAGCTCAGGGAGACCTCCTCTCCCATCAGCAAGGTGTTCAGCGCATACCCCTCTCCCTTCAGCTGGCGTCCGTTGCGCTTGTCCACAAAGGATTCCATATATCCCTTTTCATTAAAAGTAACCTTCACCATGGGCGTCTCCAGAATCTCTTCCTTTACTCCGCTCAATGTGAAGACAGAGCCGGACTGCTGCGCGCCCTCTTCCATAGTCAGCACCACGCTTCCAAACGCGGGAATCTTTATCCCCATAACTGCCAGTCTCCGGTTCCCGTCCATATCTTCCACAACCTGTTGCCGATATTGTCCCGCTTCGCCGTCCACACAATCCACATAATATCCCTCAAAGGGCAGGTAGACCACATCATCCCGGGCAAAGGACAGGGTATTTACAAGCGTTATCTTCTTCCCGGTTTCCCTGCCGGAAGCCGCGGCGCCATCTGCTCCGTCTGTCTGTGCCTGCTTCCTTCCCTCCGTATTGTCCTCCCGTGACTTTTGTGATGCCTCAGCCTGCCTGCTGCCGGCCGCCTCCTCCGCCCAGGCTTCCAGAATTTCTCCGCCAAGCCTATGTGATTCTTCTATAATATGGCTCACTGCCTCAATGGCTTCGTCATGGGCTCTGGGAATACAGGTTCCCGGCAAAATATCATGGAACTGATTGATCAACATCTCGCTCATCAGAGGATCGATCTGCGCAGAAGAAGCATCTTTTCCTTTCCGCAGTGCATCCCGCACCGTGAGATACTCCAGATCTCTCAGCGCAAATTCTGCCTTCCGGTTATTCCGCTTGATGGCATGCTGGTTCGTCAAAGTTCCTCTGTGCAGCTCCAGATATAGCTCCCCGTTGTAAGTAGACGGCTCCACCAGACTTTCCTCCAGCTCCTGCATGAAACGGCTGACGGTGGTATGAGAAGTTCTGGGCATCCCTTCCACATCCTTCATCCGCTCTGCCATCTCGATCATGCCGAACTCCGGTCCGCCTCCGCCGTCGCCGAAGCCGTAGGAAATCAGCCGCATATTAGAGACTGCCCGCTCTTTGATCGTATTATCCCCGTCAGACAGCAGATTCTCCGTCAGCATCTCCGGATCCGGCCAGATATGAGTCCGGTTAAAATGCACCAGAACCTGAGAACCGTCAATTCCTTTCCAATAAAACGTATCATAAGGGAACACATTGGTATCATTCCAGGCCATCTTCGTGGTGAGAAAATACTTAATCCGGCACCCCTGCATGATCTGGGGCAGGGAAGCGCTGTAGCCGAAGGTATCCGGCAGCCAGAAAGCGTCCGATGTATAGTCAAAATTCTCCCTGGTAAACTTTTGTCCCCAGACAAACTGGCGGATCATATACTCTCCGGAAGGAATGTTGCAGTCACACTCAATCCAGACACCGCCGTTGGGCTCGTAACGTCCCTCTGCCACTCTCTTTTTTATATCCTCAAACAGAGCCGGATACATCCTCTTAATAATATCTCCGTGATAAGCCGAGCTCTGTACAAAGGTATAGTCCGGATACTGGTCCATGAGGTTCATCTGGTTCGCATAGGTCCTGGCGCACTTCTTCTCCGTCTCCCCTCTGTGCCACAGCCAGGCCGTATCCATATGGGAATGGCCGATCAGCCCCGCATAGGGTGCGGAAGCAGCATTTTTCTCTTGCAATACCTTCTTCAATATGGCGTCTGCCCGCCTGAGCTGCATACGGAAGATTTCCGGTTCCTCATTTTCAAAATCATAGGAAATGAACCGGTGAATCTCCAACAATGCCCGCACAAAAGCCGCCCTGCGAAAGCTCTTCTTGTCCAGAGCCTTCACCATTCCATTGGCAGCCTTCAAATCAAAATAGAAATCTGCAATCTCCTCATCCTTCAGGCAGATATCCACAGGATGGTAGACAATGCGGTAATACTTTTGCGCCTCCACCAAAAAGGGTTGGGTTCCCTTGATATAATGGTTTGCATAATACTCAAAGGCCATCTCTATGGTCTCTCCGCCCCGAGCCTCCTTGCACAGCATATCACAATAATGATTGCCATGACTATGCTCGATGATCTTGGAGGCAAAATTGCCGTAGGGCTTTCCGTTCACCCAGAGCATCCCCTCATAGCCCCGAATCTTCGGATAGACAAACAATGTCCTTCCCTCCAGCTCCTCCGGCACCGTATAGCTTCCCCTGAACCAGCAGTAAATCCCTTGCCCTTCAAAGACAGTTCCGTCATCGCATGGGCTGAAACAGCTCTCTTCCGGCACATCATGGTGGCTTCCGTCCGTCAGAAATGCCTTCATCGGCACTGTTCCCACAGTGTAAAATAATTTGGGCTCCAACATTTTTTCCAGCCGTTTTAATTTGCCCAACATACGCTCCAACTGCTTTTCTGTGTACATTTCTACCTCCTTATTCCAGTTCCGCACCCCCATCCGCAGTACCTTTCCCGCATAGAACTGACGGCCGCTTAATGCCTGCGTCCGTCAGTTCTATGGGCACTACGGATGACGGTTGCTGTTTTTTTATTTTCGCTTTGCCATGTCTCCCGCAACAGAATTACGCATCAATCATAATCAACATCCATCAGGCATAAACCCTGGGCCGGCGCGGTCGGTCCGGCCTTCTGACGCTCCGGATTGTCCAGCGCTGCCTGAATCTGCTCAACGCTCATCCTGCCATATCCTGATTCCAGCAGCGTTCCAACCATAATCCGCACCATATTCTGCAGAAATCCTGTGCCGTGGAAAGTAAAACGCAGATAGTCACCTTGCCTCTGAATATCGATTTTATCCACACGGCGCACCGTTGATTTCTTCATCCGGGGATTCACGCAAAAATTCCGAAAATCATGCTCCCCCTGCAGAAGTGCCGCCGCCTGCTTCATCCGCTCCAAATCCGCCTTTTCCTCCAGCCTGACACAATATTTTCTGTCAAAGACAGATTTCACCTCCCCGTCATAACAGGTATAACAATAGGTTTTGCCGATGGCATTGTAACGGGCATGAAATCTGGAAGACGCCTCCCGCACTTCCCGCACCGCAATATCATCCGGAAGACAACGGTTCATATAATCCCTGATCTCTCCACAGGAAAGATCCGTCTCCAGAAATGCATTCGCAACCATCCCCCGGGCATGTACTCCCGCATCCGTGCGCCCGGCGCCGATTACTTCCACTTCCCTTCCGCACATCAGTTCCAGCACATGTTCCAGCTTTCCCTGAATCGTATTTTTTTCCGGCTGACGCTGCCATCCATAATACCGACTTCCGTCATACTCCAATAAAAATTTGTAATTCTTCACCGTTTTCCCCATTTCCACGCATCGCCTTTGTCAGAACACTGCCGTCCGAACCACACAATTCAAACTCTCTGAACAGCCTTTTTCAGAACCCGGATCACCGGCAGCGCCACTGCACCGCCCAACAACGCAGTAAACAGCTGCGGAAGGGAAAACATTTGAGAAACCACCGATGCCTGAGGTTCCGGCAGCCCCAACAGCACAGGAACCGCCAGCTTAACGATTCCCAGATACAGCGTCAGGAATTTCGCAGCGGCAGCCAGAATCACCGCAGCTACATCTGACATATATCGATTTTTCCCCCTGTTTCCCGCAAAATACCACACCAGAATCAAAACCATATTTCCCAGCGCAATAAACGGAATCAATCCCCACAACGGACCGATCCCCACCAACTTCGCCAGAATCGGAGAGATGCCGGCCACCACGGCCCCGGACATAACCCCGCATGTCATTACAGATACGATAAGCAGCGCATTGACCAGCGTCCCGGTGACAAGGGTATTTCCCAGCGGCGCAGTGGCTGCCTGCAATACCACCAGCAGAGCAAGGAAGGCGGCAGTGCGTGTAATCCAAATTGTTTTTTCTCTCTGATTCATCCGTAACTCTCCTTATCTGACTCATCGCTCTTATGAGTCAACATTATTCCTCAATTTCATGCGCCTTAGCGCATATGGAATCAAGAGTTGACTCATCGCTCTTATGAGTCAACATTATATCAATAAAACCCAAAAAAGAAAAGACCGAAAATTATTTTCCGCTCCTCTTCTACACCCCTCCCCTTAAAAAGCCCTTTCCGAGTCTCTCTCCAAATTTCCTCCTGCTAATTGACAAAGCCCCAATCTCCCCCTATAATTATTTGGTATCAATCCCCAGATAAGCGGCGCCTTTTCATGCGCTTATTCCGCTGTCTGAAAACCTGAGAAAAAATAAGAGTAAAAAGACTGAGACACAATGATGACAATTCGCAAAACAACAGCTGCCGATTTTGCGCAGATTCAGAAACTATACGCCCATGCAAGAGAACAGATGCGGCAGGCCGGGAATCCCTCCCAATGGGGCGGCGACAGACCTTCCGAAATTGTTTTAAAAGAAGATATCCGCAAGGGACAGAGTTACGTCATAGAAGAAAACGGGCTGCAATGCGGCGTTTTTTCCTTTATCATAGGAGAGGATCCTACCTATCAGGTAATCCGGCAGGGACAGTGGTTAAATGACGCCCCCTACGGCACTATCCATCGGATTGCTGCAAACGGACTGAGTTCAGGCGTCTTTCGCAGGTGCCTGTCATTCTGCATGTCGCAGATCTCCAACATCAGAATCGATACCCATGAAGATAATCTGATCATGCGACATTTGCTGGAAAAATATGGATTCGAAAGATGCGGTGTGATTTATGTAGAGGATGGAAGTCCCAGAATTGCGTACCAGAAATGTAGCTTGAGCTGAAACTGAAAATGACTTCAACCACTATATACGTTTACTATCTTGCTTAACATATTTCTGTCATCATATCTTCTGAAAATATTGATTTTCTCTGTATTTTCAGAATTTTTGTAGCCATTTTGTAGCCATTTTGTAGCCAAGAACGTTTGTACACTCCGATTAAAACTTCGCTCAAACTGCGCTCATTTTTTTGAGCGAAGTTTTCACTTTCAAATGCAAATTCCTTGCAAATCCTTATTATAATAATCCTTTTTTGAGGCAGTAAGTATCTTTCTTTTGGGGTAGTTTCCCCGATTACTATTCTAAAACTCCCCAAAGTCATTTTACTCTATTACTACTCTTTGAGACCGCTATATAAGAACGTTTTCCCTTTCATCGTAATTGTTGCGACAGTGTAGCAACTTTTTGAGTATGTTTCAAAAATTGTGTCTACAATAATAATTTCTACAAATCCGTCCCTTCATCTATCCATTCTTTCAATTTTTTCTGAAGTTCCTTCTTATCCGGCAAATACAACTGATACTCTGATGCATAAATATTGGAATCGTCTGGCAAAGTAATTTCTACAAGTGCATCATCCTTTTCCTTGCATAATAGAATTCCTACTGTTGGATTTTCCTCAGGCAGCTTCTCATATCTGTCATAGTAATGTACATACATCAGCATCTGCCCTAAATCCTGATGTGTAAGTTTGTCAATCTTTAAATCTATCAGCACATAGCAGCGTAATAGTCTGTTATAGAACACAAGATCCACATTATTCCGATTTCAGAATAAGATTGATTATTCCGATTCTCTGATTATTCCGATTTTAGCACAGGCCGCCTAAAAAAAC
>OFFY01000543.1_pt1 | contig 37882 bp, 29 predicted proteins | sample 1521481 | NCBI WGS metagenome assembly OFFY01 (sample SAMEA3504117, study PRJEB24116) | mouse gut metagenome | biome: mouse gut; feature: mouse-associated habitat; material: faeces | place: Denmark | collected 2011
CGTTTATGGCTTCTGCAAGAGCCGGGAACAGAAATTTGTTATGTCGTTTACTATAGTATTTTGTAGAAGATTTTGTTATGATATGAATTGGGTAGATGTTGTCTACCCAATTTGACTTGGAGGTGCTTTCATGGCAGAGAGTCAGAATATTGAATGGAAAGAATCATGGCGGGATGAATATCTCAAATGGATATGTGGATTTGCCAATGCGCAGGGCGGAAAGATTTATATCGGTACAAATGATGATGGTACTGTCATTGGCATTCTAGACAGTAAGAAACTTATGGAAGATATTCCCAACAAAGTAAGGGATATTTTGGGAATCATCGTAGATGTGAACTTGTTAGCTGAAGATGAAAAGGAATACATTGAAATTTGTGTCAGCCCCAATACCTATCCTGTGAATTACAGGGGAGAATATCATTATCGGAGCGGAAGCACAAAGCAGTTGCTTAAAGGACAGGCATTGAATCAGTTCCTCTTAAAAAAGACTGGCATTACCTGGGATAGTGTTCCCATACAGGATGTTGCAGTAAGGGATTTACGGAATGATAGTTTTGATATTTTTCGTGAACAGGCCGTTCTTAGCAAAAGAATGGACAAAAAAGATGTCGATTCTTCCAATGAGCAATTGCTGGATAGCTTAAATCTGCTTGACCATGGCATGCTCAAGCGGGCAGCGATTTTACTATTTCATCATAATCCGGAGAAATGGATACCAGGTTCTTATGTAAAAATTGGTTATTTTGAAACAGATTCAGAATTGCGGTATCAGGACGAAATACATGGATCACTGATTTCACAGGCTGTCAGAATTGTGGATTTGATTTTTACCAAATACCTGAAAGCAGAAATTTCTTATCGGGGAGTTACGAGGGTAGAAACTTATCCATTTCCAAAGGAGGCGATCAGAGAAGCTGTTTTTAATGCCATTGCGCACAAATTCTATGGAAAATTGATACCGATTCAAATCAGGGTTTATGCGGATAAAATCATAATTGCAAACGATTGTGTGTTTCCTGATGATTGGACGGTTGATGATTTGATGGGAAGTCACCGTTCAAGACCATATAATCCACTCATTGCGAATGCTTTTTTCCGTGCAGGGTTTATAGAAGCATGGGGACGGGGAATTGAGAAAATTAAGGACAGCTGCACGCAGGCCGGGAATCCCATGCCAGAGTATGCGGTTAAAAAAGAGGACATTATGGTGACGTTTAGAAGTCTGATGACTGACACTACCCAAGATACTACCCAAGCTGTTACCCAAAGTACTACCCAAGTTGGTTTTCAGTATATTGAGAATTCGATTCCTATGCGGATTATAAAAGTCATTAAGGATAATCCGGCATTGTCCCAAAGTCAGATTGCAGAAATGCTTGGGGAAAAGCATGATACGATTAAATATCATATGCGGAAAATGCGTTTGTCTGGGGTGATCGAAAGAGAAGGAAGCAGTCAAAAGGGAAAGTGGATTATAAAATAAAGTGTTGTTACCTTAATCAAGTGCTAATAGAACATTAAAAACTATATGAGTGGAATCGTACAAAACCGAAGGAGGAAAGTGAGATCAGTACAGCTTCACTGGCGAAGCTTGGCAAGAATGCCAATATCACGACAGATGTTTGGGTGAAGATCTCCAATGCTTTGGAATGCGATTTTTCTGACATCATGGAGATGGTTCCAGTAGAAGAAAAGGCTGATTTTTCCCAAAAAGCGCGGAAGATTGAAAGGATAAATTGTTATGGTAGATTACGCACCGGGGATGAGAACCATCATTCGAGATGAGGAATGGATGGTCAAGAAGGTCGAAAAGAACAACATGGGGAATAATGCCTTGTACTGTGTAGGTGTATCGCCTCTGGTAAAGGACAAAGAGGCAGTTTTTCTGACTGATCTGGAAGAGATTGCTGTGGTGGATCCAAAGGATGTAAAGCTTGTCATTGATGGGTCATCCTTTTTCCGAAGGACGCAGCTGTATCTGGAAAGTCAGTGGAGGCAGCAGATCCCAACAGATACGGATTTACATATCGGAGATAAGGCGGCTATGGACTTAATGCCTTATCAGCTTGAGCCTACTCAGATTTCGCTTCGAAGACCGCGGCAGCGCATCCTGATCGCAGATACTGTCGGCCTTGGTAAAACATTGGAAGCCGGTATCCTGATGAGCGAACTGATTGCCAGAGGAAAGGGCAGGCGGATTCTGGTCGTTACGGTCAAGAGTATGATGACACAGTTCCAGAAAGAAATGTGGAATCGCTTCACGATACCGTTGGTGCGTCTGGACTCAAAGAAGATTCATGATATAAGAGCAAAGCTACCATCAAATTATAATCCGTTCAGCTATTACGATAAGATAATCGTGTCTATTGATACACTGAAGAGAGATATCGAATATAGAACGCACTTGGAGAAGGCGTACTGGGATATCATTGTAATTGATGAGGCTCAGAATGTTGCAGAGCGTGGCAATCATCAGGCACAGCGATCAAGATTAGCCAAACTGCTTGCAGATCGTTCAGATACTATGATTATGCTTTCAGCGACTCCTCATGATGGACGTGCCAAGAGTTTTGCATCATTGATGAATATGCTGGATCCTACAGCTATAGCGAATCCGGATGATTACACCAAGGATGATATCAAAGGCTTGTGTGTGCGTCGTTTCAAAAAGGACGTGAAGGATCAGGTCAGCGGTTCGTTCCTAGAAAGAAGAATTGAATTACAGCGTTGCAAAGCTTCGGGCAAGGAAGAAATTGCTTTTGATATCTTCGCTGAGATGCAGCTGCAAATGGACTTGAGCAAAACCAAGGCTCAGGGACAACTTTTTAAAACCAGTCTGGAAAAGTCGCTCTTTTCCAGTCCGGCAGCATGCATCAAGAGTATTGATGCAAGACTTAACAAGCTTCGTAAGAAGTATACAGATAATGAAATCAAGGACATCCGTGCGCTGGAAGAACTGAAGAGGGCATTGGAGAATATTACTCCTGCTGATTTTTCGAGATATCAGCAGCTCCTTTCTCTGTTGAAAGATAAAGAATACGGTTGGACCGGAGCGACAGATGATCGTGTGGTTATCTTTACAGAGCGAATTGAAACCATGAAATATCTGGCTGCAAGACTTCGGGAGGATCTGAAGCTGCCAGCAAATGCAATCCAGGAGATTTCCGGGGCGATGAGTGATGCGGAGCAGCAGACGATCGTTGAGAATTTTGGACGTGAGGAAGCTCCGGTTAGAGTACTTGTTGCATCTGATGTCGCATCAGAGGGGCTTAACCTGCATTATCTCAGTCACAGGATGATTCATTTTGATATCCCGTGGTCGCTTATGGTGTTCCAGCAGAGAAACGGACGTATCGACCGTTATGGGCAGCAGAAACGTCCGAATATTCGCTATATGATGATTGAAAGCAATAATCCGCGGATCAAAGGTGATATGAGGATTATTGAGATCCTGATTACTAAGGAAGAACAGGCACTTAAGAATATTGGGGATCCGGCGCTGCTGCTCGGTAAGTTCTCTATTGAAGACGAAGAACTGGTGGTATCGGATGCGATTGAGAATGGATCTGATGCTGATGCATTTTCGGAGACTCTTGACAGCGGGGAAGCAGAGTTTGATCCATTTGAGGCGTTGATGGCTGCTTCTGCCGATACAAGTGAACCGGTAAAAGTCAAAAATGATGAGACACTGTTTTCAGATACCGATTATCTTTATTTAGCTATGAGCTATCTGAACCAGTCTGAAAGCCATCCAGTAGAAAAACTTCAGTTCGTTTCTGGTATGGAAGTGACAGTGACACCAGATATGAGAAAACGCCTTATGGCTCTTCTTCCGGATGAAGCTATGCCTCAGGGTGATTATTTAAGACTGTCAGATGATAAGGAATTCTGCATGGGAGAAATGAAGAGAAGCATGCAGAATAACATGGCAGAAACAGCCTGGCCAAAGGTTCAGTATCTTTGGAAGCAGCATCCGCTCTTTACTTGGGTAAACGATAAGGGTGGTCTGCTGTATGGACGTGGAGAAGCTCCGTTTGTTGGCATTCCAGATAAGATGAAACCGGAAGAGACCATTTTCATCGTTACGGGAAGCATTCCTAACAAGCGTTCCACTCCGCTGGTAGATGAATGGTTTGGGCTCCAATATGAGAATGGCAAATTTGTAAAGAGCCTGAGCATGAACGAACTGCTTGCGCATACCGGATTCCGAAGCACAAAAATCCCGAACAGCGCAAGCCTGACTGAGGCTGATGTGGCTGCGGCAGAACGATTGCTGCCAGATGCTGTTGAACACGCAAAGAAATACTTGGATGGGTACTATCAGAGCTATCAGAGCCATATCAATCCGCTTCTGGATGAAGAATTGGACAAGCTGGCTGAACTGGAAACACGTCATAAATACTATCAACTGTCTTTGTTTGAGAGCGAAAGAAAGAAAAGCGAGCAGGAACGTATGGTAGATGAACTGTTTGATAAATTTACGACCTGGGTTACAGACACCATGTCGATACAGAATAATCCCTATATTCGGATTATGGCGGTAATGAAGGGGGTAACAAGATGAGCATGGATTTAACCGGAATTACCAACCAAAACGAGTATTACACGAATCATTATTTCTCATCAATCTTTGAAGAGAACGCTTCTGAGACGATCTCTGCATGGAGAGCGGAAGCAAAGGAAAGCGAAGAGATCAGGACACCGTGGGCACTTCTGCGTGATGTTGCGCGTCAGTATTACCCGGTTCATGACCGTTTTCTTCGCTCAAAGTTTGATACCCAGACTTTGGTGAATATTCGCACGCTTGCTGATATGTACTTAAAAGCTCTGGGATATCCGGAGGCAAAGCCGGAGTGGATTGAGATTGATGATACGCTGAAGGCGCCTGTTTACCTAGAACTTACCAAGGCGAATGGAGCACCGGCTTTATGGATCCTGCTTGCAACCTCTGATGATAAGGAAGCTGCAATTTTGGATAAGTATTGTTTTGCTGCAGATGAAGTAGTAGAAGAAGGACTATATTCCGTACCGGCCAATGTACTTACCAATACCCCGAATGAAGATCTCGTTACCAAGATTCTCTTTGGTCAGGCGGAGCCTCCGAGGTTCATATTGCTGATCGGAATGAATCAGATAGCTTTAATCGACCGTAATAAATGGAATGAGAAGAGATATCTGCAATTTGAACTGGAAGATATATTCAGCCGTCATGAGGAATCAACACTGCAGGCGATGGCAGTTCTTCTGCATAGAAATAGCTTGTGCCCTGAAGACGGAACAGCACTCCTGGACGAACTGGATGCGAATTCTCAGAAGCATGCTGCAGGCGTATCACAGGATCTGAAGTATGCACTTCGTGAAAGCATTGAGATCCTTGGAAACGAAGTGCTTTACGACATGGCTACTCGTCAGGGAAGAGATCTGGAAACAGATCCGGTAGATGCCGGTGACCTGACCTTAGAATGCCTACGGTATATGTACCGTATGCTGTTTGTGCTCTTTATTGAGGCAAGACCTGAGCTTGGATACGCGCCGATCCAGAATCTGACATATAAGTCCGGATACTCCTTAGATAATCTGAGAGATATCGCTGACGATATCCGTGATGACGTAACTGAAGTCGGCAGTGGGTATTTCCTGCATGAGACTCTTTCCAAACTGTATGATCTGATCTACAGCGGATATCCGGAGTCTGAGGAAGATCTGCTGAAGTATTCTCAGGAAGAGAGCCTGCACGATATGTTCGTGATCGCTCCGCTAAAGGCTCATATCTTTGATCCTGAATACACAAAGATGATCACAAAGTCGAAGCTCCGCAATTCCTGCATGCTTCGTATCATAGACCTTATGAGTCTTACGCGTGAGACCGGACGACGGAACGACAGGCGTGGGCGTATATCCTACGCAAATCTTGGGATCAACCAGATGGGATCTGTATATGAAGCCCTGCTTTCGTACCGTGGATTTATCGCTGAGACAACGCTCTTTGAGGTAAAGCGTGCCGGAGACAGTTTTAATGAACTGGACGTCGGTTACTTTGTTACTGAAGATGAGCTGGATCAGTATACTGAAGATGAGCGCGTTCGCTATGAAAAGAATGATCCGGATGGAAAGTATAAGAAAGGTCAGCTCCGCAAATACGAGAAGGGAACTTTTATTTATCGTTTGGCCGGCAGAGAAAGGGAAAAGTCTGCCTCTTATTACACACCGGAAGTCCTGACGAAATGCCTGGTTAAATATGCCCTGAAAGAGCTACTGGAAGGAAAGACTGCAGATGAAATCTTACATCTGACCATCTGTGAGCCGGCAATGGGTTCCGCAGCATTCTTGAATGAAGCCATTACGCAGCTTGCGGAAGCGTATCTGGATAAAAAACAGAAAGAGCGCGGGGAAATGATACCGGCAAACGACCGGCTGAAAGAATTGCAGAAGGTCAAGATGTATATGGCGGACAGGAATGTTTATGGAATAGACCTGAATCCTGTCGCCGTAGAACTGGCAGAAGTATCACTCTGGCTGAATACGATCTACGAAGGTGGCTTTGTACCGTGGTTTGGAACGCAGCTGATTAACGGCAACTCACTGATCGGAGCAAGAAGGCAAGTATACCGTGTGGAATCCCTCAGTACTACATCAAAGGGGCTCCGTTGGTATGAGAATGCTCCTGACAGAGTGCCGCTTGGAACAAAACGCATGCCGCGAAAGCAGGTATATCATTTCCTGTTGGGAGATCCCGGCATGTGCAGTTATTCTGATAAAGTTATCAAATCATTGGAGCCGGATAAGATCAAGGCTATGGCGAGCTGGAGTAAGAAGTTCACGGAGCCATACAGTGAAGATGATCTGGTAACGCTGCTCCGCTTGTCTACTGCCATTGATGAATTGTGGGAAGCACAGATCAATCTGAGAAAAGAGGTGGAGGCTAAAACACAGGATTTTCTGTCCGTTTATGGATATGAGGATGAGGCTACAGATTCCCATACAACCATCAGACAGAAGGATCAGATTCTGAGTGAACTTTATAAATCCGAACATATGAGAAACGCCGGTCCATATGCAAGACTAAAGTTTGCTATGGATTATTGGTGTTCACTCTGGTTCTGGCCGATTGATAAAGCGGATTTGTTGCCAAGCAGGAGTGAATTTCTCTTTGATATGTCTTTGATACTGGAAGGCACAATGGCATCCGTGAATGTAAGCAAAGAGGCTAAAGGCGGACAGCTGTCATTGTTCCCAACAGAAATGGAGCAGATTGCGCTGGATATAGTTGCCACCTATGGATCCGGATCTGTAGTAGATATTCCGCGCCTTCGCAAGGAAAATCCAAGATTAAATCTTGCCTATGAGATTGCGGAACAGAATCACTTTATGCACTGGGAGTTGGAATTTGCAGACCTTTTTGCTGAGAAAGGTGGATTTGATTTAGTAATAGGAAATCCTCCCTGGATTAAGATGGAGTGGAATGAGCAAAATGCTCTTTCGGATGAGCAACCCCTTTTAGCGGTTAAGGATTTTACTGCAGCTAAAACCGCTGTTGTTAGGAATGAAATACTTAAGTCTTCTAGAGTATATAGTACGTTTATGCAAGAGTATGTAAGCATGTCTGGGAATCAATGCTTTTTAAATGCATATTGCAATTATTATGATTTAAGAGGACAGCAGACAAATCTATATAAGTGTTTTATTCCTCAGGGATTTTTAGTGGCAAATGCAACAGGCTATATTGCATTTCTTCATCCCAATAGCATCTTTGATGACCCCAAGGGAGAACCTATGCGACGGACAACTTACAAAAGACTAGTTGCGCATTATAGATTTGAAAATGAATTAAAACTGTTTCAGGATGTGGGAAATGCAATGAAGTTTAGTTTGAACATTTATTGCAATAAACCGTCTAGTGGATTTGATGCAATTTTTAATGTTTTTGATCCAAGAAGCATAGATGATTGCTATGTGGAGCAGACCTCAGAAGTAGAAGGAATAAAAGATGATGATGGTCATTGGAGTATACATGGTCACCCGGATAGGGTGCTGAGAATCACAAAGAACGAGCTCAATATGTTTTCTCGACTTTTTGATAATAACGAGGAGGGTACCACAGCAAAACTCCCGGTTTTACACACAGTCCAATATATAAAAGTGCTTGATGCCATAAGCAGACAAGATAAAACTATATTTACAAGTAAGGGGACGATCTCAACAACTGAGATGTGGCATGAGACTAATTCTCAAAATGATGGGACTATTGTAAGAAATGTTCACTTCCCCGAAGCGGCAATTGATACAATTTTCTCTGGGCCGCACATTGGGGTGGGAAATCCAGTTTTTCAGGCATCGCAGAGGGATTGTAAAACACATAGAGCATATGATTTGATTGATCTTACCTGTATACCAAAAGACTATGTTCAGAGATGTAACTATGCTGTTCAATGCGATATTCCAGAGTACCAAAAAAGGATGCCGTCTACTAGTTGGGGAGTAAAATGGAATGAAGAATACCACATTATTGCAAGAAAAATGATGAATCTAAGTGGAGAACGGACACTTGTGGCCGCAATAGTTCCCCCTCAAACGGGCCATATTCATGGGTGTGTGGGTTTTGCGTTCCAAGATATAAAAGATATGGTCGCCTCTGCGGGTGCATGGGCTTCGGTTCCCTATGATTTCCTCGTAAAGGTAATCGGAAAGCAAAACTTGAATTTGGACAGTAGTTCTTCATTTCCTATTCTGCCGTCAGGAGTATTAAGAGGTGGTATTATTCTTCGCGCACTCAAATTGAATTGTATCACTGAGAATTATGCAGCCCTTTTGGAACGCTTTTCTGATGATGATATTGCTTTTGATGAGTGGGCGAAAAAGGATGGGCGACTTAACGCGGACAAAATGAAATGGAACTGTAGATGGGATGAATCCTTTGCACTGCGAACAGATTATGAAAGAAGACAAGCATTATTGGAGATTGATGTATTAACAGCCATGGCATTGGGCTTTACCTTGAAAGATTTAATTACAATTTACAGAATACAGTTTCCGGTTATGCAGCAATATGAAAATGATACATGGTATGACAAGAACGGAAGAATTGTTTTTTCTGCAAAGAGCATGGGGGAATTGGTTTATAAACGTCCTGAATGGGAAAATAGCATAAAGAATGCCTCAGAAGGACGAAAATTGTATCGTACAATTAAAGACGATACTATGCCAGGAGGACCAATCGAGAGAACAATTGAATACGTTGCTCCATTTGATTGTTGCGATCGAGAAAAGGATTACGAAACTGCATGGAAGTTCTTTGAAGAGAAATATAAAGAGTCTGTGCAGTAATACATGATGAAGGAGGCTATGCAGTATGTTACCTTCCATACTTGCCAAGCAATTGGAAAAGGGTATCGGGGATTATATCGAAACCACATTCCCGATGACGAATGAGCCTTTTAGAGGCTCCGTTAGAAATATGCTGGAGACAAAGGATTCTGTTTATCATGAACCCTATGTATCTGTGCGCCTTCCTTTCCGGGTGGCAGAGAAGATGCCGGACTGCTTCGAGGCAATCCATCCTGCATACCTCCCATATGTCCATCAGGATACAGCTTTTCAGAGACTGACAGGAGATGATGGGCGTTCCACTTTGATTGCAACAGGAACTGGTTCCGGTAAGACGGAGTGTTTCTTGTATCCTATTCTGGAATACTGCTACCAGCATCGAGGCGAGAATGGCATTAAGGCACTCATTATTTATCCGATGAATGCGCTTGCGACAGATCAGGCCAGGCGTATAGCAGGTCTTATTCACAAAAGCCCAGAGCTTCGGGGCAACGTGACGGTGGGCATGTATGTTGGTGGTCGAGAGCATACTCCGAGCCGTATGCTGAGCGAAGATAATGTCATTACGGATCATGAGACTTTGCTTAATGCACCGCCGGACATTCTGATGACGAACTATAAGATGCTTGACTACCTGCTTGTTCGTCCGAAAGATGCCGGACTCTGGAAGGATAATGCACCGGATACACTGAAATATATTGCTGTCGATGAATTACATACTTTCGATGGTGCGCAGGGTACAGATTTAGCCTGCCTGCTTCGTCGCTTAAAATCACGTCTTTGGACTCCAGCAGGTTATCTTTGCTGTATCGGAACATCTGCAACGATGGGATCCAAAGACAACGGAAAAGGAATCTTGGAGTATGCATCTGAGATCTTTGGAGAACCGTTTGAGGAGAATGCTGTCATCACGGAGGATAGACTTTCACCGGCAGAGTTCTTTACAGATTCTGACATCACGGATTTTACTATTCCGACAGATGAACAAGTTAAGAAACTCATTACTTTGACACAGCAGGATGATGAGAAAGCTTATATCGCTGAGGCGGTAAAGGCATGGATGAATCTTCCTGATATTGATATTTCAACACCAGAGGGAAAAATCGCTTTAGGAAAACAGCTGATGCATCATAGCTTTATGCAGGCGATGATTTCCTTCATAAAGGGAAATTATTATCAAGTATCAGCAATTGTTGATGAATTGCAGGTCAACTATCCGGCACTGAAAGAGATGGAAGACCCGGCAGAGGCTGTAAATGCACTTCTGGCGCTTGTTTCCTATGCCAGAACAGGATCGGCGGAAAGCCTGAGGCCTTTCTTAAATGTTCAGGTTCAGCTTTGGATGAGAGAACTGCGTCGTCTGGTGGCAAAGGTGTCGCCGAAGATGGTCACATACTCTATCGCACATGACTTGAATACACAACAGGCGAAGCAATATCTGCCTGTGGTAAACTGTCGTGATTGTGGAGCTACCGGATGGACGTCTATATTAAGCGAGCGTATGAATGCTACCATAACAAGCCTGGAAGCATTCTATAACCTGTATTTTAAGGCAGATGAAAAAATCGTGATGATGTTTCCGCATAAGGAGAACGATCGTCCGTGGGGATTCATAGAAGCCCAGTTATGCCCTGAGTGTTTGCAGGTAAAGATTGGCGAGGATGCATCTGCCTCTTGTGATAATTGCGGGGCCGATACGGTTAAAGTCCTGATTCCGAATCCGATCAAAACCTCAGGTTCTAAAAATCATAAGCAGTTTGTGTGCCCGTTCTGCGGATCAAAGCGAGGCATCTCCCTGATGGGTCTTCGGAGCGCTACGGAGATCAGCACGAGCATCTCACAGTTGTTTGCATCAAAATTTAATGATGACAAAAAGACACTGGCATTTTCTGATAATGTCCAGGATGCTGCACATCGTGCCGGATTCTTCAATGCCAGAACATGGAGATTCGGATTTAGAAGCGCATTGCAGCGTTATGTAGAAAACGGTGGAGTAGGGAAGTCGCTTGCTGATTTTACAAAGGGGTTCATCGATTACTGGCATGATCAGATGGATGATGAAAGCTTTGTCAGCTTCTTTATAGCCCCGAATATGACTTGGATGCGTGCCTATGAGGAAATGATTCAGAATCGTAAGCTGGGTAAGGATGCACTTGCCAAAAAGCTGATGTCTGATATAGAAAAAAGGATCTTCTATGAGATCATGCTAGAATACGGTCTTACAAGCCATATTGGACGTACATTGGAGAAGACAGGCTGTTCCTGTCTGTCTTTCAAGGAGGAAGAGCTTCTTGAGGTCGCCGGGAATGTGCATGAGCGTGTGACCAATGAAATCGGGTCGCTGCCGAACACCTCTGCGAAGCGATATGAGCAGATGGTTGCAGGCTATGTAAATATCATGCGGCAGAATGGTGCATTTGATGATGATGCATTCTATCTGTTTTTGAAAGAAAACGGAAACACTTATCTGCTTTCCAATGACCGGGTGAGCTGGATGCCCGGAAGACAGTCCGGCAGAAATACTCCGCGATTTATTTTTATGCAGAATAATCCTACAGGAAAACGGAATTTCAATTTCGATACTGTGGCAGAGAGAAAATATATAGACTGGATTTCTTCATGTTGTGATGAATTCATGATTGAGCCATCGACTTTTACAATAATCAGCCAGATTATTCTGGAGGAACTGGTGAAGTCCAGTCTGGTGGTAACGATTCAGGTTGCTCCGGAGTATGTTGTCTATGGATTGAATAAGAACCATGTATACATCACGAACAAGGTGATACAGCTTAAGTGCGACACCTGTGGAATCGGTCATGCTGTTTCTGAAGAGAATAAGGATTTATGGGAAGGCGCTCCTTGCACGAGAAGCGTCTGCAATGGTTCTTTTGAAGCAGAAGAGAGTAATGAACTGGATTATTACGGAAAACTATTCACATCCGGTGATATCGCCAGAATAAATGCTAAGGAGCACACCGGCCTGCTGGAACGTGATGACAGAGAAGCGCTGGAGGTAGACTTCAAGCGGTGTAAGGACGGACAGAAGGTCTGGGATCCGAATGTACTGTCTTGTACACCTACGCTTGAGATGGGTATCGATATCGGTGACCTCTCTACAGTCATTCTTTGTAGCATGCCTCCGGCTCAGGCACAATTCCTGCAGCGTACCGGCCGTGCAGGGCGTAAAGATGGAAATGCGTTGACATTGGCTATTGCAGCTGCGAGACCTCATGATCTGTACTTCTATGCGGATCCACTGGATATGATGGAAGGCAATGTGCAGCCACCGAAAATCTTCCTGAAGGCTTCTGCTGTTTTGGAGCGTCAGTTTGTTGCCTACTGCATGGATTCCTGGGTGAAGCGTGGAGTAGCGGATCAGTCCATTCCGAAAAACATAGGAATCATCCTTGGGAAATTAGAGAACCATCCGATGGATATGTTCCCGTTTAATTTCCTGAGTTATGTACAGAGTAACCTTACACATCTACTGAATTCATTTATTCAGTTGTTTGTTCAGTATCTGGACGATACGGCAAAGCAGGAACTGAAAGAATTTGCCCAAGGTAACCGTCTCAAAAAGAGTCCGATGCATATGAGCATTCTTGAAGCTTTTGAGGCGATGAAAAAGCAGAGAGATTCTTTGTCTGCGAGTATAAAGCAGCTGAAGGATATGGTGAAGGATCTGGAAAGCAAACCGAAAGATTTTTCCTATGAGGACGAAATAAAAGAACTGAAGGCAGAGCAGGCAGCTCTCATCAATGTATTAAAGGAACTGAACAAAAAAGACGTATTCAATTTCTTGTCAGATGAGGGATTGCTTCCAAACTATGCCTTCCCGGAGGCCGGAATCATTCTGAAAGCTGTCCTATATCGTAAGGATGAGGCAGATGCCGGCGAGGGTGAAACAAAGAAAAAATATAGAAAGTCTGTTTATGAATATAGCCGCAGTGCTTCTGCAGCTATCAGCGAATTTGCACCGAATAACAGTTTTTATGTTGACGGTAGAAAGCTGACAATAGACCAGATTGATCTGACCAGCTCCCAGTCGGCCAAGTGGAGATTGTGTCCAAACTGCTCTCATGCACAGATTGAAGAGGCAGGAAAGAATACTGCATGCTGTCCGCAGTGCGGAAGTCCTGCATGGGCGGATTCTGGACAGGTGCGCAATATGTTGAAGGTGCAGATGGTCTATTCCAATATGGATTATACCAAGAGCCTTATTTCTGATGAGAGCGATGACCGGTCAAATGTATTCTACTGCAAGCAGTTGCTTGTAGATGTAGACGAAGATCATGATATTTCAAGTGCTTACCAAATGGACAATGAAGAGTTTGCGTTTGGATATGAGTTTGTAAAGAAAGCTACTCTTAGAGAAATCAATTTCGGTGAAAGCGATATGGTGGGCGAGAAGCTTTCTGTGTCTGGTGTTGAAGATGTCAGAAAGGGCTTCAAGCTCTGTAAGTACTGCGGAAAGATTCAGCCAGATCACGGAAAAGAAGTACACACTTTCTATTGTAAGACCAGGAAGATGCCTGCATTCAGCAATGATCCATTTGAAGAGTGCTTATTCCTTTACCGCGAGTTTGCAACAGAGGCGCTGCGTATCTTGATTCCGGCCACAACAATGGATTCTTCCAATGTACGAACAGAGTCGTTCACAGCTACTTTTATGCTTGGTATGAAGGAATACTTTGGTAATGTGGATCACTTGCGGGCAACAGTTAGCGAAGTACCGGTTTCGGATGCTGATTACCGGAAGCAGTATCTTGTAATATATGATTCTGTTCCTGGCGGTACGGGATACTTGAAGCAATTGATGAATGAAAAGAATTCGCTCATCGATATCTTCGAACGTGCGCTTCAGAAACTGGAACAGTGTTCCTGCAAGGAAGATCCGCAGAAAGATGGTTGCTATCATTGCTTGTATGCATATAGGCAGAGTCAGAATATTGGCAACATTTCTCGAAGCACAGCAATCCAGATTCTCAGATCTATTCTGAGCGGGAAAGAAAATCTGACAAATATAGAGAAACTAGCCAACGTTCCCGTCAACTCTTTGTTTGACAGTGAACTGGAGCGGCGTTTTGTAGAAGCTCTTGCTCAAATGGGAAATGAGAACCGCAAGGTGGATATTTCCAAGTCGCTCATTTCCGGCAAGGAAGGATACATACTAAAGATCAATGATCAGACTTGGGAGATTGAACCTCAGGTATTGCTTGATGCTACTCAGGGTGTCAAGGTTACTTGTAAGCCGGATTTCATTATTAGTCCTGTTGGGAAATCAGATAAGCTTCCGGTCGCAATCTTTACAGATGGCTTTATCTATCATAAGGATAAAGTCGCAGATGACACATTAAAGAGGGAAGCAATCCGAAGAAGCAGAAGGTATCGTGTATGGAGTCTCAGCTGGAGAGATGTACAGTCTGTGTTTACCCAGCAGGGAGATTATTTCACGCCGACATTGACCTACGAGAAGATGCCATCCGGTGCAAAGATGTATCAGCCTACGATCAGTGCAGCCAAAGCGGATGCTTTAAGGCCAAACAAGATGTCTGCTATGGAATTGCTGATGAGATATCTGGAAATGGATGGATCTGATAAGTTGTTTGCGGCGCATGCACATGGTATATCTCTATCCCTTCTGGAACCGGCAAAGGCGGCAAGTACTATTGATTTCATCAATTGGAATGACATTACCGGAAAGGTGAACGGGCAGACTCATTATACAGAGGATGATTTCGTGCAGCCGGGGACATTCTTTGGTACGTGGATTCCACGGAGTGATAATACACATCTTTACATGTATGCCGGAATTCTGGCAGCGAAGATGAAATCTGACAGAAATGCATCTGTTTCGGTTTGTGCTGTGCTGGATGACCGTAAAGATTCCAGAACGGACAAGTATGAACAGGAGTGGAATGGCTTTTGGCAGTTCTCTAATGTGATGCAGTTTGATGATCAGTTTATCGCTGTATGCTATACGGGACTCGACAATCAGACATATTCAGCGTTGCCTAATGGCAAGGTGGAAACCTCAGCAGAAGATGTTGTACCGTCTGAAATATCCGTGGAAGTCTGGGATGAAATAAAATCCATGTTGTTTGATGATATCAGTAAGAGTATTGCTGATGAATGTAAAATGCGTGGTATTCCTGCACCTGAAGAGGCGGGGTATGAGCTCGCGGATGCATCCGGAGAAGTCATCGCTGAAATTGAGCTGGCATGGACTAAGAGTAAAATTGGATTTATGACAGAAGATCAAGCTGCAAATATTGAAAAGGCCAAAGCTTCAGGTTGGAAAATATTTACCGTATCGGATGAGATAGATGATACGTTCAAGGAGGTGTGATAGATGGAAGTAGCAGCAAAGGTAGCAATATCCGCAGATTTTCTTACGGCATTTGCAGCGTTGCCGAGGCAGATTCAGGGGAAGGTTACAGAGTTCATCAATAAGTTCCGTAATAATCCACAGTCTCCGGGAATCAACTATGAAAAAATTAATGGCGGAATGGACAAAAAAATCTGGTCTGTACGGATTGATGATACCTACCGTGGAATCACCGTAAGACAGCCTGAGACGGGCGTTTATCTGCTTCTCTGGGTCGATCATCATGATGAGGCCTATGATTGGGCGAGGAATAAAAAATGTGAGATCAATCCGAAGACTGGAGCCATTCAGGTATTTGATATTGTGACAACACCGGTTGTGGAACCGGCAGCACAGGACGTTGTACTGTTTGCGGAACTTACAGATAAGGGGCTGATTGAGCTTGGAGTTCCGGAAGAGCAGATCCCATTTGTGAGGTCTATCGGAGATGCACAGGAGTTTTATGATAAGAAAAGCAGCTTCTCAGGTGATACATTCGAGGCGCTTTCATGGGTTGTTGAAGGCATCCCTGTTGATGAGGTAATTGAGCTCTTCCGAGAAGAGAAGGAGGGCAGTGAACCTACAGAGAACCTGGCGGATGCGTTGGAAAGCCCGTTATCGCTAAAATCCTTTGTGGTTGTTGAAGGGGAAGAAGAACTCCGCCGAGTCATGGCAGAGCCACTTGAAAAATGGAGAGTATTCCTTCATCCGACACAGAGAAAAATTGTTAATAAAAGCTATTCTGGTTCTGCAAGAGTACTTGGTGGTGCAGGCACCGGAAAAACTGTTGTTGCAATGCACAGAGCTAAGCATTTGGCAACGGAGTTGAAGGATAAAGAAAGAATCCTTTTTACTACCTATACAGCAAACCTGGCCTCTGATATCAAGGATAATCTGAGAAAGATTTGTACGTTGGATGAGATCAGAAGAATTGATGTGATCAATCTTGATGCGTGGGTATCTCAGTTCCTTCGTGAGCATGGATATCCAGCTGAGATTGTCTACGAAGAAAAGGCTGATAATCTCTGGGAAGAAGCGGTGCTGGGAACGGATTTTTCCGGTGAATTCCCTGTAAGTTTCTATGAAGAAGAATACAATCGTGTTGTTGTCGCACAGGAGGCGTTTTCGCTAGAGAAATATGTAAAGGCAAGCAGAACCGGACGCGGTATCAGGCTGGATAGAAAGAAGAGAATGCAGATCTGGAAGGTGTTTGAAGCATACCAGAATCTGATGAAGGAAAATCAGGTCCGAGATATCAACACTGCTATGTATGAGTGCAGGTTGTTAATAGAAAAAATATCCTCAGAAACGAGGTATAAGCATGTCATCGTTGATGAGGGACAGGATCTTAGCGCAAATGCATTTCGTCTGCTCAGGTCAATTGCCGGTGAAGAGCACGAGAACGATATCTTTATAGTCGGCGATGCGCACCAGAGGATTTATAAAAACAAGGCTGCTCTGTCAAAGTGTGGAATCAATATCAGAGGAAGAAGCAGCGTTCTGAGAATCAATTATAGAACAACGGAAGAGATTCGGAAGGCGGCATTTGCTTTACTGAATGGAATATCCTTTGATGATCTTGACGATTCATTCGACACTGGGGACCGTTGTCAGTCCCTTACGCATGGATTAGTTCCGGAGATAATTGCTACAGCGAACGCAAATGAGGAATTTGATGCAATCCTGGCAAAAGTCAAAGGGTTGATCGATGGCGGTGTGACCGCAAAAAATATCTGTGTTGTCGCCAGGACGCACAAATTGCTGGATGATTACATCGCTCATTTCACTTCGAGCGGGATCCGCTGTTATGAGATCAAGGGAAATAAGGCGGATAATCGTGGGCTGGATGGAATCCGTGTTGCTACGATGCACAGGGTTAAGGGACTGGAGTTCCAGTATGTGTTTGTTGTGGCGGCCAACAATCGGATTATTCCGTTAGCTTCGGCAATTGACCATACGGATGCAGTCAGTGAGCAGGAAACAATGACTGCTGAAAAGTGTCTGCTATATGTAGCACTGACAAGAGCTCAAAAGGGTGCTTATATCAGTGGATATGGCAAGATGTCGGAGTTTCTGCAAGGAAAGTAACTATCGTTAAGGAGTATCAGAATTATGAGTTTGATTCTATGCCCAGAATGTGGAACTAAAATCTCTGATAGGGCGACAAAGTGTCCTAATTGCGGTTTCCAGAGCGCGGATGCTGAACGGCCCATTAGCGAACAAGATAAATACGAGATTGTTCCAATCTTTGAATATGATATTGAGGAGTGGAAACCTAATAGGGGAGATCTGAGTGTGATTTCCTATGAGGACAATAAAACCCTTATCGAATATTTTGGTAGTTGGAAAACGATACAGGTTAAGCTTCCGGCTATTGCTGAAGTCATTGGGGCTATGGCAAATAAAAAGCATGTGATGATTGCCAAAATGGATAGCTATGTTAAAGACTTGATCGATAAAGGAATATACCGCTTTACGATTGATAAACAGGGAGAAATTCTTCCGACAATCAGAGATGCTGACGGTTTTGTAAAGCAAGTCCGGTTGGAAGACATGTCCCTTACGCCAAACCTGACACAGTCGCTGAATAATCTCTCTACGCATGTTGTTATGGCACAGATATTAGATGAGATTGAGTATGTCGGAGACGCCATTAGAGAGATACATATTGAACTACAGAATGATCGGCTGGCTATGGCCGAAAGTTCCCGTGATAAATTGAAGCAGGCACGGATGATACAGGATGCAAAGCTGAGAGAAATTGCTTTAATAGGAGTTGTAAACAGCGCGACAGATGCGAAGAGAACCCTTATGCGAAATTTCTCTCAGAATATAAGTCATATTATTGAACATTCTCATAAGAGCGATCTTCAGCTGATACTATCCCCAAAGGGTGAGAGTGATATCAGCCAAAAAGCTATTGATTCCTTCCAAGCCCTTGTGTATATAACGAATGCTGTTCAAATAGAATGCGAAGGTTATGCAATGCTTGGGGAGTATGAGCCGTGTCGCGAATGTTTAAGTGAGTTCAAAACATTTATTGAAGACAATGGTCTTAATAAGAGAGATACATTGCTTCTGCTCAATGAAAATTCTTCACAGAAAAGAATTGAGATTGTAGATGAGTTTTCAGATATAGCTACAAGAATATCGTCGTTTGATATATCTTCAGGGCAGATAGAGTTTCAGATGCAGGATTTGCTGACAGCAACAGATGACGGAGGTGAAAATGATGACCAGGAATAAGGTTGCTGATAATAGTGAAATAATGTATTGTAAGAAGTGCGGATGCGAGCTTTCGAGTACAAATAAGCATAAGATCTGTGATAACTGCAGGAGAGAACGCGCGGTAAAAATCAGAAATGGTGCGCTTGGTGCAGTTGGAACCGTGAGCAGCATCGCACTCTTCGTTATAACCAGAGGAAAACACGGTGGCAGAGGAACAAAGGCATAATAATTATAAATAATGATTTCAGCGGATCGCCGGTGACAAACTGGGAGCTGCTATTTTTTATGTCAGTCTTTTTTATAAAAAAGTCATGTATTTTCTTCAAAAAGGGGTTAGGGGAATATATCCCTTAGCAACCAAAAGCAAGCAGATTTTTCAATAGATTCTGGCAGGAAAAAGTTGAAAAAATGAACCTATGTTATGACATAGACAGTGCTTGCTATTCTTATCAAGAAGTCGGGATAACAAAAGTTATCATGACTTTTTTATTATCACGACCTTTGATGATAAAGCTGATAAACTCAAAGGATTTCATTAAAAAGGTCGGGATAATATTTTGCAATAACCACCAATTTTAAGTTTTTGAAACCGACAATATTTCTTCAAAAGTCGGGATAACCTTTTTCAGAGAATGTGTAAAGTATGCGATTTTGCTTAAAAATTAGTTCTCTCTTTTTACATACCTTAATAAATCAAGCATTTTGAATGATTTATCAAAAATATTATCCCGACTTTTTACTGCCATTGCATCTTTAGAAAAATTTATAAGTAAGCGAAAAGTCATCCATATTATCCTGACTTTTTGTCGAGAAAATGGCGCAAATACAACATTCCTGATAAAAAGTCATGATACCAAAAAAGTCGGGATAACTATTCCAGAAATGGAATACAAACGGGTTTAGTATGCATAGGCAGACTGTTCCAAAACCAATACAGGCGTTACCGCCCATACTGATTGAAAAAATTCTGAAAAGTTTTTGAAATAGGAAGGAATTTTGCACCTTTACCATTTACTATTATAAGGGGCTAAACGAAGGGAGGAAAGTATATGATCGCCACAGACCGCAGAATGGAAATTGTCAATATTCTTGAGGTCAGTGGTCACGTTACATCAAGGGATTTGGCGTTTTCGTTCGCACGATATGCAACGACATTTTAACCCTCGCCTATGGTTATCCCATATACACAAAGTAGGGAGCAGGTGGTGGAATTTTTATTATGGACAGTTATAAGCTGTACAACAATACATTTACATAATACGAGCAAGAAAACTCAAAAAATGTATGATAAGACGGAGGGAGAAGATAAAAAATCCTGGAACGTGTTTTCCAAAAATATGGAGCTTATAAGCTGAAACTTTAGTACAAGTATATCAAAAACTGAATACATAATCCCACATATGATTCTGCAATTCTTCCCAATTGTTTGCAGATGTTTTCGTGGGATTTTGAATTATTATCATTAACACAGCGAAAGGGCAGTTACAGATCTATGGGAAAGGTCTGTGCTGTCCTTTTTGTGCGTTTAAGGAGGACAGTTTATGAGCAATGTTTTAGATAACGTGGTTCTGGATATGATGGACACAACAAAGAAACCGGAGGATTATAAGGGGGAGGACGGGTTGCTGTACTGTGGGAAATGCCATAAACCCAAAGAAGCTTATTTTCCCCAGGGCAAAGCTTTATTCGGGCGTGACCGCCACCCGTCTGAATGTGACTGTCGCCGGGCAGAACGTGAAAGGTTGGAAAAAAAGGAATTAGAGAAAAAACACAGTGACGAGGTTGAACGCCTGAAACGGGACGGCTTCACTGATCCGGCTATGCGGCACTGGACTTTTGGGAATGACAACGGTAATTGTCTACAGATAGAGAAAGCGCATTTTTATGTGGAGCATTGGGAAACAATGAAGTCTGAAAATATCGGCTACTTGTTATGGGGAAATGTTGGTACCGGAAAAAGCTATTTTGCAGGCTGTATCGCTAATGCCCTTATGGAGCAGGAAATACCCGTCTGCGTGACAAATTTTGCTATGATACTGAATAACCTATTTACCAGTGCAGAAGGCAGGAATGAATACATAACAAGGCTGTGTGCCTATCCTCTGCTTATCCTTGACGATTTTGGAATGGAAAGGGGTACGGAATACGGTCTTGAGCAGGTCTATAACGTGATAGATAGCCGATACCGCAGTAATAAGCCACTGATTACGACAACAAACCTCATGCTGGAGCAGATGCAGCACCCGCAGGACACAGCCCACGCACGCATTTATGACAGGATGCTTGAAATGTGCATACCTGTCTGCTTTACAGGCGGGAACTTCCGCAGAGTGACCGCACAGCAGAAAATGCATCGGTTAAAGAAACTCATGGAGGGAGGCGAAAGCCAATGAAAGAAGTTCCTATTTGGGAAAAGAGTAACCTAAGTCTGGAAGAAGCGGCAGCTTATTCTGGAATTGGCATTAATAAACTGCGCGAGCTTACAAATGAGAAGAACTGCCGGTTTGTCCTGTGGGTTGGCAATAAATGGTTAATCAAACGCCGCTTGTTCGATGAGTATATCGAGCAGGAATATTCTATCTGACAATAGCAGTTATCTCATTTCTTGCGGTTTTTATGAAACTTGTGGTGTAAAATCAGCTTTGATATGGTACAATGAATGAGTCATATCAAGGCTCTTTCCATCACGGAAAGGAGTTTGACAATGTCTGAGAAGCGAAAAGACAATAAAGGAAGAATCCTGCGGACAGGAGAGAGCCAGAGAAAAGACTTGATTTATCAATATCGGTATACGGATATCCGTGGGAAACGACAGACCATTTATTCCTCTGATTTAAAGGAACTGCGGGAAAAGGAAAAAACAATCCAAAAACAGCTTGATGATGGGATTGACTATGCTGCCGGAAAGATTACCGTGCTTGCCCTTTTAGAGCGATACATCAGTTTGAAACAGGGTGTGCGATATAACACAAAGGTAGGCTACAATTTTGTGCTGAATTTGGTCAAGAAAGAAGATTTTGGTTATCGACAGATAAGGGATATCAAAGTATCAGACGCACAGCAATGGATTATGAAGCTGCATAATGACGGCAAAGGTTACAGTACAATCACAAGCGTCCGGGGCGTTGTCAAGCCAGCCTTTCAAATGGCATATAACGAGGATATTATCCGCAGAAATCCTTTTGATTTCAAACTGGTAGACGTTGTTCCCAATGATTCACAGAAATGGATTGCCATGACAGCGGAACAACAGGAGCTTTGGATGGGCTTTATCCGGGAAGATAAAACTTATACGAAGTATTATGATGAATTTGTCGTATTGTTGGGAACCGGTATGCGTGTCAGCGAGTTTTGCGGCTTAACAAAAAGCGATATGGATTTTGAAAACCGAAGAATCCGGGTAGACCATCAGCTTGTCCGGGAGCGGGGCGGAAAATATTATGTCGAGAAAACCAAGACAGAATGTGGTTGCCGCTATGTTCCTATGACGGAGGAAGTTTACCAAAGTCTGCAAAACATACTTGCCCGCCGCAAGAAAGTGAAAACGGAAATTGTTGTGGACGGATATGGTAGTTTCCTTTTGCTGGATAAGGACGAAAAGCCGAAAGTAGCGTTGCATATCGAAAATGAAATGCGTTGGGCAATGAAGAAATACAAGAAGCTGCACCCGGATAAACCATTGCCCCATATCACGCCCCATGTGTTCCGCCATACATTCTGTACCAATATGGCAAATGCGGGCATGGATATCAAGAACCTGCAATATGTAATGGGACATTCTGATGTGGGTGTTACACTGAATGTTTACACTCATGCCAGCTTTGACCGTGCAGCGGAGCAAATGGCGAGAATCATTGATTTTAAAGATACCGATACGCAAGGAAAACATAGAAAATCAAGTTGAAAAATACACCAATCTACTACACCACTTACTACACCATTTGCCCATAAATTTGCGTAGATTTACATAGATTTGCGTGGGGTAAGGGCAAAATACGAAATTGAAGAAAAGTGCCAAGAAGCCCGATATATCAAGGTTTAAAGGCTTATGAAAGGATAAATCCAAGATGATAAAAATATTATTTGTCTGCCACGGCAACATCTGCCGAAGCACAATGGCCGAGAGCGTCATGACCCATCTTGTGCGTCAACGCCACTTAGAACATCAATTCCAGATCGCTTCCGCAGCCACCAGCCGTGAAGAAATCGGCAACGGCCCTCATTACGGCACAGTAGGTAAGCTGCGTGCCGTAGGAATACCTGTTATTCCGCATCGTGCCATACAGATGACCAGACAGGATTACGACAGGTACGATTATCTGATCGGCATGGATGACGCCAATATCCGCAATATGACCCGCATCGCAGGCGGTGACCCGGAACATAAGATCTATAAATTATTAGAATTTGCCGGCAGCACCAGAGCCATTGCCGATCCGTGGTATACCGGGAATTTTGACATAACTTACGAGGACATCATGGAAGGATGCGGGGCGCTTTTAGATTCTCTTTTCCGCCAATAAATGAATTAATCTACCCGAATGTAATATGAAGCCATACAAACAAACTGTGGGAAGATACCCTGACAGGGGGGGACTACTTTTGTCTCCTCCCCGCTCCCCCATACGGTCACGTCCAATGTCTACCTATTATCACAGGACACATTTTGCCATGGAACGAAGTGCAGGCACACTCAACCTGCCGGCTGCTTCCCGAATCTCCCCAGATATTCCCTGGCCGTCTGCAGAGACACATCCAGCTTTTTCTGCAGTCTTTCCAGAATATTGTCTTCTGACAGTCCAAATTCATACCCTGCCTCAATGATCTCGGCGGCTCTGCCTTCCTCTCTGCCTTTCTCCCTGAACTTTATCTCATTTTCCCTTGCAATTTCTTCAAATAAAGTACACATAGAACCATCTCCTTTTTCAAACGCATCATAATCGAGCCTGCTGTTCGTCGCACCCGCCACAGTCATGATCACTGCCCTGCCGGTTCTGTGCTCTTCGCTGTATTGTATGGCCTTTTTCTTCGCCTCGTGCCCCGGCAGACTCCGGTCCAGTATGATCTTCAGCAGGTTAAAAAGATCCACATTATCAGTATGGTGCAGAACCAGATCGTTTCTTCCCGCCTCCACCAGCAGCATCTTATAATCATTTACATATTTTTTCATTTCTTCCGGAATATCCAGCATCTCATGAAGGGAAGCCGCCCCGTCCCAGCGATTTTCTCCATAAAATCCGCAAACCGTTCGTTACTTCTCCAGTAATTCTTCAACACTGTATCAGGCTTCAACTTCTGTATTTTCTTCGCCATTCTTAATCCTTTCCGGTAATCATAATGCTCCGGTTTCCCTTTCAGTATACTATCAAAACCGACGGACCGCAAGGAAATGCATACCACTTTCTTTCCACATACAAATTCATAGATAAATAGAAAGCGTCCATTCCTTTATATCTTCCCAAAGAAATGAACGCTCTGATTCACAAAAATAACACTCTCTTCTTCCATACATTCCCAGCAGGTACACTCAGCCCTTAACAGCACCCATCGCAATACCCTGCGTAAAGTATTTCTGGAAGATAATAAACACGGTGATGATCGGTATTGCCGCCAGCGAAGCGCCCGCCATGATCAGACCGAAATCCGTAGAGTTTTCTGCCTGCAGCTTGGCGATACCAAGTGAAATGGTCAGTTTGCTCGTACTGTTCAACATGATCAACTGCATGAAATAATCATTCCAGCTTGTGATAAAGGTGAAGATCGCCAACGCACCGACACCCGGCTTGATCATCGGCACTACGATCTCGATGAATGTCTTCGCTTCTCCTGCACCGTCGATCCTGGCTGCCTCCAACATTTCACCCGGAACGCCTTCTGAGAACTGCTTCATCAGGAATACGCCGAAAGGCCATCCGACTGTCGGGAAGATCACTGCCCATATCGTATTATACAAGGATAAGGACGACATTTCCCGCAGTAACGGAATCAGGATTACCTGCTTGGGCAGCGCCATCGCACAAACGATCAGGGTAAAAAGCATTGCCCGACCCCGGAAACGTTTCTTGGCAAGCGCATATCCGGCCATGGCCGATGTGATACAGGTAAGGATCATTGCCATCACAGCCATAAATACGGTATTGACCAGCCAGCGGATCGCTGCCGGCACTACAGGGCCAGCCGTAAAGATCAGCGGATTGCCGTCAGCGGTAAATTTACTGCTGAAAGGAACTGCCAGTTCCCATAACGGCGCTGACTGTTTACTGAAAAGTTTCCTGAAATTATCCAGAACCCACTCCTTCGGGAACCAGTCAGGAGTCGTCGCATTGATAGAGGCATTCGTCTTAAATGCGCCTGTAATGATCCAATACAGAGGGAAAGCAAACAGAATCGCCAGAATCACTAAAACGATGATCGATACGACCGTATATAAACTTCTATGTTTTAAACCTGAATCTGAATTCATACTTTCACCTCCTACTTTTCTTTGGCCAGCTTAAACTGTACGGCAGACAGGAGTGCAATAAAGATCGCAAGCACTACGCCCATCGCATTTCCGTAACCATAGCGATACAGTTTAAATGCCGAATAATAGATATAGTACATAACAGTATCTGTGCTGTGGTTCGGTCCGCCTGACGTTAAGAGCTGGATCAGGGCAAAGCACTGGAAACTGTTGATCGTGGTGATGACCAGAATATAAAGCGTTGTCGGCATGATCAGCGGCCACTTGATCTTCCAGAATTTCTGGATATTATTCGCTCCGTCTACCTCGGAAGCCTCTACCAGCGAAGTATCCACATTCCCAAGCGCTGACACATACAATACGATCGGCTGTCCTACGGAAGTGGTGAACAGGATCAATATGATACACCACAACGCAAATCTTTCGTCTCCCAGCCAGTTGATATTGTTATCGACAACTCCCAGACCTTTTCCAACATAATTGAAGATACCGTAATAGTTATTGAACATCCATTTCCATACTACGGTAACCGCCACCGAACCGGTAACAACCGGCAGATAGAAAACACAGCGGAAGGTAGAAAGGACTACTCCTTTCATCCTGTAGATCAATGCCGACACCCACAAAGAAAAGATACAAACCGCGGGCACCGAAACAAGTACGATCACGAAAGTATTTTTCAAGGCCCGAAGAAAGATCGGATCCTGCCAGAGTTCCGTGTAGTTTTTCAGTCCGATAAAAACATCCTCCACATCTTTCCCCATTGTGGAATCAAAAAAACTCGTATAGACACACAGGATCATCGGGATAACGACAAATCCTACAAAAAAGATTAAATTAGGCAGAAGAAAAAGATACGCCGAACGTGTTTCTCTTCTCACCAGCGCCTTGCTTCTGCCTGTTGCAACGGATGATTTAGCCATGAACACACCCCCTCATTTACTTATTGTATACAGGATAAGGAACATGCCTCCTCATCCATCCCCTGTCCGGCCCTCTATAAGCTGCCGGAACTGTCAAGCTGTCAGGACAGCCGCCGAAACCGGAGATTCCGGTCTCAGCCTGCTGTCCGTGACATTCAGGATTTCCTGCCTTTTCGCAACTGCCTGTTATAGATTATTTTGCAGCAGCCGCATTTGCATTGGTTACAAAGGTTTCTACCTCTGTCGCAACATCTCCGCCTGTACCGATACGCTGCAGCATGTTCCACCACTCTGTACGTGCTTCTGCCCAGCCCGGAACTACCTGATAGTAGTCACCCATAGAAGGCATAAAGTGTGTAGAGAATGTATTCATAACGTCTGCTGTATCTGTTCCGTCATAAATGCCTGTCAGAGTCGGACGTACCGGGAAGTATGTAGAAGCCTTAACGCTCTCATTTACCTGATCAGGATCGTTACAGATAAAGTCGATAAAGGTCTTTGCCGCATCAATCTTAGCCTGGTCGCCGTTATCGAAGATACCAAAGCCCCAGATACCACCGCAAAGCTCTGTCTTGCCGTCATCGGAAGGGAACAGCATCGGGATGATCGTATCGCCGTTGTTTGTCTTGCCTGCTTCGCCGTTGTCGGTATTGGTCTGCTGTGCAGCATTCCAGCACAGGGACATTGCCAGTGTGCCGTTACGGAATAATGTGATCTCCTCACCGCCGTTGATGGAAGCGTCAAAGTTGATGCCTGCCTGCGCATATAATTCTTCCAGCGCCTTGATATTTTCCGGTGTGTTGGCTGTGTACTCCGTATGCTCAGCATTCGTGAATGTGCTGCTGTACAGGTTGTTGATCAGCGCTCTTGTTCCCTGGTCGCCGCCCTGTCCTGAACAGTAGATCGCTGCTACGTTCTGCTGTCCGGAATCATAGACTGCCTGCACTGCTTTCATGAAGTTCTCCGTCGTCCAGGTATGTGTCTCAAGATCCAGATACTGCATAGCATCTGCTGCCTCAAACATAGTCTGGTTGATCGCCATACAATGTGCTACCATGCAGAGCGGATACTCATAGTAAGCGCCGTCTGCTGCCTTACAAGCCGACTCTACGGAATCGTAGATCTCGCCGCCTGCCTCTGTTGCGAACAGGTCAGACAGGTCTACCATCAGGCCGCGTGCACCCCAGTTAGCTACCAGACGCTCCGGTCCTTCCATTACGATGTCAGGAGCCTGGCCGCCTTCGATCGCGGTATTAACCTGATCGTCACCGTTGGTGTAATCAAGATACTCCACTGTCACGGTAACGCCGGGATATTTCGCATTAAAACTTGCAATCAGGCTGTCAACCGTTGCAGAATCACCCCAGTTACCAATCGGATATGTCCACAGGGTGATAGATGCATTCAGATCTGCACCTGCGCCGTCCTCAGCGGGCGCTTCTGCCTCTGCACTGTCTGTTTCCTCCTCAGCAGGTGTCTCCGCCGGTGTTTCTTCCGCTGCCGGCGTCTCTTCCGCCTCCGGCTCTGCTGCCGGCTGCTCGGATGCGCTGTTACCGCATGCTGCCAATGACATCATCATGGTCAGGGAAAGACCAAGCGCTGCTAACTTTTTCATCGTCTTTTTCATACTTTTTTCTCCTTTTCTTCTCCCTTAATATTTATTTTTCCAGACAGCAGGGAAGATACCCTGTCATCTGTCAAAACCTGAATTTTATTCCGGATTCTCAATCCGGTCCTCCAGCACTGCCCTTTCTTCCTGATCCAGATATCTGGAAAAGATACGTTCCAGGAACAGGGACAACAGGAGCATGGCCGTCACCGGCACGAACAGAACCGGCCACCACCACTCGATCGTAAAGATCGTCATTTCCACCAGCAGCATCACCATCACGACCGTGGACGGAAGATGCTTAAATGTCAGGATGAAGGCTGTCCTGATCAGTTCCTTCACCTGGAATGTAAATCTGCCCATCAGCGGAAACAGATAACACATAATTCCCGCCGGAACCAGGAGCAGTACGTAATAGGTCATATACATGACCGCACCGACGTTACTGGCCGTATTGCCGGCCATCACATGATATCCCCAGGCCAAAAATACGACTGCCGGTATACAGATACAGGTAACCGGTATCCCGACTCTCAGATTATCCCGAAAGGCCCGGACATACATGCCGAAAGCACCGTCCTTCCTGTTCCGAAAAGTCTTTACCACAGTATAATACAATGCCGCGGTTGCCGGTCCGGCCGTGACAAGCGGCATACAAAGCAGCAGCCACAGAAGCGACAGACCTACCAGATCCACACCCTTTGCGATCATCCGGAAAAAGAGATTCTCCGGATCAAAAATATCCTGCCCCATCGGCATCATTCCTTTCCGTTCCCGGATCCAGACTCAAACGATATGTTTGGTCTGCCCGTTCTTGGACTCCAGCGCCCGCAGCGTGTCATCATACATGTCAGCCTTTTCATAACTCTCATGACGGATATAGTAGTTATAGATGATATCGATCATCACGAGAATCGGAAACTGCGGCGATATCATGTTGCCGTGATTTAAATGCTGCAAAGATGCCAGCAGCACTACCTCACTGCAAAAATCCGCATAAATGTCCTTGTCATTGGCCGTAAAGATGACCGTCCTGGCGCCCTTCTTATGTGCTTCCTTAAGCAGATAGAGCACACCCTGCGTCTCCCCGCTCAGCGAAAAGCCGCACACCAGACTCCGTCTGTTCAAAAAAACTGCCTGCATCCGCATCCTGTCCGTATCCTGCAGCGAATCAATATCCACACCGATCCGCATAAACCGGTTCTCCATCTCGCTTGCCGCAAGCCCGGAACTTCCGATGCCGCAGGCTACCACTCTCTCCGCCTGAAAAAGATACTGCACCACCCTTGCGATCTGTGTTTCATCCATCAGGCTGTATGTTTTGCTGAGCAGATCCTGATAGGTATTCAGCACCAGCCTGGTACTGTCTGCCGTCACCTCGCCTTTTCTCATGAAAGTCTTTTCATACTGATAGATAAATTCCCGGTATCCGTGGAATCCGCACTTCTTCGCAAATCTCGAAAGTGATGCTTCGGATACAAATATCGTCCTGGCTACATTCTGCGCCGAGAAATCCATATCCTCTTTGTTATTGATAAAAAAATCTGCTATATTCTTTTCAACATTCGTTAAACTGTCATATCTTGCTTCTATGATCGGAACGATCGACTTTATATAACTGTTCATCCTCTGTCACTCTTTGCTCAAATGATTGTTCTTTCATCCCACTTGATGCTATGATATAGAAAAACCCAAAGGAGGGACACTTATGAGTTCTGTATCCAAGACCATCGTCTGTTACGGCGATTCCAACACCCACGGCTACAATTCAGCCAACATGGGGCGCTTTACCGAAAAAGAACGCTGGACCTGTCTTCTGGCCGATCTGCTTGGCCCCGGTTATCTGGTCCGCGAAGAAGGCCTGAGCGGACGGACCACCTCTTTCGACGATCCCCTTTTCGAAGGCTTAAACGGCTTCACCTTTCTTCATCCCTGTATGATGACCCATGAACCGCTTGATCTTCTGATCATCATGCTCGGCACCAACGATGTGAAGCAGCGTTTCAGCGCTACGCCCGGCAATATCGCCAAAGGCATGGAGCGACTCGTAAACAAAGCGATCCATACACCGGATGCCTGGAGAAGTCAGCCCAATATTCTGATCATCGCGCCGCCGCCCATCGAGAAAGGCTATTACGAAACGAGCATCGGCCCTGAGATGGGAAAAGACTGTATGGAAAAATCCATGGCGCTCTCCCCTCTCTATCAGGACATCGCCGAAAGGCTGCACTGCCATTTCCTGGATGCCGCATCGATCCCCGGCCTCGGTATGTATCCCTATGACTATATGCATCTAAGTCTGGAGGCGCATCGGCTGCTGGCTGAAAAGCTCGGCACGCTGATCCCGCAGATCTGTTAACAGATCCCGGCCTTTGCCTCACGGATCATTCTGGCTGCCTCTTCCACGATCGGCATATCTTCTTTGATCAGATCAGTCAGGGGCCTGCGCACACCGCCGATGTCCAGGCCTTCGTTGATCCGCAGGATTTCTTTGATGACAGCATACATATTGCCGTGTGCCGCACACATCTTATAGATGACTTCATTGGCCTGATACTGTACCTCACAGGCTTTCTTCAAGTCCCCTGCTTCCACCAGTTCATTCATCTTCAGGAACAGTTCCGGCATAACGCCATAGGTACCGCCGATACCGCCTTCCGCACCGATCACACGGCCGCTGATAAACTGCTCATCCGGTCCGTTGAAGATAATGTAATCCTCTCCGCCGGCCTGCTTGAACATCTGGATATCCTGCACCGGCATGGACGAATTCTTGACGCCGATCACCCTCGGATTCTCACGCATCTTCGCAAACAGGCTCTGTGTCAGAGAAACCCCTGCCAGCTGCGGGATATTGTAGATGATAAAATCGGTATCCGGCGCTGCATCGCTGATATCGTTCCAGTATTCCGCGATCGCATATTCCGGCAGATGGAAATAAATCGGCGGGATACAGGCGATCGCATCCACCCCAAGCCCCTGCGCATGGGCAGCCAGTTCTCTGCTGTCCTTCGTGTTATTGCAGGCTACATGCGCGATCACCGTCAGCTTGCCGGCCGCTGCTTCCATTACATTTTCCAATACGACCTTACGGTCTTCCACGCTCTGATAGATACATTCCCCGGAAGAGCCGTTGACATAGATGCCCTTCACGCCTTTTCTGATAAAGTATTCCGTCAGCGCCCGCACTCTCTCCGGGCTGATATTGCCTTCCCCGTCATAGCAGGCATAAAATGCGGGAATGATTCCCTTATATTTATCGAGACTTTTCATATCTGATGCTTCTCCCCCTTCTCCGGCACGCTGCCACCTTTTCTGTGCACCGCCGATATCAAATCCTTTTGTTCACTCTTACTCCAGTGCTTCCGCGAATGCTTTCGTGATCAGCTGGGGTCTGGTAATGATCGAACCGACAACAACACTGAACACTCCCAGTTCCACAACCCGTTTTGCCTTCTGCGGGGTATTGATATTCCCTTCCGCGATCACTCTGTGCTTCGCCTTCGCAACGATCTCCCGGATGATTTCAAAATCATTGCTCTCTATCTTGTCATTCCGGCTCTGCTCTGTATACCCGACCATCGTCGTCCCGATAAAATCAAATCCCAGTTCATCCGCATGAAGCGCTTCTTCGATGGTAGAGCAGTCAGCCATCAAAAGCTGCTCCGGATATTTCTCTTTGATCTGATGAAAAAATGCGTCCAGCGTCAATTCTCCCGGCCGCAGCGCACCGGTGGCATCCACCGCAATGATCTCCGGCCTGACTTCCATCAGCTCGTCAACTTCTTTCATTGTAGGCGTGATATAAACCCTGCTTCCTTCATAATCACGTTTCACAATGCCAATGATCGGCAGATCAACCTGTGACTGGATCTCTTTGATATCCTCTTTGGTGTTCGCCCGGATTCCGAATGCTCCGCCCTCTTTGGCCGCCAGTGCCATCCTGCCCATAATATAGGAAGAATGCAGCGGTTCATGTGGAAGCGCCTGACAGGATACAATCAGCTTTCCTCTTAATTGTTCTACTCTACTCTCTACCACTTACCTCATCGCCTCTTTTCTTGTCACCATTTTGACAGCTATAGTTCACATTATATCATTAAGGAAATTGTTTTCAATACGATATGTTTTTCAGAAAGTTCTTTCAGTTTTTTTGTATGATTCACCTTTTTCTTGAGTGATTACGATCAGTTTTTTGTCATATCCATACAAAAAACTGTATATGATTTCATTATTTTGACTATGAATATTGAAACCCGGCTTCTACGATTCGTTCAATTCTGCTTCCCAAAGAAGGGGATATTGCCGGCCGCACCTGCAATATCCCCTTCTCCCTGTCATATCATGACATTATATCAGATCTTCTTCTCATATTCCCGGCAGGCGGCCCATACGGCGCCGAGCATACCGGCTTTGTTTCCCAATCCTGCCTGCACCACGCGGACATTTCCGAACGAAGGCATGATGTGTTCCTTCAGCAGCTTCTGTACGTTCCGGATCACATATTCCTGTTCCATGATCCCGCCGCCCAGAACCGCAAGCGAAGGATTAAAGATATGTACCAGTGTGGTCAGACCGTAGACGATCTCTGCGATCCACTGATCAACCAGCTCCCGCACCTGCGGCGATTCCAGCTGCGCAAAGATCTCCCGCCCGTTGTGTAGTTCCGGGAACTGTGCCCTTACACGCTGTACAAGAGCCGTTGTCGATGCATACCGTTCATAACAGCCGCTGAAAATATCCGTCCCGGGATCCCGATGCTCCGGATGCGTCACGATGCCGCCAAATTCTCCGGCCGAGTATCCGGAACCGGTATACACCTCCCCGTTCATGACTATGGCGCCTCCCACACCGGTTCCATAGGTCAGGCACAGAAAATCCGGCGCTCCTTTGCCCGCTCCATAGTAGGCCTCTCCGATGGCCGCACTGTTGACATCGTTCTGCACGGCCGTCGGCACGTGAAACTTCTCTTCGATCCGCTCCCTGATCTGCATCCCCGTATAACCGGGAATATTCTCATTGGCAAAGAGAATGGATCCCTTCTCCACATCCACCTGTCCGGCCGTGCTGATACCGACCGCCTGAAAGTCCCCATACTGGCCAAGAATCTCCAGAACCGTCTGCATCACATGTTCTCCGCCCAGCCCGGCATTCGTGTCCGTCTCTTTCACTTCCCCGATCTGCCCCGCTTCCCAGATGCCCGACTTGATACTTGTTCCTCCAATATCAACTACCGCTGCCCTCATATTGTTCTCCATTTCCACGCTGCTTCCTGCGCTCTTCTTTTTCTCTTTCTACAGACAGCACCCTTACCGGATGCCCTTCCACCAGCCATCCCGATCCCTTTCACACACTGCCTTTCACACGCTGCCTTCCATGCACGCCGACACGTCCGGCCCAGCCTCCAATACAGTCAAAACTGTCACTTCCGCACTTTGATCACGGCCTTGCGGATCCGCTCTTCGCGGCCTCCTGCCGCCACGCCCGGCATATGCGGTTCCGTGGGCATACAGATAGCGAATTTCCCCGGCTCCAGATGGCAAACCGTCTCACAGGTGCAGATTCCCATACCGATATCCCCGTTTCCGCTGTATGGCTTCGTGATCTCCTGAAACTCCTGTGCAAAAAGGATATCCTCTCTCCCGGAAAGATCGATCTGGATATCGTAATATTCCTCATGAAACTCATATTCTTTCTTATCAGCCTTCGTGTCCGCCTGCATGATATTCACAAAAACCTCGTCTCCCTCAATCTCATGCCTGCCGTCCTCCATCTGCGCCAGATCTGTCTCAGTCATATAACGCAGCGCCCGGTCCAGATTTCTGCTGATCCCCATATAACGCTGCGCATTTTCTGTTTTGTCATAAATCATTCTGCTTCTCTCCTTTCCAGCCGTTCTTCCTGTATCTGTGTCATACAGCGCCTGCCTGCGCTGCCTTTGAAGATATGAACCGTACATTCCGATCATTGTAATAACACCCTGCAATAACACCTTAACACATATGAGCCTGTATTCCCAGCAGAAACTTTAAAACATCCGTAACGGTATGGCCCGCGGCGAAAAGGCAGAAGAATTTTTTATCTTCCGATCAGCTCTGTGACGCCGCCACGCTGCGCCTGATCTGCACCAGCAGAAGCACCATGCTGACCCCCAGCAGGATATGTCCGATTCCGGCCATGCCGGAGATCGCCGCATCCATGCCCCGGGAAAACGCAGGCGCCAGTACCTGTGTCAGGCCCCGCACGACAAACATCACCGCGGTCAGGTTCAGCCCGATATGATAGGCAGCCAATACCCGCCCGGTCTTTGCACCAGTGAAGGAAAAGTTCTTTTCCAACAGGAGCAGCAATAGGAAAAACACCATACCCAGCAGGAAATAATGGGTGTGAACCACAGAGAGCGTGGTCTTGCCGGTAAAGCCGTTAAATTTGGTAAACTCCCGATAAAACACGCCGCCGGCCATCGCAAAAACAGCGTACAACAGAGCCGTATTCATATAGCGTTTCATAGTCAATCCTCCTCTTATCTACCTTCCTGTTTCATAGCGGAATATCCGATCAGTACCGTCCACACATAGGCGCATGTCTTGGGGATCATCAACATCCCGATCATGGGAATGGTGTTGGCCCACAGCACTACCGGAATGTAGAAGCTAAAGCTCAGCACAATGGTCAGCCACATCCAGCCAAAAGCCCTGTCCCCGTGCTCCTTCGCACTGCGGTAAAACAGCACGATCACCAGAAGGCCAAGCAGCGCAAAGGGAATATTGCGGTAAATGCCCCATGAGAGCGGCGCTTCTGCACTCAGCCACTGGTTCTGGGGCATCATGCACAGCACGATCCGCACGACACCAAGACCGTAGACGGCGGCGGTAAGGCCGCCCTGGCCGCTGATCTTATACCGCTGCCGCCAGACATAATAGAGCAGCACATAAAAAACTGTCATCGTCACCGAAGTGATCCACTTTCCAAGACCCAGAGGAACGGTATAGTTCTCCAGACCGGTGGTACAGAGCGCCAGAGCGCGGGGCACCAGATGGAACGAGTCGCCCGCTCCCAGCACGACCGCCATCCAGCCGAACAGACTGAACTGGCGCTCTCCTTTGCTGCCCCGGATCATCAGGATCCCGATGGTAATGACAGAAACCAGATAGACAGCATCAAACAGGGTTTCTACGATTGCTTGCATGATTCATTCTCCTTTATGATTTTACTTCCCCTTGTTGAACATCGTTCATTTTTTCAGGAAAAGAAAAGTGCACTTCGCACACTTCACTTTTAATGCTCCCGCAGGCACAGCCTTCATCCTGTCCCCGAAACTGCATACTTTTGCCCGGAAGACTGCACGCTTTTACCCGGAAGACTTCCGCGGCGTTCCGCTCTCAGTAAAGAGTCCTGCGGACGATCTCCAGCACCGCGGACGGATCATAGTCCTGCCGCAGCAAAGCGGACAACATCAGTGAAAATACAACATCCGCAAATCTTTCCGCCGTAAACTGCTCCGTAAAGGCATCCGCCCGAATTCTGACATCCCGCTTTAAGACGGCACACAGTTCGTTCAGGATATGCTGCCAGGTCTGCTGCATCTTCCGTCTGCCGTCAGATTTATCTTCCTGCATAAACCCCAGAGAATGAAGGGTAAAAAATCCGGGATACTGCTTACAGCCATACTCCATCTGTCCATACATCCAGGTAATACAGTCCTGTGTATCCTGAAACACAGCCCCGTCTTCCGGACGATGAAAGATCTCGCACCAGACACTTTCTACCGCAGCACTCACCAGCGCAGCTTTGGAATCGAAATAGTTATAAATGGACCCCACCGACACCCCGCATGCCGCCGCAACGGAACGGATATTGACCGCAGACCATCCCTGCCGCCGGATCAGTTCCCGGCTGGCCTGTAAAATATCTTCTTTCGATGTCACAACAGTATTCATTCGACCACCTCAATATGAACTATGTTCATTATCGCTGATCACAGCACTCTTGTCAAGTACTTTTCCGCTGCAAAAAGTTATCTAAAAAAGATTATCTAAAAAGGGTATCTGAAAAAAGGTATCCCGCAAAAGTAAAAACAAAAAAGGATTATGAAAACCGCCGGAAACGGGCCTCCCCAAAGCCTCACAGCTTCTTAGAGATTCCCCGCTCCCGGCGATCCGATATGAAATATTATTGTCTGACTACGGTTTTCCCGCATTTAAGCACACTGCCGTTTCCTACAGCATCCAGTCTCCAAACAGGCTGTTACCGTAAAATGACGATGTCGAACTTCCAAGACCCATTCCACCGATCAGGTTCTGCAGCATATAATTCTGCAGGACATTCTGTCCGGTCAAAGTCTGGTATCTGTTCTGTGTACTGCCCGCAGCACGGTCCCCGGTATAGTACTCCTTCACCTTATTCATGACTGTCTTCTCCCATTCCGGATCGGACTCCATCTTCGCAAAGGCTTCCCGGATAATGATGTCATCTACTGTGGTAAAGGCAGGATTTACCGTAGTCGCCTGCCGGTCCACCGCCTTCTTCATCACTGCGGCATAATCGGCGTAACGGTCTGTATCCTTTCTGCGTATCGTACTGCCGGCCTTCACACTGTGATCCGACGCAATTCTGCCTATGCCAAGATCATTGATATACATGTTGCTCTCCCCTTCCTGTCCTGTCGATCCAGAAAGTCCCGCTTCCTGTTTCGACCATTATAGCACAGGCGATTCCTTCTGCGCGCAAAATGTCACCAAACCATATGAAAATGTCATAAAAAACTTACTGCTCCAGCGCCTGCGCACACTGTTTCAGATACGCCGTGATCTCAAGATGCTGCGGACATGCACGTTCGCATTGCTTACAGTCGATACAGGCCGATGCCTGTCCCGCACCTTCCACTGCTTTCTGATAATCGGCAACAGCCTCCGACAGCTTTCCGCTGCCGAGATGTTTATTCATGGCGGTGAAGATTTCCGGAATCGGGATCTGTTTCGGGCATCCTTCCGTACAATAATGACAGGCCGTGCAGGCAATCTCCGGCGATCTGCTGAGAATCTTCTGCACCTGTTCGATGATGCGCTGCTCTTCCTCCACAAGCGGCTGGAACGCTTTCATATAGGACAGATTATCCTCCATCTGCCGTATATCGGACATACCGGACAGGACAGTGAGGATGCCATCCAGCGAAGCAGCATAGCGGATCGCCCAGGACGCGCAGGACATATCCTCATGGCATCCTTCAAACAGCCGCTTCACTGCTGCCGACGGATTCGCCAGACTGCCGCCTTTTACAGGCTCCATGATCACCACCGGTTTTCCGTGCTTTCTGGCTACTTCGTAGTTCGCTCTTGACGCCACCGAAGGATTCTCCCAATCCGCATAGTTGATCTGCAGCTGTACAAATTCCACCTCCGGATGCTCTTTTAACAGCTGGTCAAGCAGCTGCGGGCCGCCGTGGAAGGAAAAGCCCAGATGTCTGATCAGGCCCTTCTCCTTCTGTTCTCTGGCAAATTCCCACAGATGGTACTCATCGTATTTCTTATAGTTGTCCTCCATCAGTGCATGAAGCAGATAAAAGTCAAAATATCCTGCCCCGGTCCGCTCCAGACTGGTCGCAAACTGCTCCTTCGCCGCCTTCTCACTGCCCGCCGCCATGGCATTGATCTTCGTGGCCAGCGTATAGGATTCGCGGGGATGCCGCTCAACCAGTGCTTTCTTTGCAGCCTCCTCCGACCCCTGATATACAAATGCGGTATCAAAATAAGTAAAGCCTGCTTCCAGGAACATATCTACCATCTGTTTTACCTGCTCAATGTCAATCTCTTCCCCCTTTTTGGGCAGACGCATCAAGCCGAATCCCAGCTTCTGCACCTCTTTTCCAAAATACTCTGACATTTTCTTTTCCTCCTTGTTTTTTTATTTTTAGGCAATTGTTAAATTGCCATACCCGTTGATTTTACTGGGTTTCCTTGTTGTTT
>OFFY01000550.1_pt1 | contig 37585 bp, 34 predicted proteins | sample 1521481 | NCBI WGS metagenome assembly OFFY01 (sample SAMEA3504117, study PRJEB24116) | mouse gut metagenome | biome: mouse gut; feature: mouse-associated habitat; material: faeces | place: Denmark | collected 2011
TTGAAATCGGTCAACAGAAAATCAACTTCAGCCTGTATGAACTGGGACTACCCGAGGCCGATCCGGTCTATACCCTGAAAAAAGTGATGGAGGAATTAGATTATTCGGGACTGCTCTCCCGATATTCAGACAAGGGAAGAAAAGGGTACAATCCCATCATGCTGTACGCTGTAGTCACCTATGCCAACATGCGGGGGATCCGTGCAGTGGACCGCATCGTTGAGCTGTGCGGAAGGGACCTTGCTTTCATCTGGCTCACCCAGGGACAGAAGCCTAAAAGGGATGCGTTCTATGAATTCAAAGGCAGCAGGCTCACCCCCGAGATTCTGGAGGATCTGCATTACCAGTTTCTGAGGCGTCTGGAAAAGGAGGGGCTGGTGACGCTGAAGGAGCTGTTCATAGACGGGACCAAACTGGAGGCGAACGCCAACCGGTACACCTTCGTATGGCGTGGCAGTATCAACTACCACCTGGCAGGGCTGCTGGACACCATAGATGCCCTATACCAGAAATACAACCTGTTCCTTGCAGAGAACGGATACGGCGAGAAGTACGGCCTTGGGAACGCCCAGATGTTCATCATCGAAGGGATGGACAAGGTGCGGGAGGTGATAGAGAAGAACCGTTCCCGGAAGCTGACGAGGCATAAGAAGATATCCAACAATACAGTGATAGAGATCGATTCCTGCTCTCCGATGGAGATCCTGAAGCTGCAAAGCGGCCTGTCAAGGATTGCAGAAGGGGAGGGGACGGTATTCGTGACGGGCAAAGGGAAGCACAAGCCGCAGCTGCAGCAGCTCTACGAGGAGCTGGAGGAATGCGGGGAGCGGCTGATGGGATACAAGGAATGCTTCGAGGTCATGGGAAAAGGCCGCAACAGCTACTCCAAGACGGATGTGGAGGCCACTTTCATGCGGATGAAAGAGGACCATATGCTCAACGGCCAGCTGAAACCGGCATACAACGTACAGATAGCCGTAGAGAACTACTTCATCATCCACAGCCATGTCAGCAGCGACCGAACGGACTACAGCACCTTGATCCCAGTGCTGGAGAAGCATAAGGAGACCTTTGGGAGGCATGTGGGTGAGGTCACTGCGGACAGCGGCTACTGCAGCGAGAAGAACCTGCTGTTCCTGAAAGAGAAAGGCATCACCGGTTACATCAAGCTGCAGGACCATGAGAAGAGGAAGACCCGTGCCTATAAGGAAGACATCGGGAAGTACTACAACATGAAACGAGAGGTGTTCGAGGACGAGGCCTGCTATGTGTGCCATGACGGGAGACAGCTGCGCCACATCCGGACGGAAAAGAAACACCAGGACGGCTATGAACAGACCATAGAGGTATATGGATGCGCAGACTGCGGCGGATGTCCCCACAAAGCCAGATGCCTTTACAAGTATGACGGGAAGAAAGACCAGGAAAAGAACAAGGTGATGAAGATCAATGAATGCTGGGAGGACCTGAAAGAAGAGGCCCATGCGAACATCCAGAGCGAAAAGGGGATCCTGAACCGCCAGATCCGGTCCATCCAGGCAGAAGGGCATTTCGGAGACATCAAAGAGAACGAGGACTTCCGCAGGTTCAACTACCGTTCCCAGGAAAAAGTGTACAAGGAGTTTCTGCTTTACGCCATGGGCCGGAATCTGAACAAGTACCACCGGTTCCGCCACGGGAAGATCAGGAAGTTTGAAGGGAAGCCTGAGGAACCTGCTGCATAGGGAAAACGCGTCCTGCATAGGCCAGAGGCTTATTTGTGCTGCTTTCAAATATGGCGACAAAGAAAAGGATATCTAATAAAAACATTTCCACAAGAATGCAGTGTCCATGGAACACTGATTTTTGTGGGAATGTTTCTGTCAGAGGCTCAAATGCTTAAAATCTGGCATTTCCCGACAGCCCCTTTTACGCTGCTGACAAAAATTTCATGGGAATTTTATTGTAAACAGGAGAAGCTTTTTGTATAATGAAAGTAACCTATAGAAAAAGAAGACATGAAAAAAAGCCGCTTTTTTCAAGGGAAAGGAGTTGATGGTTATGCCCACAAGCGAAATCCGGGAATTGACAAACCGTTTTGTCGAACAGCTTCTACCTGTCCGAATCTATTTATTTGGTTCTTTCGCAGACAATACTTATACAGAGGAAAGTGATTTTGATTTTTACATTATCGTACACGATGCTGTATCAGATATCCCCGCAGAAACCACAAAAGCATACAAATCAATCCGTAAAGTGAAACAGCGTCCTGTGGATATTGTTCTAGGAACCATAAGCCGTTTTGAAGCCAGGAAGGAAATTCCCTCTATAGAAAACGAGGTGTATAGAAAAGGAGTGCTTTTGTATGACGAAACAAGTCAGAGAGTGGTATGAAATGGCGGCAGCAGATTTAGGAGTAGCGAAACATCTGGATGCAACTTATTATCCCAAGCCGTTAGAGCTTATCTGTTATCATTGTCAACAGGCGGCTGAAAAGGCAATCAAAACGCTGATTATGTATTTTGGAGAAGGAGGTGGAATGCCTAAACTCCATGACCTTTCATTTTTACTGAATCAGATTAAAAACAAGGTATCAATCGAAGAGAAATTCCATGATTATGCCGATGCGCTGACACCGTATGGTGTAGCTGTAAGATATCCGAATGAGTTGTTTCTGGCGGAAAGACATGTGAAAGAGGCATTGCAGTATGCTGACGAAATTTTTCAATGGGTGACGGAAACTGTGGCGGAGAAAGACTGAAATTATGATCATGACGTTATTGATATCGTACCGTGGTGTCGCTACTTTTTTGCTGCGACACTATACAGCCAAAATAATTCGTCTGAAGCCTTCGCGGAAGCACCCCGCGATATCTGCACCCGGGAACAGTGCTTACCCAACCCGTACTGCCATTGCCCCGGATTCCTGCAATATCTGCTATCTACGTCCAGGGACAGCGCTCTGTCCCTGAACGGTCAGCATGCCTTGGAAGCAGCGCCCGGCCGGCAATCACAATATCCTTTCCTTCACTCCCCGCCGCAGCGCCCTTTCGATATCCTCTGTCACTTCGGCAAACTCCCGCAGCTTATCCGCAATGCGGCTCCGCCGCTGCCCATCCTGGAGGGCTTCCAGTGTCACATTGAAGCCGCCGCCCAGAGCCTCCAGATCCGTCCCGTTGTCATGGTTCCACATTTCCCCGCAGCGTTTGTAGAGCGCGCTGACCTCCTTCAGAAAGCCGAGATCGGGGTTCAGCTCCAGGGCCTTCTCCAGGAAGCCATGGCAGCAGCTGGCGTTGGTGGCCAGGCCGCATACATAGGCGGTGTGGGCGCCCCAGGGGTCAAATTCCTCCGGTTTCACGCAGTCAAAGCGTCCCCCTTCAATGTCCTCCGCCCATGCCCGGAAGGCGGACGCCCCGAAATAGAAGCTCTCCGTCTCAGTGGCCAGAAGCTTTGGCAGGATACGGACCGTTTCCCGATAAAGCCCGGCCAGGGAAGGCTTTTCTTTCCTGCTGCCGATAAAAATCCAGCCGGGATTGGAGAACTCATTCTCCTCCAGGAACTTCTCCAGGGCAATGCTATCCGGACGGTTGTTGTTTCCCGTGAGATACAAAAGCGTCCTGCCATACTCCTCATAGCCCACCAGAACCCCCACGGGAGGCTCCCCCAGACCCCAGACAATGACCGGGATCCCTCTGTCAATATAGGAAATAAGCGTTTGAAGATACATGTCCGGGTTCTTGCGCAGCTCCCTCCGGGAGACGAAGGTACTGGCATACCCGCATTTTTCAAAAAGAGTCTCGGCGTACCCGGGCTCTTCGGAAACCAAGGTGAAACAGGTGTCGGTTTCCCGCAGATTCCTGTGCGGCCCCTCGGCAAGCATGTAGCTGCTGACGCCCTCCCCCCGGAATTCGCCCTTGGGATAATATTGGGTGAACACATCCCCTGTGATTCCGGCGAAGAAGCTGTAATCGTAATCCGTCTCGCCAAGGCATTCCATCACATACCTGGCGCTGCCGTTGAACCAGTAATTCTCACCGTATTCATCTGTCACAAGGCGGTGAATGTGAGGGAGAATGTTGTTGCTCTGTTTTGTGATCATGAGAAGTTCCTCCTTCTTTAACTGTACTTTCGGGATATAGGCAAGCTGTGAGATGCGGATGGATCTAAAATATTTCATGCCCTGCCCGTTGGAGCCGATGATGATATCTCCCATGGCCGCCCGGCTTAAGTCCAGGGACATGTAGGGGAAACCGACGCCGCAGTAGCGGATTTCCCCGTTGATGATCACTGCCAGGTGCCGGGGGCCCAGGATCCAGGTAACCCGGTTGTAGCCCTTTTCACGGATGCTCCCTCGCCCCGGGAACTCGTACAGATCGTGGAAAACAGGCTGCCGGAAAGCAATGGCCTCCCGGCGCAGGGCGGCTTTTGACAGATCCTCCGCAGGCTGATTGCCCATGTTGACTCCAAAGCCGTTCCGGCTTAAATTCTCCAGGGAGACGCCGCCTGCGTAATAGTCCGGTTCCGTCCCCTGCCCGGGTTCCGTTCCGTGGTAAAACAGAATGCATCCCTCCTCGGAGCCGTAGCCGAACTGCTCATCGTTTTCTCCCAGGCGGAATTCCATATCCACCCGGAAAGGCAGCTTCACCGCCACATTGGTGTTCAATACCCGGGTGCTGATCCATCCGGTGTATTCCGCTTCCCCGCTCTCCAGAATGCGGTAGTGGGGACTGTTGACAGGCGTTATTTTTTCCAGGGCCACTTCCCTCTCCCACAGGACGGGATTTTCGGCCAGGATTTCCTCCAGGGTAATGGAGCCGGCGGGCAGCTCCACAGGTTTCTCAAAATAATCCGGATTGGCCAGGCGCTGCTTTATGGGCACCAACAGGCTCACCAGTTCCCTGGCCTCGTCAGGGGAAATCAGGTTTTCCAGAAGGGCGGGGCGCTGCAGCCCTCCCTGGTGGGTATAGTCGATTTCGTATAGATGGTTGTCGTCGAAGCTTTTTACCAGGCGGCGGAACTGTTCCTCCACACCCTGGTCCACATAAATATTTGCGCAGGCGTACAGGCCCCCCGGGAAAGAAGCATCCAGGTAGCCGGTCTCATTTCTAAATCCCTCTTCCACCCGGAGCATCACCGCCGCCTGGGCGCCGTTTTGGAATTCAAACTGTCCGTGGCTGCCCGGAAGCCCCAGAGGAAGCCCCATGGACTGTACCGTGTGCCAGAAGCCGGTGTTGTCCGTCTGCCCGGGAGCCTGCTTCAGGCAGGATGTGAGGACGCGCATGGGCGGCAGGATAAGGACGGTGGCGTCCATGGGGGCAGAGAGCTGTTGTTGCAGGTGGTCCACCTGCTTTTCCATCTCCTCATACAGCAGCGGCAGGGCAGAAATCTTCCTGATGCCCTTTTCCGTCATTTTTTTAAGGAAAGTGCTGATGATCTCCTTCAATTCGGAAAGCGCCGTCACCTCCCTGTCGATTTCGGCTATTTTTTCTGTAAATGCATCCACCAGTGTGGAAATTTCCGGATTTTCGTATATGCGCAGAATTTCCTTTACGGGAATCTGCATTTTCCGCAGGATGATAATCTGCTGCAGCCGCTGAACGAAAAACGTATCGTAGTATCGATAGGTTTCTGACGGCAGGCGGACACTTTCAATCAGCCCCATCTGTTCATAATAGCGCAGGGTGCGGGAAGACAGTCCAAGCTGTCTCGTCAGGTCTGTGATTTTGATCAGGTCCATAGCGCGGTTCCTCCGGTAAATTTCAAAACATTGAGTACGGCTTAAACTTGCGTCGGTTGTTTCTCTTCCTTACTATAACACTTGACGTTGCGTCAATGTCAAGCCAAAAGACACAAAAAGCGAAAAATGGATATTGTTGAGTTGAAACCAACTACTGCGTCATTGTATTTACGGATACCTGTGATAAAATTTGAAATATAGAATCCGTCCTTTGATTCTAAGAAAGAATTACTATAATAAAGCCATAAGGAGGGCGCCATGCTGTATTTATCGGAAAACTTAAAGAAATACCGTATCTTAAAAAACCTTACCCAGGAGGACGTTGCAGGGTACCTGGGGATTACCCCGCAAAGCGTCTCAAAATGGGAACGCGGCGAGTCTTACCCGGACATCACGCTTCTGCCTGCACTGGCAAACATATTTGAGACGAGCATCGACCTGTTGGTGGGGATGGATTCCATCCGCGCAGAGGCAACACGATATAATATTCACAAAAAAGCGGTAGACTGTCAGCGGCAATGGGATTTTGTTTTTGAATGATAGTTTATCCCCACCATCACAATCTCGCCCCCATAATCCTGTAATACTGCTGGGTAATTCCTGTCCTTGATCTGCCTGATGGCTCCTTCTGATGGCGTATCCCATTTCAGCTCCACGATCAATGCCGGAAGCATGGACTTCCGCTATGCTTCCGCCGCAGAAGTCTTCTGCCAGTAAGAGCGACACTTCTGCTCCTGCATGGCACGCATCACGGAATAGGGATTATAAATGGCTGCATCTCCGGAAAAGTCATATCCGTCATACCACCGTCTGACTTCCTCAAAATCCATCCCATATCTCCCGCACAATGACCGGACATTGCTTTCCGTAAAGCTTGTAAATTCCCCAAACCTGCCGGGAACCAGAATGGTTGCTTCCTTAAAATCCGAAATCGCAGACTGGGAACCATCTTTCTTAATAGGAAGAATCTCAGCCCCAAGGTTCACTGCCGGCAATGTGCCTCACGCCTTTCCAGATGAGATTTTCCCCACTGAAATTCCCCGCAGCAAGCTGCGGGGAATTAAACCCTCTTTCGGATTAAACCCTACCCTTGCAAGGCGTGCTGCAGCAACCTATTTCTCATAATTTCTTTGGCTGCGCTCACCAGCCACCGCCTCCTCTGCAGCCTCTTTCGCGATCTCATATTCCCTCTCGCCGACTTCCTGGTAAAACCGTGAAAACCGTACCCTTCTCACATCCCTGCCTGTAATATATCCATACCACACCAATGCCAGAAGAAAGCGTCCCACTCCGAAATCCGCATGAAAAGTATCCCTATGAATCCTGCCAATGCCCCTCTCCAGGGCATGCTGAAACGCCTGTCCGCATGGGATAATGCCATCCGCCCCGATCTCCTCCGCCGCCTGTTCATAGCAACGGCGGACCTGCGCAAACATCTCCCCATAGGTCTCAAATCCCTGCTGCCGGATCCGTTCACTGCCGCTTTCATAGCCCCAGGTCTGATGAAGATACAGCCTTGCCCCGGGACAGATTTCCCTGACATACTCTTCCAGTATTTTCAGATATGGCTGATAGCTCTCCTGCCGCCAGGACTCATGACTGGCCTGCTGCAAAGTCACCACATCCCACTTTCTTGCCGTCAGCGCCTCCTTGATACCGGTGGTAAATCCTTCTCCGGAATGCCCGTTTATCTCCAGGGTATACCCTCTCTTTTCCCCCTTCAGATTCCGAAAATGCTGCTCCAGAGAACATCCGCCGATATACAGATTTACGGTCTGCAGATCCTGCCCTTCGCCCCTTGCAAGTTCGTGGAGATACCTGTGCGCATCCTGGCTGAAGCTGTTTCCGATGGATAAAATCTGAACTGTCATTTTTTCTGCCTCCTCACCACGCTCTTTCGCAATTACCCGGTTACCTGTAAAAGCACTCCTTTTTACCGCTTCCCGAAATCAAACCCGCACTGTTACAGGCCTATCTTTTCGAAATTCATATATGCTGACTTACTATTTTCCACACTTCTTTGTAGTGATTGCACCTCTGTTTTTGTTCCATGTTCAAAACCGCCGGAATTTATATCCACGGTCAAAAACATTTGCCAAAGTACGAAGTAAAGGTATGGTGAGTAAACTTCTGTAATAAAGAACGGAAGCATGGCATACAATAGACGCAACGCGGTGCTTCCAAAATAGAAGCAGGTGCTCTATTATTAAGAATGAATACGCCCACGCGTATACAGCGCTACACAAGCCGGAAACAGTTCCGGCAATCATAACTGCAAATCTGTCCTACGTGCATTCATTACCGGGAAATGTCCTCCTTCAGATGCCGTATTTCCGATACAGCTCATGGCGTTTTTCCCGGCTGTTGGATACCGCCTCCAGCTCTCCGTAATTTTTATCCCGCAGAAGCCTCTGCAGCAGCTTTGCCATCCGGTTTTCTCCAGTGGCCTCGCCAATTTTTATTCCTCTGGCCTCACCTGCAGCCTCACCGATTTCTATTCCTCTGGCCTCACCTCTTGCCTCGCCTCTTGCCTCCAACATATCAATATATTCACACATAATGATCTCCTTTCCTTCTGCCTGCCGTTTCAATAAATCCTCCACCAAATCCGTAAAGCGCGTATCCCCGGTGAGCTCCTTCATCATCTCGCAGAGCGCCTCCGGATGGACGATTTTCTGTTCCCGGCGGCTCTCAAACCCGCCCTCGTTGAGGAAATCCGCCACAAATCCCATGTCACTGGCAAACCGGCTGCGGACTTCCCTGGACAAATTATTCATATGGTAGACTTCCAGTTTCACGTCGTCCACCCGGGAAAGTACCTCCCCGGAGACGCCTTCCCGAAGCAGGAGTTCATGGAGGCTTAAGGGAATCCTCGTCCCCTTCCGTGTCCAATCTATCACCATGCCAATGACAGGATAGATCGGCTGCCCGGATTCCAACTGTGCCCGGTAGACTCCTCCCTGGTAGGATGCCTTGCGCAGTACCTGCCGTCCCTCTAACCCAGTTTCGTTGCCTATGATAAACTGTATCTGGATCTGTCCGTCCCGCACCAGATAAGAGCTCACATCACAAAACTGGTTATGCATGCCGTCAGCTCCACGGTAAAAGCTCTCCGTGGGAGCCGGGTGCAGATCCTCTCCCCGCAAACGCCGCTCTCCCCCGTACGCGAAAACATTCTCACAGTCCGCAAATACATCCCCGTGGGATAACAGTATTTTTTCCGGAATGTCCTTCCGCGAAACGTTTTTCTTCCGGGAAATGTCTTTCTTCCCTGGAACCTCTTCCTTCCGGAAAACATCCTCACAGGAAATCTTCTCTTTCCCCGCCGTATCCTCTTTTTGGACAATCTTCCCTTTTCCGGAGATACCTTCCTCTACAATTTTCTCCTTCCCCGACGTATCCTCCTTCTGCAGAATATCCTCTTCCCGGGACGTATCCTCTTTTTGAAGAGTCTCTTCCTTCCGCGAAATGTCCCCCTTCCATGTCATATGAAAGCCTCCTCTCTATCCGGGAGCCTCTCCGGAAACTCCCGCCTTTTTTGTCTCTGAATTATAAAAGCAAGAATTTTCCGATTTACAGGATGTGACTTTTGATTTTCAGATAAATACTGCCAGAAAATATACCTGCTCTGAATTTATATTACCATGTCGGGAGGACTTTTACAATCATGAATTCCGAAAATTTTTGTAAATTTGCAGCTATACTCGTGAACGCACTTAATTGCCGCTTTCGACTCTGGATTGCCGATGCGTTCACTCGTTATACTGTACAGACGGCAATTAATTACGTTTGTGGGCATAAATTGCAATGAGTTCTAATTTGAGTAACCGATACTCCGCAGCGCCATATGTCTGGACACATTATAAGTCCGCACTCCAAAGTCCTCCGTACTCTGCTGAAGCCGCCTCATCCAGTAATACCCGAAACCTATCTGCCCGGAACGGGAGCCTTCTTCCCAGAGATCATGCTGCACTGCATAGTCAACCGCATCTTCCGCCTCAAAGGCTTCCATTTGATAGTCCAGTTCCCGCAGATATGGCACCAGAACCGGAGCCGCATCCGCACTCAATCCCCTCAGATAATAATAATCCTGATAGGGTTCCGTTGCCAGGAAGAAATTCCCGGGCGCATTCGCCAGATTTACCCTTGCGATGATATAATCCGGATGGGCAAAGGACAGCGCCAGATACAACACGGCCACCACTGCCATATGATAACGGAACAGCGGAAAATCCTCCCTTAAAATCTGAACCACAACCCCCGCAAACAGCAGCGCCAACAGAGCAAGCCCCCACAATACCAGAATCCTTAAATAAGTCAGATAATAATAACGTATATACATAATCATCCGCATGGCACTGGATGCAATCATCACGAAAGTGCAAAGTGACATTACTGTCAGTATCCCTTTCAGGACTTTGCTCTCCCGAAAAAAACGCAGACAGAACAGCACAATCACCAAATTCAGCAGGCTGACCGTCAGAAGCTGGAAGAATCCCTCCCTGGCATACATGGCATAAGTATACCCCTCCGGCAGGCGCAGCTGTCCCAGAAACAGTCCCGCGATCTGGATACCCGAAAAGAGCAGATACAACAAGGTCAGCAGCCCCGTAACCGTAATAGCCAGAACCGGTTCCCCCCTGCGGGTATCCGGCACATCCTCCCGTATCTTCCTTTTGCACAAATACGCCGTCAGTGCATAGGCCGCGAAAAACAGGACCGTGATGCGGAACAGGATATTCAGGATGCCGCTCAGGTTTATATTCTGCAGCAGCCTGTCCGTCATCTGCCGGAACACGGCATCCGCACTGGCCAGAAGCAAAAGTACCAACAACAGCAGCGGAATCCCGATTACCAGCCCTATGGCAAAATACCACACCCTTCTGTCCGTTTTCTTATCTCTTCGTTTGTTATAACTGCTGCCGTCCGAAAATGGCCTTCCCAGTTCCCCGAAGCCTGCAAAAATAAGGATACAGATACTTCCCAGATACTTGCCCAGCTTCCACTTTGAAGTATCATAAAACTGTCTCAGCAAAAAACTCAACAGCAGCAAAAATACACCCAGCTTATTAAAGAAGATGAGAACTCCGTCATCCGTGCAGAAGGTGGAAATCCCCAGCAGAAGCATGGCAATCATGTAAAAGCAGCTTCCTTTTTTTAAGGTAATCCCCAGTTTTGTAAAAGAGGAGCAGAAAAACAAGAGGCTGCCTGTCACGAAAAAAGGGAATGTAATTCCTGAGCCGTTTCTGTACATGCAGAATGCATAGAACACGGAGTAGGCCAACGCCCAGGGCGCAATGGGCCAGAAGTTTTCCTTCAGCCGCTTCGTCTCTTCCGTTTCGGGGATAACCGCCTGTCCCGGCGTCCCTGCCGTCTGATTCTGACCGCGGATTCCGGAAGCCGCAGCTGCTGTCTGCACAGTCTGCGCCCCGGTTTCCCTTGCTGCCGTCCGCACAGCCTGCTCCCCGCTTTCCCTTGCTGCCCCCCATACAGCCTGCTCCCCGCTTTCCGTTACTGCCGCCTGCACAGCCTGCGCTCCGGTTACTGTTGCTGCATCCCCGGGCTGCTTACCCTCTGATTCCCTGCCTGGCACCTGGATATTCCTATCCATTTTTTCCTGTTCTTTTATATCCATATTCCATGTCACTCCCTTCCTTTATATCTGTTCAAACTATGCCGCGGCATCTTCAACTCTCCCCAACTGATCCGCACACCTTCCAAAACCAAAATACCCTTTCACTCGCCCTCATCCGGCACATACTCCAGAATATCCCCGGGCTGACAGTCCAGCGCCTTACAAATCGCCTCCAAAGTAGTAAAACGCACTGCCTTCGCCTTATTATTTTTTAAAATAGACAGATTGGCCAGCGTAATATCCACCTCTTCCGCAAGTTCCGTCAGGCTCATTTTCCGCTTCGCCATCATCACATCCAGATTCACCACAATTCCCATATAGTTACTCCCCGCACCGCCTTACATCCAGCAAATCCATCCCTCATCCGCAAACCCTTTCCCTGCGGACTTCCGACAGACCGCTCCGCCCTGCTCAGATTGTCAGGTCATTCTCCTGTTTAAACCGCACGGCCTCCTCAAACACGCAGGCGAGAACCTTGCTGAACAGCCCCGCTATCACAAACACCAGTATCACAACCCCCATGGCTACGGTCATATAGACAATGCTCCGCACCACCGACATCACCGCTATGAAGAAGCTCCAGTTCCCCATCTTCTGCAGACTGATCACGTTCTCCTGTACAAAACAATCCTCCGCCAGTACTGTCCTGAAGATTTTGCGCAGCTCCCTGACCAACACCAGCGCCGCGATTCCCAGTACAAAATAGATAATCACTGTCTCTTCATAATGCTCCACCAGGCGGGGCAGCAGCTCGCCGATTTTCCTTATGATGTAAGGCAGCGTCACCGTTACTGCTATCCCGGCATAGAACATGAAATCCAACAGATATTTCGTGCAGACGGTAATTGCTTTCTTCTTCGCCTTCAAACTGGCAGCATAGTCCCTCTCTTCCTTCATAAGACACCTCGCAAATCTGTATTTTCCATTTGTTTCTGACATAGATATTATCACCTACAATAGCGATTGTCAATATATTTTTATTGTTTTTCAATAAATTCTTATTGAATTTCACTTTTTCCAATCTCAGGCTTACCACCTCCTCCCTGTTCCTGACCGCTTCATCACGGCTGTGACAGCAGGAAACGGCGCGGCCTCTGGGAAATATGAAATCGGGTACTTTACCATGGTGAGAACCCATTCATTCCCTTGTAATGTTTATCATGAAAAAAAGACTGATATGTCAAGATACCAGAAGCGTATTACGATGTGCCGAAACTGTGCAAGAAGAACCAGGGGGCCTTCAGATCCCTGCCGGCCGGAGCGTTTTATAGTCATAATCGCAGACAAAATACCCGCATCAATTCCTGCCAGATGCTCTGTCAACTCCTTCTCTCCCCCGGCATTGCCTGAAAACCCATACATCCGAAATTACATATGAAATAACATGCAAAATCTACATTGGCATCCCCGGAAATCGCTGCGGAATAGTTATTTCCCGGCCCGGAAACGCATCTTCATCTTAAAACCCCCGGGCTCACTATTGCCCTGGAGGTTTATCTGCCCTGCCGCCGGTTAAGTTATCTGCCCTGCCCTTTGTCAGGCTATTTCTTGGGTTTTTATCCATAAGGAAGCCATTTTCTCACTCATCCCTCCCCCACTATCTTTCTGAATCTCTCCAAATCAGCCTTCGTTGTAATTTTAAAATTATCCTCCTCACCGGGTATCATAATAATATCCATCCCAGCCATGACTGCAGGCTCTGACGAACCGTTGATTTTCAGTATTTTATCCGGCATCAGCCGCCTGTTTGCCTCATAATACCTCCCCATAGCAAAGACTTCCGGTGCCTGCCCTGCAAATATCTCCTCCCGCTTCAGCAGGATGTTCGCATGTTTTCCGTCTGCACTGGCATACAAAGTATCCTTCATAGGCAGAACCGGCACAGCTCCGTCACTCCCTACCGCAGCGTCTATGCATTCGGTAATCAGCTGTTTCGAAAGCAGAGGTCTGGCCGCATCGTGAATCAGAACATAATCCGCAGCACACGCATATCTCATAATATCGTCCAGGCCATTCAAGATAGAGAGTTGTCTATTCCGTCCCGGCTCAGAAAACCCCTTAAACTTACCCAATAATTCCCCCGGTATAGATTGTTTCATACTCTCCATGATAAATTCATGCCAAACCTTGTCCGCCACAATCTGCACTACATCAATTTTGTCATGGATTGCCAGTCGTTCCAGACAATAAGAAATAACCGGCCTGCCGCATATCTCTATGTACTGCTTGGGAATATCTGCCCCCAGCCTGGCACCTGTCCCCCCTGACAAAATGAGCGCAACATTCATCTTATCTCCATCCCTCCGATATGCATCGACAAACCAATACCGTTTCGCTAAAACCTCAACTCCCGAATATTACGCAGAGTCTCCCCATAAGTCGTATTCTTTCCAAATAAAAGCGTTGTACCCAACACAAACCCTTTCACCCCTTTGGGGGCAAATTCCAATATCTTGTCCGCGCTGCAAGCGCCATCCCAGTAGATTTCAAATTCCATGTCCTCCTTCAGGGAAAGCAGTTTTGTTATTTTCTTTCCCACATAAGGGAGATACATCTGTCCGGCGTTACCTGGATTCACGGACATAACAAGAACCTTTTTCACAATACGCAACATTTCCATTACCGTCTCCACGGAGGTTCCGGGATTGATAGCAATGCCTGGTATCAGGCCCGCATTGATAATCTTCTGCAGCGTTGTGGAGGGGTGGTACTCCGCCTCGGGATGGATATATATGGTATCCCCTGGCCGCAGGCGCTTGATAAACAGCTCTATTGTATTGTTTGGGTGTTCTACCATCAGATGTACATCCAGAGGCTTTGCAGCAGCACTGGCAATATAGCGCATATCGTTTAAGGACATGGCATAATTTGACACATATCTGCCGTCCATTATGTCAATGTGAAAAGAATCGATCCCACCCTCCTCCAGATCCTTTATTTCCTGCTCCAGATTGCCGAAGTTGGCGCACATCATGGACGCCATTAATTCAAAATTCATCTATCTACCTCCCGATTTCAAAACTATCCTTCTCTGTTCCCCCTCTTCCACCCCCATATACCCGGCTTCTATGAGTTTCCTACCGCCTTGGTTGAACCCGGTATCCCAGCTCTCGAAAATCAGTCCCCCTGAAAAGGTAACAAGGGCGGCACTCATGTCACAGCACATCCGTTATCGCCGTCATTCGGTTAAAAAATGGTTCCTCTACCGTCAACCCCAGGAAGTCCCTGTCCAATATCTCCACATTATGGATTAGCATCAGCATAGCCTCATCCAGCTTCTTATTAACCGCGCGCTCTGATTCCGGACAGATTGACAGGTAGACATCCACATACTCCAATATGCCCTCCTGCCCCCGCATAAAGCATGCAATATCCTTTTCAGATCGTGTCTCTTCTGCGTAAACCGGCCTGCCTTTACTGTCAAATTCCTCCACAGACGGATCCGGCGAAGTCAAAAGCGTCTCCAAAATGTAATAGCTGTCAAAAATCACGCTGCTTTCCCGTTCCTCCTCTGTATAGAAAGGCTTGATTTCCAAATGCATGTCTTTCATGTACTCCGGTTCCAGTTGAAGAAAATACAGACCAACGATCGGATTCTCTATCAGACGTCCAGTATAGAGTTGGTTTGTCCCCTTTGCAACAAAATCGAAGAAAGCAATACGCCCCTCCTGTATGTGCAGACTGTCTATATATTTTCTGTTATTCTCCCTTTTCTGTTCTGCGGTATGGAGGAGCGCCCTGCAATATTGCATAAGTCCCTCCGCATTCTCATCCGTCTCTGACTTCGGAATATCCGCCACTTCCAATCCAAAACGGCATTTCAGGCTATCTGATGTTTCCCCGCTGAACTTCATACTGTCTACATAGGCTATATCCTCTTTTGTCTCGACGCCGGAACGGATTGCGGCAATCCTCGATGTCAGAAAATACTCGGAATCAGATTCCGGAAACATCTTTTCGTAAATCTTCTTTACCATAAACCCGTCCCTCGCACTGAACCACACATTTCTGCATTCAAGCTCCTTCGTCCGAGTACCAAACCATTGGACAAAATCATTTATCATCGGCGCACAAAACAGATACCCTACTTCAGCGACATCCCTAATCTTCAGCCTGCGCTCCTCGTCCTCAAACTGAAACGGGCTGTTGAACAGCCGGGCAACAGCCATTCCCATCTTAATCCGATCTGAAAGGCCGTGAAAATGCCCCAACATACCAAGTCCGCCAAGCAAGTCAAGCAACTCTGCTCCGCTGTATATCTGTACACAATCAATTCCCCACGTTTTTGCACTCTGTATGTCAGAAACAGGGTCATCTCCGATATGTAAAATGCTGTCAGTCCCAGCCGCTTCTTTCAATTTCTCAAATAATCCCTGCTGCTTGCTTTTACCGTACTCACAGGATATCAACAATTCATCATAACCCGAGATTCCATTATCGTGTAAAATTCTTTCTATCTGTGCCCGGCTATAATAGGTGTCTGTCGTGATACAGACATACTTTCCCAGCGCTTTTGCTTTATTAAACAGCGTTATCATATCTCTGCGCGCAACGATAATCCCTCTGTCTGTCTCAAACTCCAATGCCGCAAGCTCTGATGGGGATGAAATAGCAGCCACACAGTTTCCTACCACGTCGAATTCCCGCAGAACCTCCTCATAGATTTTCAACAACTTAGGTGCGAAGCTCTGAGAAAGCCGCTTTTCCGCCGCTATCCTCCGATCTGCGAAATCTCCAGGCCTCATCTCTCGCTCATACATCCGTGCAGACACAAGCTCTGCTACATCGTCCGCTGAAAAAACACGGCGCATCACAAGTGTATCAAAAAGGTCAAAGCTGACCGCCTCCGCCTTTTTAATCTGCTCCAGAAGCTCCGCATAACGGTATCCCTTTATACCCTTAAAGTCATATACGACTCGCACCTCGGCAAGCAAATCTTTTCCACGAATATCAAATAAGGCGATCCCAAGCTCTTTACAAGTATCTCCTATCCGCTTAGTTATCGCCTTACAGGAACCTGGGCGGGCAACGACAATAATCTTCTCCACCCCTTCCTCAACTGCCTTATCAAAAGGAAGAATGGGGTGCCCATATAACTCGCCGTCCGTCCGAAAACCGTCTAACAGACCTATTATCTGATATTGTTTAATCAGGCCAGGCAGTTCTTTTTCCGTTTCCGTACTAAGGCCATAAATGGCTGCTTTTGTCACCTGCGCCGTCACTTCCATTCTTTTCGTTCCATTTCGTTTAATGCCTCTCTTATTCTACCCTCCTGCTCCCTGCTACTTCATTGCAACTGTCCTTGTTAAAAGGGCAGGAAGATTGTAACCATCCCATATCAAATCAAAATCCAGCGTCATCCCCACAGGCACCACCCGATCAATCCCCTTAACCCCTGCCCGAATGAGCGGAAGAAACATATCTCTGTCTCCTATATAGGCAATCGTCTGGCAGCGTTTATTATCACATAACCCCCTCAACTCCATGATATCTGCACAGTCATATTCAAAAAAATATCCGCTGTTATCCTTATAATCCATCAAATCCCGGGAAATCTCCGGTACGGCAACGCGAACAATCAAATTATCCTGTGCCCCTGCCACCCTGCATCCCGGCATCCGCGCTGCAATCAGACAGGCACTTGTCAGCTTATTCACGCTCTGAACTGGCTGGATTACATATCGTTCCTTTACCAGAGAATGCAAATGCTTCCAAAATTCTGCCTTTGCCTCCTCAATTCTGCTCCCTCTCCACACAACAATACGCGGACTCGTACAGGCATTTTGATCCGTCAAAAAAGTATCGTTATAAAAGCCTTCCGCAACCTTAGCCTTGTCTGTCTGTTCCAGGTAACAATCCCCATCTATGACAGCCAGAGAATACCGGTCCGCAAAAGTAATTTCGCCGGAACGCGGTGGTAAAGACGACTTTCTGAGTTCTGCAATCGTAGCATCCCCGCCCCAGACAATGCGTACATCTGCCATAGAGGAAAAGAAATCGTTTATCTCCTTTTGTCTTCCGTAACGCACTAACAAACCATAAGGTTTCATATCCTCATATTGTTCCAGCGCCCGATTCCATGCACAGGCTATAATTTTTACCTGTTCGAAATCTTTAGAAGGCAGCCGGACAATATTGGCATTACCGGTAAGGATTCCCGCTGCAAGAGAATAAGCAAAATTTACCGGAACATTGGAGGGGGCAATGTGAAAAACCACTCCCCGTCCCAGCCGAAATGAGTCTGTCTCTTCAAAGCGTTCCTTCAATTTCATTAAGGATGCTCTTCGAATCCAAAAGGCAAAGGTAACGACATCCGGAAATTTCTTCGTCTCCGTATCCGCCAGCAACACCCTGGATACTTCGTTTAAAAACGCGATGGCACACTCTTCAAACGGAGGTCTTGCCGGGATATCGGGAAGTCTGTAAACCACCTCCTTTTCCCCCGTAACAAAAGATACCGGATCCAAAATTTTTTCGTCAAAATTTTGCCGCATAGGTATCGCTGCACCCCCTTATCTCCGCATTCTTCAGCCGTCCAAGGATCTTAAAATAGGTTCCCTTCCTTCCGCAGGGGCAATCATCCTCGCCGAGAATCACACCCTCGTCCTCCGTCAAAAGACTATGTCCCGGATAGGACTCCGGAATCGTTGAAACCACCTGAAGAATACCTGGTTCACCGATTTCGCATTCTGAAAAATCAAGCGCCCGCCGGGCGATCACATCCGAAAAAATACTTGCATGCAAATGTCCGCACTCACATTCCATATAGATACAGCCGGTCTGTTCCACCATGCCATAGTAATCATGAACTGCGCCCAGCCCGCAGACATCCTTCAGGCGGCTGCGAAATTCTTCCGGGCTTACCGCCTCCGCAAGCAGCTTTTTCCAGCCTCCTCCGTGAATTAAAATCCCATTTGACAAATCAAGCTTGATTCCCTCCGCCTTCAGCCGCAGCAGCTCCTTGTAAAAATGCTGCCAAACCATAAAAGTAAAGCCAAACAAGAGGATTTTCTGTCCCTTGTAAGTATCCAAAAATTCCCGGACAGTATCCACGTCCAGTCTCATTTCATCATCCAGCGCATAGATTTTCTTCGACCCAAAAATGGAAAATCCCAGGATTCCTGCTCCGCGTGCCGAAAACATGGTCCGATTTTTCACGACTCCCGGACAGTCAAGGATCAGCATCGGCATCCGTCCGGAGCCGGTAAAATCCGACACGATTTTTACCATGGCCTTCTGCTGGTTGGAGGCGGTTGTGCGGTCAAGATAAATCCTGGAAACACTCTGCCCGGATGTTCCTGAAGATGTCATAATTTTCACTATGTCTCCGTCAGGAACACTTTTTAATGATAACTCCTTAAAAAGCCGAACCGGAATAAACGGAATCTCCTTATACGAACTGATCTTCCGCTCTTCAAAAGACATTGTGTTCAGAATATCCGCATATTCAGGACAGTTCCGTCTATGGAATTCCGTTAATTCCGCCAATCTGTCAGTAAGCAGTTTTTCTTTTCCCATTCTATCCAACGAATAAGGCGAAACCTGCAATAAACTTTCAAAAGACACGACCTACACCCCTAATCTTTCCCTGATCAACGCAGCCATCTCTCTGTAATGCTCCCTGATAAAAAAATGATTCCCGCTATACGCAACAAATTCACAGCTTCCGGTAAAATATTTCTTCCAGAGTTCCATTGCTGCCCTTGGAGTATCCTGTTCCGAATAGAAAAACATCGCGGGAATCTCCGTCGAAAACGCCAGCTTATCAAAATCATATCTACTCATCATCAGATAATCCGCTTTATAAAGCGGCAAATATATCCGCCAGAAACATTCATTATCAAGCAGCTGCTCAGGTACTCCTCCAAAGAGAATCGTCCTGTTTTTTACATATTCATCCATATTTTCCGAACTACATTCATTCAAGCTGAGCATCATTCTGGGTTCATGTGCCGCCATAAAGACATACCGGGGACATGGAAGCTCTCCTTTTCCCATAAGATAGCGCAGCGATTCCAGTGCCGCAATGCTTCCCATACTATATCCCAGCAGAGCATAGTCGCCGCCCAAGTAGTTTTCCCTTAGCTGTACATATGAATCTGCCACCAAATCCTGAAAAGCATCACATAGATTTTCCTTGCGGCGCAGTCCATGCCCGGGATACTCTAATTTTACAAAATCAATCTTTCCGGCACAGGCTGCCTCTAATTGATTAAAAAAGGCTGCCGTCCCACCCGCATAGGTAAAGCAAAATAGCTGCATCTACGTCTCCTTATACCTTGATAAGGGCTATTCCTTCAATCTATTGATAATACCTTGCCAAGTTCTTATACAATGTCTTCCCCGCATCATTTTTAGGTATTTCTTCAAGAACTATCATTTTAAATGCTGCAGAATTCAATCCTGTCTTACTGACTATAAACCGCTTCACATCCTCTGCAACCGCCCCGTCAGTCACAAACAAATACATATGGTCATCCACACCGGCACTGGCACAGTCTATATTGTCAAAACGTGCTTTGACCAGGCGATCAATTTCATCAAGGTTCACCCGGTTTCCATATATCTTCAAAAATCTTTTCTTTCTTCCGACAATATAATAATATCCGTCCTCATCAAACTGTGCCATATCTCCGGTCTGCAGAACGCCATGCCGTTCGTCTCCCTTTATCAGATCCTCGCCGCATTCCGCATAACCCAAAGTAACATTAGTCCCCTCATAAACCAGTTCCCCCGTTACATGTGGCTCCGTTATGTACTGTCCGTTCACATCAATCAAATGAAATTTCCCGCCGGGTATTGCAATTCCCATAGAACCACACTTTTCAAGCAACTTTTCTGCAGGAAGATAGCCCATCCGGGCGGTTGCCTCACACTGACCGTACATTACAATGAACTTCGTGTCCTTTTCCTTCGCATATTCTGCGAATTTTTTGTGCAGCTCGGGTGTCAGCTTTCCCCCCGCCTGCGTCATCGTACGCAGACTCGGCAGTTCCATCCGAAAGAAACGCAGCCTGTCCAGCATTTCGTATGTGTAGGGTACCCCGCCAAAAGAAGTCGCTCCGGCCTCCTTAAAAAATTGCCAGAATTCCTTCTGCATCAGTGTCTTTTCTGTTAAAAGTAATGTGGCCCCTACTAGAAGGTGCGAGTTAATAATGGATAGACCATATGTGTAATTCATGGGCAGCGTGGTAATGGGACGCTCTGTGGCGTCAAGCTCCAAATAGCTCACGATTGACTTTGCATTATCAAGAATATTATCATAGGACTGGCGCACAAACTTTGGGCTCCCCGTAGAACCGGAGGTTGTAAGAAGTAAGCCAAGGTGATCATAAAGAGGATATTCTGTTTTATATCCAGTCTTTAAAAGTACATAGTCATAGCAGCTATATACAGGCTCCATCTCTGCAAACCGATCTGCCTGCTCCGCCGGAATCCAGAGAAATGCCGGCTGGTATGCCTGCATGAGACTTGCCCGCAAAGTTTCTTCCAAATGGCTGCTTAAGAGCACTGGCAGAATATTTCCGTTTATAAAAGCCACATACCCCAGAACTGACCCAATTGTATTCCGGCACAGAGAAAACACGAGACTTCTTCTGCCGACTGCCTCCGCAATTCTTTTTGTTTCCTCATCCAGCTTTCTATAAGAAAGTGTGCGGCCGCTCTCATCTATTAATGCTGTATTTTCTTTATGTTGTTCCAAGCACCACATGTGTAATCTCCTTTACAGCAGAACGCAGGCACAGACAATGTTACCTCAAAGCTCAACCTCATTTTTTCAGAATTTCTTTCCTCTTCTCACAGGAGCGTTATCCACACTTTAAAATTCAACCTCATAATTATTGGCAAGAATTTCCTTTCCTTTTTCAAAGGAACTAAAATCAATGATGTCATCTGTATCCATCATAATATCAAAAGCATCCTCAAGCGCCGCAATAAGCCCCATGTGCCCTACGGAATCCCATTCAGAAATCCCCTGATACTCCAGCTTTTCAACCTGCTCGGCAGAAACTGAAAAAGTCTCAACAAATACATTTACATACTTTTCATAATTAGTCATTTTCTTTTACCTCTCTTATTTTTATGTCCATATCAGATAGCATGGAAAACATATCTGATTTAGCATCATAATTTTGAAGAAACATCCTTGTCCTATTCCCATAACTCTATACATTGCCAATTTGACGTGACAAAATGTTGGGCAGATCAAGGCCATCCCACACAAATGCAATGTCCGCCGCATGTCCCACAGGAACAATCCTGTCAACGCCCTTAACTCCGTTATCACTAATTATTTTTCGAAGTTTGTCTTCTATATCACCGATATATGCAATTGTCTGGCATTCCTTTTTTAATATTGGAACAATTTCCTGCAGGTCTTCCACGCCATATTCAAAAAAATAACCACAATTTCCTTTATAGTCCATAATGTCATCATACAAGGAAGGTAGCTGTATTCTTACAAGCAAATTACTTTCCTTCACTTCCCTAATGTCAGGATGTTCAGCGGCGCAAATTGCTGTTTTTAGCAGTTTGTCAGAACTGCATATCGGATCCATCTGATATTTTTCGGATACCACTTTCTCCAATTCGCTCCAAAACTGTTGTTTTGCTTCTGATATTTTGCTGCCTGTCCATATGATCAGCCGCGGAGAACTACATGCGTTCTGGTCAGAAAAATAGGTATCATTATAAAAATCATCTGCAACCTGCCCTGCATCCTTCTTCAAATAATTGTCCGCATCAAAAACCGCTATGGAATACCTGTCCGCAAAGCCAAGATCAATGCATCTGGCATTGATAGTTGCTCTGCGTATATTCGCTATCGTTTTGTTTCCTCCCCATATCATCCTGACATCGCACATTCTTGTTAAGATTTGCGTTATTTCATCGTTGTGCGGATATCGGGCAACGCATATATACGGCGCCAGCTCCGGGCACGAATCTTTTAAAACAGCTTGAACAGCTCCGCAAATAATATCTACCTGCTCGAATTTTTTATCAGATATTCGTACAATCGATGCGTTGCCGGCTGTGAGAGCATAGGTCATGGAAACAGCAAACTGAACCGGAATATTGGACGGCGCTATCTGAAATGCGACTCCTCTCCCCATTTTTTGTTTGTTTGATTTATATTGATTCCTTACCCTTTCCAATGATGACCTTCTGATCCAGAACGCATATGCGATCACATCTGGATACCGTTTTGCCTCATTGCTTTGTATCAGCTTTTTGGAAAGGCAATCGAAAAAATGCAATACCTTATCTGAAAACAAAGGAAGCACCCGCACATTTTCCATCTGCTCAAGAATTTCTCTATTGCCGACAAGAAAATCCATATGACTAAAACATAGCTGCATAGGTATCGCTGCACCCCCTTATCTCCGCATTTTTCATTCTTCCAAGAACCTGAATATATTTTCCCTTTCGTCCGCACGGGCAATCATCCTCGCCAAGAATAATGCCCTCATCTTCCGTCAATATAGAGTGTCCCGGATAAGAATGCGGCAAACTGGACAATACCTGAATAAAGCCCTGTTCCCCATATTCAGATGGCATAAAATCCTTATATCTCCTCACAATAATATCTGAGTATATGCTCGCATGAAGATGGCCGTACTCACACTCTGCATATATGCACCCTGTCTGCTCTGCCATGCCATAATGATCTACATAATGTCTAATTCCGCAAACTCTCTCTCCTCGCTTTTTAAAGTCTTTGTCCGATACGGCCTCATTTCTTAATTTCTTCCAGCCTCCAGCCGTTAGCAAATATCCATTCGACAAATCAAGCTTAACCTTTCTTCTCTCTAATTCATCAAAAAGATGCTGCCATACCATAAATGTAAAACCAAAGATCAGAAACCTATCGTTTCCATAGGTACTTACAAAATCTACTAAAGTATCCACATCTAAAGCCATCTCATCATCAAGTGCAAACACCATCTTCTTAGCCATAAAATCAAGCCCCATTATAGTGGCGCCCCTGGTAGTAAATAAACGGCGGTCACGTATCGTTGCACGGGAATCTATCACAAGCATGGGCAGACGCTTAGGACCGACAAAATCGCCAAGAAGCCGAAGCAATACCTTCTGCTGGAGTATTGCGTTTTCTTTATCTAAATATATTTTTGCCTGTTTCTGCCCGCTTGTTCCTGATGACATCATGACTTTAAACACAGCTTCATCCGGAATACTCTTCATCTTCAGCTCTTTAAAAACTCGAATCGGCACAAATGGTATTTCCTCTAATGCCTGCGCCCGGTCAAAATCATATCCAATTGCATCAAGATAATTAGCATATTCAACGCATTTTGTACGGTGTATTTCAGTTAGCTCTTTTAATTCTCCTAACAGCAGTTGTGCTTTTTCCGTTTTCTCCAGGGAATAAGGTTGTAACTTATGAAAATTATCAATCATTCCGTTCCCCTCTCACATAAGTATTCATTGAGAATCATTTGATCCTTATGCACATCTTGTATTAACACTTGGCCGACTATCCTTTTATACTGATCCACCGGTATCCCTTCCCCCGGACGTTTGGCTGTAATGTCATCCTCTTCAATTACGTGTCCTCTTGACATATCTAACGCGGCAACAATACTTCTGCGCATTTTCTTTCGCTGATCCAATTCGTCTAATGTCAGTTCTCTCTCATATTTCCCTAAAGAACTATGCGCTTTGTGGCATCTGTCCACCAACGCCTTCATGTCGGCAGGTTCTGTGGCCATCTGATTGTCCCATCCGATTTTTTTATTATCAAGAGTAAAATGCTTTTCTATAAGGGCTGCTCCAAGGGCAACAGCGGCACATGCCGCCTCACTGCCTATCGTATGGTCAGAATATCCGACTGCATAATCAGGGAATTTTTCTTTCAGCATGACCATATTATGCAAATTAACAAATTGTGCCTCTACCGGATATATGGAAACGCAATGCAAGATACAAATATCGGTATTGCCTGAGTTTTCAATCACATCCACCGCCATCTCTATTTCCTCTAACGTCGCCATCCCTGTCGACAGGATAATCGGTATGTTCTTTTTTGCAATATATTTCAAATATGGAAGATTGTTAATATCCATAGAGGCCACTTTAACAAACGGCGCACAACACTGATCAATTAAAAAATCCACCTCTTCAAGAGAATACGGCGTGGAAGAAAAATCAATGCCGATACTGTCACAATATTTGGATAATTCTAATAATACCGCCGGTTTCAGTGAAAACCTGCTGACCATTCTTTTAGAAATGGGATTCTGTTCGTAATAGTCACGACAGTACAGCGACTCCGCCGACCAAGACTGGAATTTCACAGCATCGCAGCCGCATTCCTTTGCCGCGTCAATCATTTCCCTTGCAATCTCAATTTTACCATTATGACTTGAATTCAACTCAGCCACAATATACGGCTCACCGCCGTTTGATATATTTCTCCCGGTTTTCAGCAGCATATCGATCTCCTTTACAATAGACTCCGGTTATTCAAGACCGCGCATATCACCATAATCCTAAACCCTGCCGCTCATTCTCCCGCCATCTACCACAATGTTTTGCCCTGTAATGTATGACGACATATCTGACGCAAGAAACAGTATGGCATTCGCTACCTCCCTTGGTATTCCCTGCCGTCCAAGCGGCGTTTCGCTCAAAACCTTATCGTATACTTCGGCTTTTCTGTCTTTCCACATATCCGTAGCAATAAATCCCGGCGAAACAGAATTCACTCTTATGCCATATGAACCCAATTCTAAAGCCATTGTTTTTGTCGAGAATATACTGGCCGCTTTGCTGCTCCCATAAGCAATGTCGCCCTGGCTATTTACGATTCCTGAAACAGATGCCATATTTATAATACTCCCCCTCTTCGCTTTTATCATATACCGTGATACTTGCTGAGCCAGATAGACTTGGGATAAAAAATTGACATTCAGGCTCTCCTGCACTGTTTCAAGTGATGTCATCCGAAAAAGTGCCTGTGCGTCAATACCTGCATTATTGACAAGAATATCGATAGGCTTGGTGTTCTTTCCCATCATGTTGACAGCGCTTTTCACTGCAGCCTTATCCGTTACATCAAAATAGACAGGGCTTATTATGGTTGCATTTCTTTTTGCTATCTCCGCTATTTTATCCTCAAACGCATCCGACTGCGTACGCGCACATGCCCAAATAACCGCCTTATGTTCTGCAAAAACTTCAACTGTCTCTAATCCGATCCCTCTGTTCGCTCCCGTTATAATAGCGGTTTTTCCTGTAAGCATGTCAATTCCCCCATCCCTTAAATCATTCCTCCGTCTACTCGCATCACTTCGCCGGTAATAAACGAAGCGTTGTCTGATGCAAGAAAGTACACTGCATCTGCTATTTCTCCCGGCTCAGCCAGCCTTTTAAACGCACTGTTTTCCAACATTCTGTTTCTCTCCTGCTCCCCCGTATGCCGAGCCATCTCCGTATCTACAAATCCCGGAGCTACGGCATTGACACGTATGCCAAAGTCTCCCACTTCTTTTGCTAGCACCTTCGTCCAGGCTATTACAGCCGCCTTGGAAACCCCATAAGCCGAATTTCCCGGATACAGATTGATCCCTTCAAAAGATGCTATATTAACGATACTCCCCCGTTTTTTCCTTATCATTGGCTTAATGAGCAACTGTGCAAGCTCCATATAGGCAAATAAATTTACGTCAAAAATCTGCCTTATCTCTTTCATGGGCGTGATAGCCAGCAAATTTCCTCCTGCAACCCCTGCGCAATTAACTAACGTGTCAATCTCTACTTTCTCTTTTCTTATTCTTTTAATTTCAGATTTCATGGCACAGGAGTCCGTGACATCAAAGATCACTTTGTAGGTATTGATTCCATACTTTTTCTGTAGATTCGTTAAAAATCCGTCAATCTCCTCGGTATTTCTTCTGGAATGTGCCACTATATGATAGCCATTCTCAGCAAATTTTTCTGTAATTGTCCTGCCTATTCCTCCATTGCTGCCTGTTACTAATACCGTTCTTCTATCCATGAATCTTAGCTCCTCTCACTCCATGTTTTTGAACCGATAAATCATTTTCATTTAATTCTTTCGTTTACGATATAATGTCTTCCCCCCATCCACGCGGATTACTTGGCCCGTAATATAACTTGACAGATCTGACAATAAAAAGACCACCGTCTTTGCAATGTCATCAGTCTTTGCAAGGCTGCCAAGATATGTCGCATCTCTTTCAATATCAATGATATATTCCGGCATTTCCTTGATCATCTCCGTTTCCGTAACACCCGGACAGATCACATTGGCCCGAATTCCGCTGGTTCCCAGCTCTTCCGCAACACACTTTGTCATAGTCAGGAGCGCAGCCTTTGCCGAACCATATGCCGTTTTTCCGGAATTCCCGTCTAATGCAGATGTCGATGAGATATTGACAATGCTTCCACGTTTCTGACGCAGCATCAGTTTGACAATACATTGCGTCAGAAAATACGGCCCGAAGAAATCCACCTCGAATATCTCTCTCAGCTCTTCCATTCGTGTCATCTGAAACAGTGAATTTCCCCCAATTCCTGCATTATTAACCAGTCCATCCACAGATATTTTCAAGGCGCATATCTCTTTAAATGCATTCTTGACCGCGCCTTGGTCTGTTAGATCAAAATAGCTTGGAAATATTCTGATACCATTTTCTTCTGAAATCTTTTCACAGAATTCTTTGTGTCCGACATCTTCCTTTCTGGCATGCGCAATAATATTTGCACCGTGTGCCGCACACACTTCTACCAAAGACTTCCCGATTCCCCGCGCAGTCCCTGTGATAAAAACCGTCTTATTTTCCAGAACTTTTTTCATCGTTACATTCCTCCGTCTATACGCATCACCTGACCTGTAATATGGCTGGCCAAATCAGAGACAAGAAACATATAAAGGTTGGAAACTTCGTCTGCATTTCCCAGCCTGGGTATATCCATTTTCATCACCCTGTCACAGATCAGAGCATCATCCAACTGTTGCGTCATCGGAGAATGGATAACGCCGGGAGCTACGGCATTCACTCTGATCCCGTCTTTCCCCAACTCGATTGCCATACTCCTCATTGCGCCAATAAGGGCTGCCTTGGAAGCTCCGTAAGCAACTTGTCCTTCGGCACCAACAAGGGCAGCTATACTGGAAGTAAAAACAATGCTTCCCTTTGTCTTTTTCCTTTGCATCCACCTAGCTATATATTGTGTAAAAAGAATCTGTGCAAAAAAATTCACCTGAAAAGTATCATACAGATCCTGATATGATAACATATTAAAATAGGCATCTCGATTCATACCCGCAATATTTACAAGACCATGAATTTCTTTCTTCCATGAAATAATTTGTTTTGCAGCATTTTTAACTGCCTCATTATCATTCATGTCAAAATATACCGGCAGAATTTCTATATTGTTTTCCTTTGCCATCTGCTTACAGAAGCCGGCAAATTCCTCATCCTGCCTATAGGAACACGCAATGATATTTGCCCTGTTTTGAGCAAAAACAGCCATGGTTTCTTTTCCAATGCCTTGCAAACAACCTGTAATAATTACATTTTTCCCTTCAAGCATGACTCTCTCCTATCGAAATATTCTCCTTATATTTTTACTGATGCTTGCTATTAGCACGGCCTGTCCTGATCCCCGTCCGCTTTACAATAAATCACTCCATCTATGGGCTGTATCCATATATCGATATTTTCCTGAACAAACGGATGAAAATAATTTGGGATAATATTTGCATCTCCCTCCGTCCTTTCAATGAAGCCTGCAGACAAAAGGGATTGTTCCTTAAATCCATAGTTATAAAAATCTATATATTCGCAATTTGTCTCTTCCAGATAATTTCTAAAAAAGTTACCAGTGTACGCGATTGCAGAACAGTCACCAACATAATCTACCATGCGTGCAGCCTTGCCTGTGCCATACTCCTGTATCCGAATTACAAAAAAGGACTGCGTTTTTCTCTGATCGCTTATCCGATATACCTCATAATCATAAATCGGATGATGAAAGTATTTTTTTGTCAGATACCACGCGTCCTTGTAGGGTACTGCTGCCGGGTTATCGATATCCGGATAACAGCGTAAAAACTGTTCTTCATCATACATCTGTTCCACCAAAAAGTACGGCGCGCTAATCTTATGCATTTTTTCTTTATATACTATTTTAGCGATATGAAATTCTTTCTTTAAATCATTAAGTATGTAATATTGCTTCATCTTAATTAATTTCGTATGGAGCATTCTTTCCACTACTACTTTTGCCGTGTTCGGATTTCCCCCTATCCCTAACTGATACCGCGCTCCCGTTTGAACTGTACATTGATCCCATACCTCAAATCCAAGCATCGGCAGATTGCCGGGCAATACTTTCCAACAGGAACCCCAAATGTCAAGATGATTCTTGTCTCTGGACGCCTTTAAAATGCCTTGCATCGCCTCGATCGTCTGCTTCTTACGATCTATCGCAAGCAGCACATTTACGGTCCCGTCCTCTTCCAAAAACTCATATTCAAAGAATCCTCTGTCTCTCGCAAGTATATGCCCCTTTTTCCAGTTATTCTCTATAAATGCCATAATTTGAGGAATCTCGTCATATCTTGCTAATCGTATATCATATCTCTCATCATACCGTCCCATGCTATTCCCCTTGTTTTATCAAATAATTCTCACTCTTCGGCGGGAAATCATTACAATCAAACCTTGGCAGCAGCAATGATTCATCCTTCCCTATTTGAGCAGCTCTTACTTCTGTGGTTAATCCAACACAGGCTCCTTGCGTTTTAATGTACCGTACCACCTCCTGACTGTAATTTCCGTATGGATAATTCATAACCCAACACTGCCGATCTATAAATTCATCCAGCGCATCCAGTGCACGGGAAATATCCTCCTTCATCTGCTCCGGCGTAAGATTCCCAAGCCAGTAATGATCGTACCCATGCACCCCAATAAACATCCCTCGGCGTTTCATTGTTCGGATTTGTTCTTCTGTCATATAAAGCTCATAGGCAAGCTGCTCCTCCGTAATTCCCATGTACTTAGTAAAAAGCTTGCTTGATATCTGATTACGAAGCCTCTCTGGCAGCACTGTCTGGAGCATCCTCTTCACAAAAATAATTTCCCCACTGTCAAAACGATTGGCAACTCCATATTTCTGAAACAGTTCCTCTGTAGGCGGGTAGGCATATTCTTGCCCCCGATAATAATCCATCTCCTTTTTTAAATCTGTCACTAAATCGCGAATGTCTGCCACAGCAAGGATATGATGGATTTTGTTTACATCCAAAAGCTGGTGAGATACAAATGTCTTTCCGGGAATAAAGAAAGAGCCCTGAAGGCCAAATTCCTCTAAAATCGGAAATGCAAATGTATAGTTGTCAATATAGCCGTCATCAAAAGTCAGCAGCATTGCCTTTTCCGGCAAATCTATCTCTCTGAAACAGGCTGCAATTACTTCTTCCATCGTAACAATCTGAAAATTTGTTTTTAGAAATTCTATCTGTTCTCGAAATAGAGCTACCTCCAATCCCTTTATTTCCGGATATCTGCTGTGCTTTAAATCGCGGGTATAGTGATACATGACTATATGCAGCTGATTCATATTTTTACTCCATCATCTTTTTATAAACCCACATCATGTCATTATGTTCTTTCAATGTCAATAGCCGGTTCTTCTTTTCTCCTCCATGCAAAAATGTATCTACCATTGCATACAATCCAGGCTTATACCGTCGATCGAGAGCATCCTCAATCTCTACCAGGTCCACCTTCACCGAATCCTTCTTTTGAATTTGTAATGTTTCCATTGGCTGCAAATAATATCGTGTATCACTTGTTATCACTTCCACTGCCCATCTGCCAGGCGATTTCCAATCAGCCAAATACGAGAAAAGCACATTATTCTTTGTAATGCCGGCTCCCGCATATCGGAGTTTATCATCTGTCCAATCATTGTGTTCTGCTGTATACGCAGAGATTTCCTTCGGCATTCCAGCAAAGAAAAAAGCAAGATCGGTGACATGGATTGAATTGGTGAAAAATATATTGTTATGGATTCTGTCATTCCCATGTGCTTTATATGTCCGGGACAGCCATTCTGTAAACTCAAACTTGACACTTGATATTTTCTCATGCTGCTTATCAATCATCCTCAGCAGAGTTTCTACCGAAGCAAAAAATCTTCTATTGCATGCTACAAATATATTTGCCCCATATTCTTTCTCCAATTTCTCTAGCTCAGCAATCTCATCAGGGTTTCTACCTGCCGGTTTCTCAATTAAAATATTTTTTATCCCAAGCTGTAAGCAATCAAATGCAACATCCTTTAGTGTATGGATGGGGGTTGCAATGATTGCATGCGTAATTCCAGCACTATTTATAATTTCCCGATTAGCATTAATTCCTCCTGGATAAGCCGCTCCATCTGTATCGGCTACAAATTGTTGTGTACCTGATGCACTGTTTCCCACCACAGTCGTTAAGCATCTCATATCTCTCAATACTTTGTAATATTCCTTCCCCATATATCCCACGCCTGCCAGCAAAATCTTTGGTTCCTTCATCACTCCTGTCCCTCTCTATGGTGCCATATTTCTATTCTCTATTAATCCATTCCACCAAATCAAACCAGTTTTCCATAACAAAATCATGTCTATAAAAATAATTATCCTGTATATATAATGCATTCGCCCGTTCTAGGTCTATGCTATATCTTTTACATATGATTCTCAAATGTTTCTCTGGTAATGCGTTAAATTCTTTTTCCACCTTATCCGTTGCTTTTAAAATCCTACTGTAATTATCATCTTCCATGATATAGATAAGCTTGTCCCAGTTTATACGCTGTCGCCTTCTATTCCATGTGTTAACCGCTTCATCTGCATCCGATGCATGCGAAAATATAATTTCCACATCCTTTATTTTTCCTACAGGAACTACCCCCCCGCCCCCGGAAATCGTCCAATGGTCAAATTTAATATCCTCTGATAGATACTTTCTTGGATTTTTGCATATTTTTATAAAGTCTTCCGGTTCAATATTTAAATTGATTGTCGGGGATAATCTTGGTAACCCCAATGAGCTATATATGACAGCCGCCGCACAACTATTGGCAATAATAGTTGGTATATCCGTTGTTATCATTTGCCTACGAAAATATCCCAACATCTTATTGACATTAACAGTCTGGGGTCCCTCCACATTCCCATAAACAGGAATCAGGCATAATATATTACAGCTGTCTGCGTAATAATGTAAATCCGAAATCGTATCCCACGGTTTTGCATTTGCAGCAATAACTTTAACATTTGATTTTCCTGCCTGCAAAGTCAAACTGCGTGGATGTATTACTCTTTTCCCATATAAAGAACAATTTCTATCTGCTGCTTTATCAATATATGCCTCAAAATCAATCCCACATTTTTGCATATACCTGCCAGTCCACTTTCCACAGTTACCGGCACCGTAAATATAAATTGCCTCATTGCCTTCTTTCATAAACCTTTCTGTATCGTTTATTGTCTGTATCATGAAACCTCCCTAACTTATTGGACATATCCCTTTTTTACCACCCATTTTCTCAAAAAAATCCGTCAATGGAACCTGCAGCACCTTATGAATTACTGTTGACTCCGAATACTCTGCCAATTGACAATTTCCGGTTTCAATAATCTTTCCAATAATCCTCCCCATAGTCTGGCTTGTATAGGGTAACTTGAAATTAGCACTTGCACATAAACCATCTTCCCATACGCTCAATAACTGCCTAGCCTCGTTTATGAAAAAAGTTTTTGAAGGTGTCTTAACCATTATTGATACCGGAATTTCATCTCTTCCGTGAGCTGTTAGTGAAAAGTGAACGCACCGTCCAGCACTTCCGGTAATTGTGCCCAGAATTTCTTTATAAGGTTTTCGTTTACTGTCCAAAATAGTTTTATAAAGACCGTCCACGTTAACTTCCAGATTATCCGTTCCTGCCAAGAAACAAATCAAATCTAAGTAATGAATTGCGTTGCATCCCAATCCCCAATTACTCCCTGACAGTATGAATTCAAAGTTTTCCTCTTTTAATTGGTTTTTAAACTTCTGATACGACTCACATTCCCTTCTCGTACAGTTTACCCATGCTTTTACATGTTTCTTTTCAAGCAATGCCCTGATGACTTCATAATCACCCAAATCACAAAACAGGGGTTTCTCCAAAATCAAATAATTCACATCCACATAATCCAGAAGCCGCTCCACAACCTCCCTCCGCACTCCGGAGGTTGTGGTAATAGCCACAACCTCAAGGTGAACTGGCAATTCTTTAATATCAGATAAATATACTACGTTTTCCCTTTCACCAAATTTATCTTGCAGCGCTATAAGCGCCTGTGTAGAAGTATCGACGATATATAAAATATACTCAGAATCTGAATTGAGCAGGGATTCTACATATCTTCCCCCTATATTCCCCCCGCCAATGATTGCTATCTTTTTCATTTACTGTCCCTCCGCCAAATCGAAAAAATTCTTCGGCTCTCTGGTATCATGCTCAAGTCGATCAACGAGTTTTTTCAATGTCTCATAATATAGTCTTGCACTGTTCCCTTTATAATATGGGTTCTCCGGCTTCACAGTTCTATAAATTTCCAATACCTTCCTCATGGCTGCGCTGATTTCCAAGGCATTGCATCTTACATCAATTATGCTGTTCCCCCGGACTCGTCCTTTTTGTCTATCGCCAATATTAATTGTATAAATACCCAGAGAAGGCGCTTCAATAATTCCTGATGATGAGTTACCCAATAAACAGATTGCATTTTTTAGTAAATAATGATATGCATCTGTATGTAGATTTTCAAAGTATACCGCATTCTGGTTCTCCTCGACGAATCTCTCGACATATTCCCTTATCACGTCAGAGTGAGTATCCGCATTAGAACCTATAAAAACAAAACTATATTCCTGAATCGCCTCTATTGCTGTCAGCAGTTCCTGCACTTGTGCCAGCGTATCAACATTTGTCAGCGTCTCAGGATGGAAAAGAATTACAAAATATTTTTTTCCGGAAAGAGCCTTTATTATATCAGGAACATTCCCTTCCTCTATGTACATGCAGTTTTCCGCCCCCAAAGCCCCTAAACAAAACACCCTCTCCGGCGCCTCTCCCAGTTGGATAACCCTATTTCTATACTCATCTGTAGTAGTAAAATGGTAAATACTCATTTTTGTAATAGCATGGCGGATAAATTCATCATAATTGCCAAAAGTTGCCTCTCCACCATGTATGTGTAGGATCGGAACTCTCTGCATTGCAGCTGCCACTGCAACAGAAAGCATTTCATAACGATCCCCTAGAATCAATAGCAGATCAACGACATTTCCTGAAAAATATTCAGCAAACTGATCCTGTGCCACTGCCATGGCATGGATTACCCCCAAATCCGAAGCAGTATTAATAGGAATCTTAATTTCTCCATCCACATGGAATCCATCCTGATATATCAACTCCACCTGATACCCGAACCTATCATCCAAAAGCGCCCCCGTCGCAAGAATCGACAGTCTCATCTCTTTATCATCATCAACCAGCCTGAGAAATCTCCGCATGATACCGTAATCTGCCCTCGAACCAGTTGCAAAAACAATATGTTTCATATCCATTCACCCTGCATCTTCTTTTCCATACAAAAACAGGCTATTTCATAATCCAACCTGGTATCAATATCCAGTGAATCAAAATCTCTCATCACATATGCAATACTCTTACTTCCGAAAAAATGCCTTTTTTCAATATAACTCTTCGGTTTTCCTATAAAAATTGCTCCATTTGGACTATATTCTTTATATCCCTGTCGCCTATATCCCGAAAAATCTGCATCAAAATGCTTCAGACTGCCATCCTCTTCTATAGGCTTAACCAACAAGGCACTATGCTCCGCTTCCTTTACAGATACCAGAAAGTCATATTCCCCAAAATTAGCCTCAAATTTTGCAACCGCTTCCCTTATATGCTTTTCATCTCTCATAGGCGATGTAGGCTGAAGCAATACAAAATAATCTATATCCTGTCCAACTCTGCGAAGCACATCATCCACCACCACAGAAGACGTAGCATTATCATCCGACAATTCTTTGCCACGATACATTACTTCAGCACCATACCTTTCAGATATCCTACCATACTCCCTGGAATCAGTCGAAACAATTACACGACTGAAAAATCCGCTTTTTACTGCCGCCTCAATCGTATATGCTATAAGAGGCTTTCCACACACATCCAAAATATTTTTATCCTTCAGCCCCTTCGAACCTGAGCGAGCCGGAATTACCGCTATCTTCTCCATAATTCCCTTTCCTAACCTCCGCTTCTACAATTTGCCTCAATCTGTCATATCCGTCTTTAGACAAATGCAACCCGTCCTCTGTATATCTTGAATCCAGATTTCCAAACTCATCATTCATGGTTTCTGTGTCTATCCATATTACACCTTCCAACTCTCCCTTAAGAAAATCATTTAGTTTTCGGATTGTCCTGTTATCTCGATCCATCCGGCCATTCACGGAAATGCAGGACAAAAAATATATGATAGCTTCACCCTTCCTTGTCCTAATGTATTCCACCGTCTTCATAATACTCATAGCTATTTCCAAAAAAGAATACCCATGCACAAAATCATTTGTTCCATGCATCACTATGTAACAGTCTTCCACACAATCCAGTAACCCCTTTTCCAGAATATACTCATTATACTCAAAGCTGGAAATACCCCTTATCCCGCAATTGCGGGCAGGAATGCCACATAATGCTCCGATTTCCCAATTATCTATCTGAGAATGCCCCACCAGACATATTCCTCCTGATATCCCATTTCTCAATATGGTCTTCTTTTCTTCAACCCTGTTTATAATTGCCTCTGCAAGGACAGAAACATTCAATTCCTTCTTTTTAAGCACCAGGGCCAGTTCAAAATCATTTTTCGTATTTATGACCAACCCTTCTGTATTATCCAACTTATATACAGATGAAATACCTGATTCCAACCCATCATATATCACAAATGCCAGGTTTTCTTTCCTGGTTACGGTGTGAACAACTTCTAATCCATCTGCAGAATACTGGAGTTGCATTTCTCCAACAGCCGCATGCAACATCCCCCCGACATAACTTTGGGCAGCACTATCCAGGCTGCTTCCCTTAAGAAACGGCGCTCTCCCGGATACCAGCACCTGTGGCACACCCGGACAAATACTCACCGAGCCAATAACTGAAATGTCTGTATCCTTAAACCAGTCACCCGCCAGTTTTTTAATATAATCTGAATCAGTCAATATACTGACACCTGCAATCTCCTTACACCTGAGCACTTCCTCAACCACATGAACAAAAAGAGGCTTTCCCCACAGGTTTAATGCAAGAAAATCATTTTCTAATTTCAGATCCACCCTGCAATCAACAATGCCCCTTAAAACCCTTCCCATAAATGTCCCCACAATTTCCTTTATTCCTTGGTAAATAAACCTACCGTTTCAATTTTCCTGCCACTGGAAGCCAGTCTGCGTTACCAGTTCGTCAACCCCAAAGTCTTTTTCTGCCTTCTTCCCCAGAATATTGTACCATTCCATTGGGCTAATTCCATTGCCGGGACGCTTGCATGCGATGTTTCCCTCCGTAAATATCTCGCCCGCCTTTATGTCCCGTAAAGCGACGATGGACTTCCTTGCAACTACCTTATTCTTCCGTTCGGAATCTGTAACAATTTTCCTGCCACAGCCGGCCATAATCTCTATCCGTCTTACATTTTCTACAAGAGCCTTCATCTCTTCTGGTGTTGCAGAAGCTTTATGATCCGGCCCTTTCATATTTTTGTCCAAAGTGAAATGTTTTTCAATAATCGTAGCCCCAAGCAGGACTGCACCAACAGCAGCCACATATCCAACTGAATGATCTGAAAATCCAATAGGAGTATCCGGAAACTGTACCTTTAAATCCTTAATTGCCAGTATGTTTACATCCTCATCCGGCGTCGGGTATTCCGTATTACAATGAAGCAGCACAATTTGATTACCAAGCGTTCCGGATTGCTCCAATATCTGAATACATTGCTTAATCTCTTCTACTGTAGCCATTCCTGAAGACAAAATAATTTTCTTATCCGGAATGGCAAATGCTCCTATTTCTTGCAGATAGGGTAAATTAGTTATTTCACCGGATGGGATTTTCCAGATATTTTGCCCAATAGACTCTAAAAATTTAACTGAACCCATGTCAAACGGTGTCGCAAATACGCCTAGCCCCAGGCCTTCCGCATAATCTTTCAGTTCTACCAGAGCCTCCTGTGATAGTTCCAGCCTTGCGGTCATTTCAAGCTGCGAATCTTGCGTACCTGTGGTTTCTTTCTGGTACTCTGCCTTAGGCGCATAACAGGAAATCAAATCCTTTGCCCTAAACGCCTGAAACTTTACCGCATCCACTCCACATTCCTTCGCTTTCCAAACCATCCTCCTGGCAAGTTCTTTGCTACCGTTATGATTACATCCTATTTCCGCAACAATGTATACATGCTCCATAATAATTCCCTCACATATGTCCTTGTTAACTCATCCCAGTGATGCCCCTTGTCTGATTATTTTAGCCGGCACGCCTGCAATCGTGATATTATTTCCACACGACTTTACTACAACGGCTCCAGCACCCACTGTTGACCATTCACCGATGACAATCTGTCCTATTGTAACAGATGTACTTCCGATAAAACTCCCTGTCCCAACTTTTACATCTCCATTCAATACTGCATTCGTAGACAAATTGACATGATCTGCCAATATACAGCCATGCTCTACCAAAGCTTTCGTATTTATGATACAGTTATTTCCAACAACGGCCTTACTATTTACAATTGCCATCTTTCCAATGAAACATCCCGTTCCTATTGAAGCCCTGCCGGAAACAATTGCAGACTTGTCCACTACATTAATTAACCTTAACTTTTTGCTCCTAAGGCGGTCATACCAGGTTTTCCTTCTCTCATTATTACCAATTGCTATAAAATAGAAATACTTTTCCGGTTCTTGTATATCATCCAGACTATGTGCAACAATTGGATATCCCAAATGCTCAGCATTTTCGGAGAACTCATCCATAAACCCCTTAATCTCATAATTGTAATAATCTACAGAAACATCAGTGTACAAGGGGCTACAAACGATATAAAGAAATGTTTCAGATATGCA
>OFFY01000560.1_pt1 | contig 37132 bp, 32 predicted proteins | sample 1521481 | NCBI WGS metagenome assembly OFFY01 (sample SAMEA3504117, study PRJEB24116) | mouse gut metagenome | biome: mouse gut; feature: mouse-associated habitat; material: faeces | place: Denmark | collected 2011
GTATAATGTTGACTTGAAAGAGCATCAAGTCAACTTTTGATTCCATATGCGCTGGGGCGCATGTAATTATGGTATAATAGGGGAGAATCCTGGGGGACAGGGCCGGGATCCCGGTTTAGGCCGGATATGGACAACAGGGAGAGACAAGACAATTACGAATATTGAAAGATAGAAAGAACAGGAAGGGTGTATCAAAATGCAGGAGAAGAAAAATATTCTGACCTATGAAGGGCTCAGAAAATACGAAAATGAATTGCACGAATTGAAGGTAGTGCGCCGCCAGGAGGTGGCCCAGAAAATTAAGGAGGCCAGGGAGCAGGGCGATTTATCCGAGAACGCAGAGTATGACGCGGCAAAGGACGAGCAGCGCGACATTGAGGCCAGGATCGAGGAATTGGAGAAGATTCTGAAGAATGCCGAGGTAGTGGTAGAGGATGAAGTCGATCTGGACAAAATCAATATCGGCTGTGTGGTAAAGCTTCTGGACATTGAATACAGTGAGGAGCTGGAATACAAGATTGTGGGTTCAACGGAAGCAGACAGCCTCAAAGGGAAAATTTCCAATGAGAGCCCTGTGGGAAAGGCATTGATCGGCTGCAAGGTAGGCGACAATGTGGAAGTGGAAACCGCCGCAGGTGTATTTACGTATAAGGTGTTGGAGATTCAGAGAAGTAAATAAAGCGGAAACGGATAGATTTCGAAGGAGACGTCGTCACAATTGTGGCGGCGTTTTTCTTACCTTATAAGGTGCCGGACGGACATGGAACCAGCAGGGTGCCTAGGTCTGTATGCTATGGCGGACTGGGGAACAAAATTTTCTGGAGCGTGGAATGAGATAAAAAGAGTGTACAAAAATGTCGGAAAAATCAGGATTTTTGGGGAACCATTTTATTATAACGTCATAAAAATATTGTTTATTTACTTCTCACATTGGCATTGTTATAATAAAAACCAGATTTGAAACACAAAATATGGTGATATTGAACAAAAACGAAGAGGAGTGAGACAGGATGGGGTTTCGAGAGAAAACAATCAGGCCGGGAGGCAAGTCGCGTAAAAAGGATTACAGAAAGAAAGTCAGCTGGAGGGAACAATGGGAATTGATGCTGATCATGCTGCCGGCGTTTGTTTTGATATTTATCTTCTGTTACATACCGATGTATGGGATTGTGATTGCTTTTCAGGAGTATGTTCCCGGAGCACCGATGATTTCATTCGACGGCAGTACCAGATGGGTGGGGCTGAAACATTTTATGGACTTTATTTCCTCCAGGACATTTCCCAGACTGATACGCAACACCCTGGTCCTGAACGGACTGAATCTGTTATTTGGTTTTACCATACCGATTATATTTGCACTGATTCTGAATGAAGTCAAACTTTCGCGCTATAAGAAGGTGGTGCAGACAGCCAGCTATCTTCCCTATTTTATATCAACCGTAATCGTGGCAGGAATGGTGCTTTCCTTTCTGGATACCAACGGGCTGGTGAATACGGTGCGTAAGATGATGGGGCTGCCGGTGAAAGCGTTTAATATGGATCCCAAGGCTTTTCCTATTATATATACGGTGACAAACGTATGGAAGAGCTTCGGATGGGACAGTATCCTCTATCTGTCGGCCATGTCTTCCATAGATATGAATCTATATGAGGCGGCGAAGATGGACGGAGCCAACCGCGCCCAGCAGATGTGGTATATCACGCTTCCGTCTATTAAACCTACGATCATGCTGCTGCTTATTTTTGCCATAGGCGGAATGTTGGGAACCAACACGGATCTGATTCTGCTGCTATATAACCCGGCCACTTATGAGACCGCGGATGTCATAGGCACTTATGTATATCGGGACAGCCTGCTGGGAGGCCGGTTCAGCTTCGGTACGGCGGTGGGGCTATTTACATCCATGCTGAATTTCACACTGGTCTTCATAGCCAATAAGGTCTCGGCCAAGGTGGCGGACTACTCCCTCTGGTAAGGAGAGGTGCGAAATGAAAAACAGCATCCGCCCGGAGGACGGATGCGGAACTGGAATAAAAAGCGGAACTGGAATAGGAGAAATAAAAATGGCAAAAACCACACAAATAAAATCTCATGTAAAGAACGGCTCCCGGGCATTCGACGTCTTCTGCATCCTGTTTTGCGGGGCGATCTGTCTGGTGACCTTATATCCCATGTACTATGTATTTATCATGTCGGTCAGCGCGCCGGAAGCGGTGAATTCCATGTCGGTATTTCTCTTCCCGAAAGGATTTCAGCTGGATTCCTATGTGATTCTGTTTAAGGATTCGCAGATGTGGAGGGCTTACGGCAATACCATCATCTACACGGTAGCCAGTACGCTTTTGATACTTATCACTTCCGTATTAGGGGCTTATCCGCTGACCGTATCCGGACTGAGAGGAAGAAAGTTTTTCGTGACTTTCCTGCTGATTCCCATGTACTTCGGCGGAGGGTTGATTCCGTCTTTCCTGCTGATCAACAAGCTGGGACTCTATGCCACAAGATGGGCCATCATACTGCCGTCTGCCTTCAATATATGGAATATGATTCTGGTCAGAACCTTTTTCTCCGGCTTGCCGGAGGAGCTGAGAGAGTCGGCCAGAATGGACGGGGCGGGGCATCTGCGGATCTTGTTCCAGATTTTCCTGCCGATCTCCAAAGCCGTTCTGGCGGTGGTCAGCATATACAGTATCGTGGGGATGTGGAACAGCTGGTTTAATGCTCAGGTATACCTGCCCTCCGCGGATTTGCAGCCGCTGCAGATGTATCTGAAAAGGGTGCTGGTACAGATGTCGGTGGATTTGAGCAAGCTGAATTCCACGGAAATTGAGGATGCGGTGGAGAAGATGTTCTCGGCTACACAGCTGAAGTATTCCATGATTATCTTCACCACATTGCCTATTATTTTTACATATCCGTTTTTCCAGAAATACTTTATCAAAGGCGTCATGGTCGGTTCCCTGAAGGGCTGACTTTATATAACGCAATCAAAAAAGAGAGGAAGGTACAAAAAATGAGAAAAAGGATGAAAACCATCGCGGCGATTCTGACCTTGGCACTGCTTACTGTAACGTTGGCAGGGTGCGGGGATCAGGGCGGACAGAGCAGCGCAGAGCCCTCAGGAGACGGACAGTCGTCTGTGGAAAGCCAAGCATCGGATGAGAGCCAGTCTTCAGAGGAAGAACAGCCGTCAGACGATGGAGGGCAGGCGCAAAGCGGAGAGGTCCACAAATTGACGATTCTGGGACCGGATCCCGGAAATCAGTTTATCAAGTATGAGGAGCGGGAACAGTATGAGGTATGGCAGGCGCTCCAGGATATGCTGGCGGAGAACGGACTGGAGCTGGAGATCGAGGCGGTTCCTCAGGATCAGTACACGGTGATGATCCAGACCCGTATGTCATCAACCAGCCTGCCTGATATCGTAAATGTCTCTCCCATCGACGACGCATCTCTGATAGCCATGGGGAAACAGGGGACGATTCAGGAGCTAAGCGGATTGATCGAGCAGTACAGCAACGGTAATATTGAGAAGATGTATAAGGAAAAATACGATACCGGCTATCCGCTGATTCAGACCAGCGAGGGAGAGATCTATTGGCTCACCAATCTTCACAAGGGCAATACCTATGAAGGCAAGGAAGTAGTACAGGGACTGGGCATCCAGATCAGAAAAGACTGGCTGGATAAGGCAGGCCTGGAGATGCCTCAGACACTGGAGGATTTTACAAAAGCGATTCATACTTTCCGCGAGACGGATGTGAATGGCAACGGGCAGCAGGATGAGATCATTCTGGTCGACTGCCAGTCCTTTGCAAACGGCCTGGCACAGGTATTCGGTCTTGGAAACGGGATCGTGGCGCTGGATACCGTGAGTGGCAAGATTGTTTCTCCCTGGTATCAGGATCATGTGAAGGATTATTTCGCCTATGTCAATCAATTGATTCAGGAAGGCATCATTGACTCTGCCACCATCGGAGCCGCAGAACTGCAGAACCAGCGTCTGGCGGATAATCTGGTAGGTTCATGGTATGCTTATGACGGCGCTACCTATCTGAATACTTATGTAACCAACGGAGCGGAAGGGGTTGATTACGAACCGGTCTTCACATTGACGGATGCGGTGGAAGGCTGTGTGCCCTGGAAGGAAGTGGAGACTTCTCAGCTGGTATGGGATCGCTATTGCATCACCAAAGCCTGCACGGATCTGGAAGGCGTGGTAAAGTTCCTGGATATGATTTACTCGGATGAATACAGCGATATTCTGACCTGGGGTATCGAGGGTACGGATTACGAAGTGAAAGACGGCATGAAGGTATCTCTGATCAACAGTATGACCAACGAGGAGAAGGGCGCGGCAAAGCGTTCCAGCGGTTCCCCCCTGTGGGGCGGTCTGCTGCCTCGTGTACAGACCAGCGTGGATTATCCTACTAAGGAAGCCTGGGAAGAGCAGCAGAGAACGGAAAACAAGAGCGAGCTGAAGATTCAGGCTCTGGAGAAGGGCGTTGATTACAAGGAGTGGTGTCCGCTGATGCTGGATAATTTCCTGGCCATGGCTACAGACGAGGAAAATGAGACCATCAACAGAATCCAGACCGGAATCCAGACCTACTCGGATGAGCTGTGCATAAAGCTGGCACAGGGAACCGCTTCTCTGGATGATTTCGATTCTTATTTGGAAGAGCTCAAGGAGCTGGGATTGGATGAACTGATCGCCGTTCAGCAGGCCCGTTACGATCGTTTTGTTCAGAACCAGAACTAAGGATTGCATAATGGATTTGGAAATAGTATCATAATGTAAACGGGCCGGGGATGGCCGGGGATAACTGACATGGCGGCAGTCCCGGCCCGCTGTTATATGGGGGGTGAACAGATGGCAAATAAAAGGTTCAGTAAGTATTTCTGGCACAATATGAGGCTGTTCACCTCTGTTTTTTATGTGATCTGCATTGTTGTCACACTGCTGTTTCTGCATATTATGACCAGAAACCAGCAGGAGAAAATCGAAATCCGGTACCAGAATACGGCTAAGAGCTGCAGTGTGGAAATTGACGGCAAATTAAGGGAAATCCGAAGATTAATCAATGACATATCGATGATTACATGGGTGAAAAAGCTTTCTTCCTCTTCAGAGGTTTTTTTGCGGAATTTCGACGATCTGCAGAGGCTGGAATGCCAGGCGGAGCTTTCGCGTTATTTTACTACGGACGGTGCGATTTCGGATATCGCGCTGTATATGGCGGACCGGGGAGCTGTGCTGAGCCAGAAAGGCTGGTTTACGGAGAGCGAATACAAGGCCTGCATGAAGGGAAAGTGCGATCTGGATCTGGACGCCGTGCTGGAAGCTGCCAGGGTGAAGGGAAATATCATGGCTTTCGGGGAAGAGACGTACAATAGCGGAACCCAGAATCTGGCGTTAGTCTGCAATCTGATCAACGTGGAGGAACCGCCGGCCAGCCTGATTCTCATTCTGAACAGGGAATCATTTAACCAGAGCCTGGCAAAGCTGGGCGGAGAGACGGTTCTGGGGCTGGAGGTGCTGAATCTTTCGGGTGAGGCAGTCTTTTTCAGCAGCCGTGAGATTCCGGAAGGATGGACGGAGGAGATAGATTCCGTCGTCTTTCCGCTGCGTTACCGGATTACCTGCCTGGACCCTTCCGAGCTGCTGGGGGAAAGCCACGGACTGACCTGGACTTTTATGGCTGTCATGCTTCTGATGCTGGTGCTGGCGGTATTATTGTCCTTTCTGCTGTCGCTGCACAATATACGGCCGCTGCAGAATCTGGTAGGAAAGATCGGAAAGGTGGCGGGAGACACGTTTGAGAATCGTGGGGGAGCGACAGAGTTTGAGCAGATTGAGAGTTTTGTGCAATCTCTCTATTTACAGAAAAAGAGTCTGCAGGAGAGCCTGCAGGAAAATTCCAAGCAGGCAAAACAGTATGCGTTGCTGCTGATCCTGTCCGGGGACGAGAAGTTTGTACAGGGAGGGCTGTCCTGGTTTGAGACTCTGGAGATTCCTTTTACGGAGGAAATGGCTTATTTCGTGTGGCTCATTCAGCCGGAAGCGGAGGCAGGAGCGCCAGTCAGCGTGCTGGAGCTGTTTCTGGAATTGCAGCCTCTGATGGATGCGGCGGAGGAAGTCCGTATCGGCTCCGGACAGCGGGTTTTGATCATCGGTTATGACCCGGAAGAGGGGACGCCGGATCTAGAGGAGACGGTGGAGCTGGTGAGGCTTCTGGCCATGGAGCGTACAAACGTACTGCTTCAGATCGAGACGGAGAAGACAGATACGCCGGGGATCGCAGGGATCTCTCATGCCTGGTACCGAATGGTACAGCGTCTGCAGCAGAGGGACGGGGTGGAGGAGGATCTGCGGGGAAGAGAGCTGGCGGCGTATATCGATGCGCATTTCTGTGATCCGGAGCTGTCGCTGAAAGATTTGGGACAGCGGTGGGGACTGTCTGTCTCCACGGTTTCCAGGCTGTGCAAGGAGGCAATGGGGGTCAGTTTCCTGGCGTATCTGACATCCCTGCGTCTGGAGAAGGCCAAAGAGCTGCTGGTACATTCGGATATGACGCCGGCGCAGGTGGCGGAGGCAGTGGGGTATACCAGCGAGTATTCTTTCCGAAGGGCATTTTCCAGAAACGAAAACTGCAGATTGCAGGATTGGATCGCAGAGAATCGAAAGGAATGAAGAAAGCATCCTCCCGGGTTAGAAAGAGCGCGGCAGATGTGCCGGAACTGGGGAAGGAGATGCGGAATGGGAAAGCAGATATGATAGTAGAGATAAGAAATGACAGGCCGGCCATTGTCAGGGAGGATGGAAGCGCCGTGCTTACCGCGATCTATACGGGCAGCCGCTATTGGGGATCTACCTACAATGTCCTGAAGAGTTATGGGGAACAGCGGTGGAGTGTAAGGGAGAGCGACTCCTTTTCCGAGAAAAACGACTTTTCCGTGCTCGGGGAAAGAGTACGGTATTTCATTGCGGAATGTGCGGACAGCCGCCTGTACGCTGCATTGACAAACAGACAGGCACTGCTGCGTACGGAATATCGGAACTCGGGAGCTGCCAAGACGCCGGATACCGTGATTTCCCTGGGCGGAATCTATGAAAACCGTCTGGAGCGGGCCATGTACCACGGGGTCAGCTGCGATGTGGGTGTAATGGATATGAATTCCAAAACGGATATCATGCGTTTTGTGGAAAACGGATTCTGTGAAAGCGCGGTACATATGCCGATAGTGGACTGCAGCGGACAGGCGCTGAATCTGGGTTTTGTCACCTTTGACCGCTATTACGGGCGCGTTTTTGCTAGAGAAGACGGAAGCGTGGAGTTTCGGCATATTGTGGAGAAGGGCAGGCTGGAGGAGGGGGAGCGGATTAGTTCCGACTGGATGCTGCTGTCCTTTTATGAGGATATGGTGGAGGAGCTGCCGGCCTATTCCCGTTTTGTGAAGGAATTTAACCGGTTTGAAAATCGGTATCAGGCCGCCCCGGTGGGGTTCTGTTCCTGGTATTATTATATGGAAAATATCAACGAACGGATGATTACCGAGAATCTGGAGACCATTGACCGGATACGGGACAGGGTTCCCATGGAGGTGTTTCAGATCGACAGCGGATGGGGATACGGCAATCAGAACGGTGCGGTAAAGGAAGAATTATTTCCCAAGGGGATGAAAGCATATGCGGAGCTGATTCGTTCTCACGGACTGAGGCCGGGGATCTGGCTGTCCCCGTTTGATTTCGAACAGGATGGGGAGACAGTGCAAAGCCATTCGGAATGGTTTATTCAGGACGATGAAGGGAGGATGATTCTTCACGGGAATTGCGCCATGCTGGATGCCACCCACCCGGGCGCACAGGCCTATATCCGTGAGCTGTATCGCAAATTGACCTACGACTGGGGTTATCGTTATCTGAAGATCGATATTGTCACCCATTTTATGACCCGGGGGCATTATTATGATCCGAAAGCCGATTCGCTTACAAATGTGCGGAAGTATTTCCAATTGGCAAGGGAAGCCAGCCATCCGGACACCTATCTGCTGGGCTGTACCTGTCCGCTGTTTGAGATTGCCGAGTTCGTGGACGGTTCCAGGATTTCCGTGGACATATTTGAGCGCTGGGAATCTCTGGTGAAGGCCTTCGACAGAGTATTCAAACGTTACTATATGAACGAAGAGTTGTTTCTGTCGGATGCGGACTGCCTGATGGTCCGCAAGAGGGAGAATGAGGACGGAGACTGCCGCCGGAACTGTACCCGCACGGACGAAGAGATCCGGACTTTCCTGACAGCCATGTATGCGGCAGGAGGAGCGCTGTTTTTCTCCGATAAGCTGCGGCTGCTGACTAAGGAGCAGATCGAACAATATGCGGCCCTCTTCCCCCGCAGCATGCGGGCGGGCAGACCGCTGGATCTGATGGAATCCTGGATTCCCGGCATCATAGACCAGGGATATGAGGGAGATACCCGCACAGTGGCCCTGATCAACTGGGGAGAAAGAGAGAAGTGCTTTACCGTTTCCCTGGCGGGTACCCACCATGCGAAGGAGCACTGGACCGGGGAGGACCTGGGAACCTGCACAGACACATTTGAAGCTACCCTGCAGCCCCACTGCTCCCTGTTGCTCCATTTCACGAAGATTTAAAAAATTAAATAATGCGGAACTGGAAAAAATAAAAAACATTGGAGAGACGGAACTGGAATAAAAAAACAGTCTCGGAACGGACATGCCCGGGAGAAAAAGCAGATGCGCACTATGCAGCTGATTTTTCTCCACTGAGATGGGCATGGGAGTGAAGAGACGGAACTGGAATAGGAGAAGATTATTATGGCAGAAAATTTAGACAATCGACGGGTAAAAATAGGGGTCATCGGCGTAGGCGGAAGAGCCGTGGGCCTGATCGGGACAATGGCGGAGATGGGAGTCGCTGAGATTACGGCGCTCAGCGATGTCAGGCCGGAGAAAATGGAAGAGGGGCTGAAGGTGATCCGTGAGCATGCGGATTATCCGGTAAGCTTCTATACGGATTATCATGAACTGCTGGCCCGGGAGGACATAGAGGGCGTAGTCATCGCCACATCCTGGAATGACCACACGAAGATCGCCATCGATTCTATGAAAGCAGGAAAGTACACCGGCTTCGAAGTGGGCGGAACCTCATCCATCCAGCAGTGCTGGGACCTGGTGCATGCCTATGAGGAGACGGGCACACCCTGCATGATTCTGGAAAACTGCTGTTACGGGCAATATGAGCTGGCAGTGCTGAATATGATCCGGAAAGGTCTGTTCGGGGAGATCATCCATGTGGAGGGCAGCTATCAGCATGACCTGCGGGGACTGGCCGAGAAGATCCACGAGGGATATCAGCGCTCCCTGCATCACATGAAGCGCAATGCGGATCTCTATCCCACCCATGAGATCGGCCCTCTGGCAAAATATCTGAATATTAACAGAGGGAACCGCTTCCTGACCCTAACCTCCACGGCGTCCAAAAGCAGAGGACTGGATCTGCGCGCGGCGAAGAGCTATGGAGAGCACAGCCCCATCTGGCACAGACACGCTCTGGGGGATGTGGTGACCACCGTGATCAAATGCGCCGGAGGAGAGACTGTCACCATCGTGCATGATACTTCCCTGCCCCGTCCCTACACCCGTAATAACACGGTTCATGGCACGAAGGGCATCTGGATGGAGATCAACCATTCCATGTATTTTGAACCGGAGAGCTTTACTACGGAAGAGGAAGCCAACGAGATCGTGGAGCATATATGGGAGAATGCTGACCCTTACCTGGAGAAATACAGGCATCCCATCTGGGATCGATTTCTGAACGACGGGGTGACCGGAGGGCACGGCGGTATGGATTATCTGGTTCTCCGTGCATTTTTGTACAGTATACAGCATCGTATTGGACTGCCTATCGATGTTTACGATTCGGCGACATGGATGTCCATCACCTGTCTCACCGAGGAATCCATAGCCAAGGGCAGCATGCCGGTCTATGTACCGGACTTCACGAATGGCGCCTGGGTGTGCAGAGAGCCCATGCCGGAAAGCCCCTGGTCTCTGGACGCGTAGGGGAAAGCCAGGCGGGCGGCGGGCATGAGGATATGTGATAAGGTCAGAAGGGAGACGGATATGGAATTATGGAAAACAAAACTGGTCTCTTCCATGGAGAAGGTCTTTCCCATGAAAGAGCCTTCCGGGGAAGGCGCCGAGCGGAAGATGGCAGGGCTTAAGGGAGAGACACTCTCCTTTCAAATCGCTTCCTGGTGGGGAGGGGAGGCCAGGGAATTTGCACAGGTACGGACCAGGGCGCCGGAAGGTATCAGTGTGCGTGTACGCAGTGTAAGCCTGGTTCCCTGTGTCTACACCTGCAACAGGGATCGGGACGAGGATTATCTGGTCACAGAGCCGGGGCTTTATCCGGATCTGTTGGAGGAAATAGGACATTTTGGCTTTAAGCTGATGCGGGGGATTTGGTGCAGCCTGTGGGTGGATTTGGAGATCGGGGAAGAGGCTCGGGGCGGCGGAGAGATTCGGATTGTCCTGGAAAATGGGCAGCAGACCATAGAAGAATCTGTTTCGCTGGAAGTACTGAATGCGGCGGCCATGCCTCTTTCCATTCCCCATACGGAATGGTTTCACAGTGATTGTCTGGCTGACTATTATGGAGTGGAGGTATTCAGCGAGCGGCATTGGGAAATTATGGAGAACTTCGTCAAAACGGCAGTAAAGCGGGGCTGCAATACCATTCTGACGCCGATTTTTACGCCGCCGCTGGATACGGAGAAAGGCGGGGAACGGACTACCGTGCAGCTCATCGGTGTTTCAGTCAAGGGGAAAACGTATGAGTTTTCCTATGGAAAATTCAACCGCTGGGTGGATATGTGTGATAGATGCGGCATACAGTATTTTGAGATGTCTCATTTGTTTTCCCAATGGGGCGCAGTGTATTGTCCCAAGATCATCGGATGTAGGAACGGCAGGGAAGAGAAGCTTTTCGGCTGGCATACCAGGGCTGACAGCGGGGAATATGCGGAGTTTCTGGATGAGTTTTTACGCTCCTTTGCAGCGCATATAGAGAAACTGGGGATTGGGGAGAGATGCTTTTTCCATGTATCCGACGAACCGCATCTGGATCAGCTGGATTCCTACCGTACTGCCAGAAGCCTTATTCAGGAGAGATTAAAGGGCTATCGGATCATTGACGCCCTCTCTGATTATGCATTTTACGAGACAGGGGCGGTGGAGGAGCCCATCTGCGCCAATGACATGATTCATACTTTTCTGGAGAAGCGTCCCGGGCGGCTGTGGACTTATTACTGCACGTCTCAGGGAATGGACGTATCCAACCGCTATATCGCCGTCTCCGGATACCGCACCAGGATCCTGGGGATTCAGCTGTATAAGTATGATATCGACGGATTTTTGCACTGGGGCTATAATTTTTACAATTCGCAGTATTCCCGCTATCCGGTGGATCCTTATCGATGTACGGACGCGGACGGGGCGTTCTGCGCAGGGGATCCCTTCCTGGTATATCCGGGGAAGGACGGCAGACCGGAGGAGTCCATTCGCATCATGCTGATGTATGAAGCCATGACGGATTTTATGGCGCTGAAATATCTGGAAAGTATTACGGACCGGGAGACTGCATTGGGCTGCCTGGGAGAAGAGGGCGAGTGGCTGGACTTTCGTAATTACCCCAGAAGCATCAGTTATGTGACACAGGTACGCAGAAGGGTGAATGAGGCCATCCGCAGGGCATTGTAAGAGAAGGGCTGAGCCGGATTTGAAGCCGGGAGTAACGATTGGAAGGCAGAGGTTTGCCGTCAGGCCGATCAGATTATTTTCAGACAGATGACTGGGATACTGTTGCATTTAAATGGGCTGCTGGAGTAAAGAGGATACCTTATGATTTTAACAAAAGAGATACCTACATATATTATTTGTCCGCCTGTGCCTACCCCCAGGGAACGGTTTGCAGCCGACGAACTGGCTGCATACTTAAACCGGATCTTCGGTATCTGCGTATCCCGGGCAAGGGAGAAGATGCCGGGGGCAAACTGCTTCTATATCGGTGGGCCGGGCAGGAATCCCGGGTCAGCGCAGTCAGACCCGGGATACGGATGGATATGTTGGTGTATGTGGATCTGTGGAAATGCCCGGAGGGGTTTGCGCCGGAACCCTGTCTGCAGATCGACGAGGCGGCCTGGGGGAAAGAACAGAGGACCTGCGGCAGACCGGACGGAGACTGCCTGTCCTATACGGAATTTGAATCGAATCTGATGGAGTGGAAGAGGGCCTTTTCGGGGAAGAATGATTTTCCGGGGAACCAAGCAGGCGCTTCGGTGGTTTACTACGATTATTATATGGGGGTATATGGCAACCGGCAGCGTATTATCCCTATGGCAGATGAAATACAGAGCATTTGGAAACGATTTGCCGAATTGGATATCGCGGGGGCAGGGACCCAGATAGAATGTTTTAATCTCTGGAATCATCTGGTGAATCTCTATACCTTCGGCAGAACGGCTTATGATGTTTCGCTTTCCCTGGAAGCAAATTTAAAGGCATTGTGCAGACTGTTTGGGGAGGGCGGGGAATGGATAGTCCGGGCGGTTCTCCTGATGGAGGAAGCGCTGGACGGCGAGAGCATCATCGGTTTTGCCGGTAAATATATGATTGAGCATGTGGATAAGGAGCGGATCTACGGGCTGTTTGATCGGGCGCTTTCGGCGGCCGCGGGAGAGACGCAGCGAAACAATATCCGGCTGCTGCGGATGGCCTTCCGGTATTCGGAGATCGAGACCGCCGATTCGGCAAACCGGGAGAGAAAGACGTTTTCACGTTTCCAGGAATATGATGATCCGTCCGGGGAGCTGGCCTACATGGCGGTACATTTCGACAGCTTCCGGCACAATGACCCGGGTTACGGAATCGCTTTTCCCGTGACCAATACAGATACGAAGGACTTTGTGCCGGATGCATGGTATGCGTTTGAGGGGTGAACGGAACGATATTTTGCGGAAGGCGGTTTAGGTATTTCCGGCCGCCTTTTTCCGACGGATGCCGCAGGCGAGCAGCAGACAGACAAGGATTCCGGCGGCGCCGATGCCTATGAGCACAAAGGTGCTCCGTAGCAGGGAGGCCTGCAGGGTATCAAAGTTATCCATATACTTCAGCCAGACATCATAGTTAAGCAGCAGGAAGATGCCTGTCAGGTTCAGGCACAGCAGCCAGTGACAGTTCCTGTTCCAGTGCATGATACAGAAAAAATTGTAAAACAAAAGTGCTGTCTGTACGAAATAAGCGGCGATCAGCTGATTTTCCAGGAAGGGACCTATTTCCGGAAGATCCATACCGAAAATCGTCTCTGCGCCGGCTATGAGCCGCCGTACGGTATAGATAAATAGAACCATAAAATAAATGTCGATTGCCAACGAGAAGCCGCCCAGCAGATAGTTCTTTTTTACGGCAGGTTCGTGTCCTCTGCTGCCGGCGGAAAAGGCGAGAGCAGCCAGCAGGCAGACCACGAGAGGCAGGGGCTGATCCACGAGCAGGGCGGAGTATTTGTTGATAAAGAACAGCAGGATTCCCAGAAATACAACAAAAAGCAGCAGTACATAGCAGATGATATTCTGGTATTTCAGCGTATTTCTAATTTTCTTCAGTCCGTCCAATTCCTTCTGCTCCAGTTTCTCACCGGCGAGTGTTTGACCGCGGAGTCTGGCGGCAATTAGACGGCATTCGCCGCAGCTTTGGATATGTTCCTCCACGTATTCCCTGGTGGCCTGGGAACACACTTCATCTACATAAGATGGGATTAAATCTCTGATAATGTCACAATTGATCTTTTCCATAGTTGACCTCCTTTGTCAGTGTAAGTTTTGCCCGGTAAAATGTGACACGGGCCCAGTTCTCGCTCTTTCCCAGCAGATTGCCGATCTCCCTGTAGGACAGATCGCCCAGCACCCGCAGCTTCACGACTTTCTGCATGTCCGGGGGCAGCCTGTGCAGTTCTTCCCATACATCTGCCAGCTCCACCTTCGCCATGGCCTGGCTCTGGGTGTCGTGAGGGGCTTCCAGAGTCTCGTCCAGCAATTCCAGCCGGGTTTTATTTATCCTGGCCCAATGCTGATACAAAAGATGTTTGGCGATCTGACACAGCCAGGTGGAGAGCTTGCAGCTATGATCATAGCTGTCCAGGGATCCCAATGCTTTCAGGAATGTCTCCTGCATCAAGTCTTCCGCAAGATCGCTGTTTCCGCAGCGGGTATACAGGAAATGATATACGATCTGGGAATATTGTCTGTATAGTTCATCCATGTGCTCCTCCTTTCTGACACTTATATCCGAATCCGTGAGGTTTCGTTACAGGGGGAATTTCTTTTTTATCAATATATTGCTTATGGTTGTCCAGAGTATATCATATTTGGGAAGGGTAGTGACGATGGACAGAAAAGTTTTTATAAATGCAATAATATTAAGGAAATCCTAAGAATTCGGTATAAGATTGACAATCGACTCCAGCATCGATATGATAAAATAGAAAAGGTATCGCCCGGCAGGGGAATGGATGCGTTGCGAAATAGTATCGATACAGGAGTCTTGGAAATGGAAAAGAGAAGATATAGCAGGAGGCGGAAACAAAATAGGGGAATTCTCCGGGGGCTGGGTGCGGTTTGTATTTTGGCGGCAGTCCTGTGGTTCTATGGAGGAAGCGGGGAGAATTCGGCGAAGGATTCGGATGAAGGAACTCCTTATTCGCTGCAGGAGATTGAACTGAAAACGAAGCAGGAGACCGGACAGGAAACCGCAGGTCAGGCAGAGAGCGGGGGAGATGCGGATATCGGATCGGCGGAGGGAACCGGCGGAAACCGGGAAGAAGGAAGCGATAGAAGCGCCGCAGCCCGGGCGGAGAAAACCGGCAGAGAACCTGGCGGCAGTCAGGGAACCGGAGAATCTGCGGACACGAAGAAGCCGGAGATCACCCTGGTGATGGTGGGAGATATTTTGCTGCATACCCCGGTGGCGGAGAGCGGCAGGCGGGAGGATGGAAGCTATGATTTCACTGCGGTCTTTGACGAAATGAGGGAGGAGATTGCAGGAGCGGATCTGGCCCTGGTGAATCAGGAAGTCATCATCGGCGGTGAAGAGCTGGGGATTTCAGGCTATCCGGCTTTTAATGCCCCTTATGAACTGGGGGACGCTTTGGCGGATGCGGGATTCGATGTGGTATTGCATGCTACCAATCACGCTTTGGACAAGGGTAAAAAGGGGATATTGAACTGTCTTGCCTTTTGGGAAGAGCGCTATCCCGGGATGGCGGTGCTGGGGATTCATGACAGCCAGGAGGGGCAGAAGGAAATCTATGTATATGAACAGGATGGAATCCGGATCGCGGTGCTGAATTATACTTATGGAACCAACGGCATTCCGCTGCCGGCAGATATGCCCTATGCGGTGGATATGCTGGAGCGGGACCGTGTGGCAGAGGATCTGGATAAGGCTGGAGAGCTGGCGGATTTCGTGGTGGTATGCCCTCACTGGGGAACGGAGTATACGCTGGAGGCAACAAAGGAGCAGAAGGATTGGGCATTGTTTTTTGCGGACAATGGGGCGGATTTGATTCTGGGGACCCATCCCCATGTGATTGAACCGATAGAATGGATCAAAACCTCTGACGGAAGCCGTGACGTTTTGGTGTATTATTCCCTGGGAAATTTTGTGAACTGGACCTCCGGGACGGGAGCAGGAGTGGCAAACCGCATGGTGGGCGGTATGGCGAAGGTGGGGATAGGATGGGAAGAAGGTGAAGTTGTAATCAATTCTTATGAGGCGGAGCCGGTGGTCTGTCATGTGGAGCAGGGATTCGGGGGAGTCAGAGTGTATCCACTGGATTCCTATACTGCCAAACTGGCCGGGCAGAATGAGATCGTGAATCAGGACGCTGATTTTTCCCTGGAATATTGCCGCAGCCTGGCGCAGGAGATATTCGGCAGCGCGTGGAGGTGATGTGGTAATACATTGAAGGGGCTTGGTGCAGAACTAAAATAGAAATGATTTCCAAATGATTTCCAGGAGCTGCATCGGTTGACAAACGCGCTTTCCGATGCTAAGCTTTAAAAGGTGGATTCGGAAAGAATCCGGACAAATCGGAAAGGGACGGAAAAGAAGACGTGGGTGAATCAAATCGGAAGAGGAAAGGCTGGAAGGCAGCAGTTACTTTAGCGCTTGCGGCAGCCGTAGCCGGGGGGGTGTTTTTCTTCTATTATCATATATACAGGGTGGAGCCGGTGTTCAGCGAGATGGTATATGAATACGGCGAGTCACCCAGCCGGGATATTGCGGATTACCTGTCAGGTACGGATTGGTCCGTACATCTGGGAGAGCTGGATCTGTCCGGGGTAGACGAAGGACATACGGGTACTTATGAGGCGGTGGTATATCATGGAAGAACACAGTACATTTATGAGTTGACCATTCAAGATACTGTGCCGCCGGAGATTGTATGGAGGCAGGATCAGATCTATCTGCCTGCCGGCAAGACATGCGGAGTGGAAGCGGTGATTGCGGGCGTGGAGGATGTGGATCCCGGGGCGAAGGCTTATTTCCGTCAGGCAGACGGGCTGACGGAGGAAATTTGCTATGATGTAACCGGACAATACGAGCTGGAGATCGTTGCCAGAGACAGCGCGGGAAATGAGACCCAGGGACAGGTTACGGTAATTGTGGATACGCCGCCTGTGTTTGCGGGAATCCACAATTTCTATTGCGTGCCGGGAAGCGAGCCGGACTATCTGGAAGCAGTGACGGCCAGCGATGATTTGGACGGAGATCTGACTAAGGACATTGCGGTGGATGATTCAGCTGTCAATCTGGAGGAGGCCGGAGAGTATACGCTGCGGTATCTGGCGGAGGACAGCTATGGGCTGGAAACAGTGGAAAATGCTACCGTTCTGGTGGCGCAAGGAGAGGAAATACAGGAGCTGATCGGACAGAGGCTGATCGATTACAGGACGGATACGATCCTGGGAGCTCCTAATATTTACGATGCAGGCGTGTCGGAAAGAGAAGACATGGAGGCTACGCTGGAATATATGCGGCCTGCGCTGGTGCAGCTCTATCATGCAGTGGGAAGAGGCGGGTACAGTGCCGGTTCCGGATATATCATGGAAATCACGGAAGATACGATTTATATTTGTTCTAACAGCCATGTGGTGGGAAAGTATGAGGACTGGGATGTTTATTTTTATGATGGAACTGTAGTCAAAGGAAAGGCAGTGGGCATCAGCGACAGCTATGACGTGGGTGTGGCGTCGGTTGCACTGGAAGATGTGCCGGAGGAGCTTTTGGAGAAACTGATGACCGTACATATAGACAGAACTTACTGGGAAGGGCTGGATCGGCAGAAACTGGGATTGGCTCTGGAGCGCATAGACAGAGAAGGCGGACTGATTCATGTCACGGAGGGAGAGCTGATCAAAATAAAGCAGCACTTTGCATGGAATGACATGAATGATCATACAGAGGTAACCGTGGAGCTGGTACATGGGGATTCGGGCTCGGCAATATTAGACGGTTACGGGAATCTGATCTGTATGGCCTATGCCTATTCTACAGAACCCACACGTTATTGGTGTGTTCCGCTGGACGGGATTCTGGATTGTTATCAGGAAATTACAGGGCGGATGCCTTTCGTATATTGAGATTTTTGACATGAAATCATGGATTTGGGGAAGAAATTCTGCGGGATTGTTTCTTGCAGGCCGGGCCGAAGAGAGGAGAAGACAGATGGAGATCATTGACGGAAAGAAGATTTCACAGGAAATCAAAGAGGAACTGAGAGAAAAGGCAGCAGAGCAGAAATCCCGGGGGGAGGAACGATGTCTGGCGGTAATTCAGGTGGGAAGCGATCCGGCTTCCACGGTATATGTGAGAAACAAGAAAAAAGCCTGTGAGTATATAGGAATCAAATCCATTTCCTATGAATTGCCGGAGGAAACCGGCGAGGAAGAGCTGCTGGAGATCATCAGAGGATTGAATGAACGTGAGGATGTGAACGGTATATTAGTACAGCTTCCGTTGCCTGAACATATTAACGAGGAGCGGGTGCTGTCCACGATTGCGCCGAAGAAGGATGTGGACGGTTTCCATCCTGTGAGTGTGGGAAATCTCAGCATCGGCAGGCCGGGCTATGTATCCTGTACGCCGGCAGGTGTGATCCAGCTGCTGAAGCGTTCCGGCATCGAGATTGAGGGAAAGGAATGTGTGGTTCTGGGCAGAAGCAATATTGTCGGGAAGCCTATGGCCATGCTGCTTCTTCGGGAGAACGGAACGGTGACGGTCTGTCATTCCAGGACGAAGAATCTGAAAGAGATTACCAGAAGGGCGGATATTCTGGTTGTGGCAGTGGGCAGACCTAAATTTGTGGATGCGGATTTTGTGAAAGAAGGGGCTGTGGTCATTGATGTGGGAATTCACAGGAATCCGGGGGGAAAGCTCTGCGGAGATGTGGATTTCGACAATGTGGCGCCCAAGGCTTCCGCGATTACCCCTGTGCCCGGCGGCGTAGGGCCTATGACCATTGCCATGCTGATGGCGAATTGTGTGAACGGTATCGGCGGATGAAGGGCCTGGGGATATTCGCAGGAGGCTTGAGGGGATAGAAAAACGGGGTATGGGGAAATATGAGGAAGCAATTTGACAGAAAATTCTGGATAGCGGCTGCCGGGGGAGCGGGAATGGCTGTTGCCGCAAGGATGGCGATCAGGAAGGTCAGGGGCAGCCACCATCGACTGCTGAGCGCTTCGGGGGAGGAACTGCGAAAAGCATTTCAATCTAAAAGAGGATATGGCAGGGGGACAGTTTGGAACGATTATCCCCGTCCTCAGATGCGCAGAGACAGCTTTTACAGCTTGAATGGAGACTGGAAACTGAATGGGAGGGAGATCCTGGTGCCGTTTCCGCCCCAGTCTCTTCTGTCGGATTACCGGGGGAAGGTAGGGGCTTGTCTTACGTATTCGCGGGAGTTTATATTTTCCGGGGAAGCCGCATCTGCTCTCGGTTGGAAGGAGGGGCGCATCCTTCTGCACTTCGGTGCGGTGGATCAGGTGGCGGAGGTATTTCTCAACGGTCACTTCCTGGGAAAGCACGAGGGCGGGTACCTGCCGTTTTCTTTTGACGTGACGGAATATGTGACCGATGGGCGCAACAAGATCGTCGTAAAGGCCAGGGATACCTTATCCGCCCGTTATCCCTATGGAAAGCAGCGTAAAGCCAGAGGCGGCATGTGGTATACGCCGGTGAGCGGAATCTGGCAGAGTGTCTGGATGGAATGCGTTCCCCGTGTATACATTGCCGGGCTGAAGGTGGATGCTGACATGCAAAAGGTGCGGATCTTTGTAAGGACCGGCGGCACGGAGGAGGTGCAGGATGAGAACGGCGCGGACTGGGGGGAAAAGTCCGGAATAAGGGTGGCGATCTCACTCCATGACGGCACCAGATACACCATGGAGACTGATAAAAAAGAAGCGGAAATCGATCTGACCAGGATTCCCGGAGCTGACGGGAATCCGTATCAACCGCTTCTCTGGAATCCGGAGCACCCTTATCTGTATGAAATGACGATTTCCATGGGAGAGGATAGCGTTCATTCCTATTTCGGACTCAGAACCGTGGAAGTAAGAACGGTAAAGGGGATTCCAAGGGTCTGTCTGAACGGGGAGCCGGTATTTTTGCAGGGAGTGCTGGACCAGGGGTATTTTTGTGACGGAATCTATCTCCCGGCCAAAGAGGCAGAGTATGAGCAGGATGTATTGCGGATGAAGGCGTTGGGCATGAACCTGCTGCGCAAGCATATCAAGATCGAACCGGAGTGCTTTTATCATTATTGCGATATCCATGGAATGCTGGTGATGCAGGATATGGTCAATAACGGCTCCTATTCCTGGATCAGGGATACGGCGCTTCCCACGCTGGGCTTTGCCCGGAAAAAAGACAGAAGGCTGTGGAAGGGAAAGAAGCGCAGAGCCTTTTTTGTCAAACATATGGAGGAGACTGTCCGGCATCTGTATAATCATCCCTGCGTCATTGCATATACGATTTTCAATGAAGGATGGGGACAGTTTGAGAGCGATGCCCTGTACAGACAGGCGAAGGCGTTGGACAGCACGCGGTTATGGGACGCTACGTCAGGCTGGTTTACCCAGACCGAGAGCGATTTTGACAGCCAGCATATTTATTTTAAGAAGCTGGAAGTCCCAGAGACGCCCCAAAAGCCGGTGCTGGTATCGGAGTGCGGCGGATATTCTCTGCGGGTGCCGGGCCATTTTTATACAAAATACGCCAGATACGGGTATGGGGCCTGCCGGGACGGGAAAGAGCTGATGGAGCGGATCAGAAAGCTGTACGAACAAACGATTTTGCCGCAGATTCCCGGGGGCGTATGCGGCTGTATCTATACACAGCTCAGCGACGTAGAGGATGAGGTCAACGGCTTTTACACCTTCGACAGAAAGGTATGCAAGACGGATCCGGAGATGATGCGGGATATCGCAGCGGCACTTTTCCGGGCGGTTTCTGATGCGGACTAAAAGGAAATGCCGGAAATTCTCTGCCATTAAGTGCCATTAAGTGCCATTAAGTGGTACTGGGGAGGATTTCTGCGGAACTGGAAAACAGCGAATGCCCATGCCAGTGCCCAGAGGATTTACGGACGCATCTTTACGCGGCCGGAAATTCTCTGCCGTGTCTGGTACTGGCATGGGCATTCGCGGAACTGGAATAGGAGGATTTATATTATGTTATGTGTGAGAAACGGAATGATTCATGATGCAATTCACGAGGAGGCTTTTCGGGGGGATATCCTGGTGGAGGATGGGAAGATCAAGGCCATCGGCAGAGGCCTGGAGATTCCGGAGGGCACGGAGGTCATCGATGCGGAGGGGCTGCAGGTGTATCCTGGCTTCGTGGAGGCCCACGGCCATATCGGGCTGGACGGTTACGGCATTGGCTATGAGGGGATGGATTACAATGAGCTGAACGACATCATCAGTCCCCAGATGCGGGGAATCGATGGCGTGAAGCCCCTTGACCCGGCCCTTCCCATGGCTGCCGCCGCAGGAGTTACCTGTGTCTGTGTGGGGCCCGGCAGCGCCAATGTGCTGGGAGGCACCTTCACCACCATCAAGACCGTGGGGAAAAGGGTGGATGACATGGTGGTGCGGGACGGCGTAGCCATGAAATGTGCTTTTGGGGAGAATCCCAAGAGGGTCTACCGTGAGAAGAAGGATTCCAGCCGTATGACCACAGCGGCGCTTATGAGGGAGACACTGTTCAAGGCCCGGGAATATATGGAGAAAAAGGAAGCGGCAGGGGATGACCTGTCCAAGCGGCCTGCCTTTGACATCAAAATGGAGGCTCTGACGCCCGTTATGAAGCGGGAGATTCCCCTCAAAGCACATGCCCATGCTACGGAGGATATCTTCACGGCCCTGCGCATCGCGAAGGAATTCGGGCTGAAGATCACGTTGGAGCATGTGACGGAAGGGCACCTTATCACGGAGGAACTGGCGAAGGAAAATGTGCCCCTGGCAGTAGGGCCTACCTTGACGAGCGCTTCTAAATTTGAGCTGCGCAATAAGAGCTGGGTGACTCCCGGACGTCTGGCTGCGGCGGGATGCCAGGTTTCCATTATCACAGATTCTCCGGTTATCCCTCAGGAGTATCTGCCCCTCTGTGCGGGACTGGCGGTACAGGCAGGTATGGAGCCTTTTGCGGCTCTGCAGGCCATCACCATCAACCCGGCAAAGCATGCGGGGATTGCGGACAGAGTAGGCTCCCTGGAGGTGGGAAAAGATGCGGACATTGTGGTCACAGACGGATGTCCTTTTGAAGTGTCCACTAAAGTGAAGTATGTGCTGATCGACGGAGAGCAAGTGGATACTTTATTGCAGGATACCCGGCAGACAGTTCGGGGATAGAACACCCGGCAGACAGTTTGGGCATAGAGCACCGGCAGACAATTTGGCCGTAGAACATACGGCAGGGAGACAGGCATGAATATATTAATTATAGACGGCCAGGGCGGAGGTGTGGGCCGCCAGCTGGTAGAAGGCATTAAAAAGACATTGCCGGATCAGACGGTTATAGCGGCAGGCACCAACGCACTTGCCACGCAGGCCATGTTGAAGGCCGGTGCAGATCATGGAGCCACAGGGGAAAATGCGGTGGTGGTGGGATGCAGAAGCGCGGATATCATTGCAGGGCCCATCGGTATCGTCATTGCAGACGCGCTTTGGGGAGAGATTACGCCCCGAATGGCCGTGGCAGTAGGGCAGAGTTCAGCCATACGGATTCTCCTGCCCATGAATCTGTGTGATAATTACATCGCAGGGGTGGGGAGAAATACGGCGGCCTTTCTGGTGGAAGACTGTCTTTCCAGGATCAGGGAAGTGATTGCGGGTGCAGACAAAAGGAAGGATGCTGTGCCCTCACGAAAATCCCGAGACTGCTAGCGTCAAAATGAGCGCACTTTGCTCAATTCAGTTAAATGATTGAAATTAAGCTTGTATGAAGACAACAAATATGTTACAATGTTTTAAGTTGCCGGGCCTACCCGGCAGAGACTGGCAGAAGCCGGTTAAGGTTTTATAGGATGGCGGGAGCAAGGAAATGCCACTGAGATTTTGATTACGAATAGATAGTCAGGAAGGCTGTTATAATCTGTCAGAAGACAGAGAAGACAGTCTTTTTTTGCCCCAAAATTGACTGAGGTATTGTAAGTAGCTGCCGGAAGATTTGTCGGAAAGCGAATCAGGAGCTTTTCAGGAAAGTGTAAGAGGAGGTGAAAAGGGTGCAGGCAATGGAAGGAAACGGGATATCCTTCACCTATGATTACAGCTACGGCGAAGATGCTGCCCCGGCCCTGGAGGACGTGTCCTTTACAGTGGAAAGGGGAGAATTCATCGCAATCCTGGGGGCAAACGGAAGCGGAAAATCTACCCTGGCTAGGCTCTTAAACGGCCTTCTGCTGCGGCAGAAAGGGGAGCTTAAGGTATGGAATCTGGATCCCGGGGACGAAGCGCAGATTTGGGAGCTGCGGCGGCTGTGCGGGATGGTATTCCAGAACCCGGACAATCAGTTCGTCTCCGCCGTAGTGGAGGAGGATGTGGCTTTCGGGCTTCGGAATTATGATACGCCGGAGACTGAGATACCGGAGAAGGTCAGAAAGGCTCTTTCCCTGGTGGGGATGGATAGATATGAACGGTATTCCCCTCATATGTTGTCGGGAGGACAGAAGCAGAGGGTGGCAATGGCGGGGGTCCTGGCCATGGAGCCGGAGATACTGGTGTTTGACGAGGCTACATCCATGTTGGATCCGCAGGGCAGGGAGGAGGTGCGCTCCTGTCTGAAGCAGCTGCACCGCATGAGCAAGACTATCCTGATGATCACCCATTACGTGGAGGAGGCAGTGGAGGCGGACAGGGTTTTTCTGATGCGGGAGGGAAAGCTTTCAAAGTGCGGAAGTCCCGGGGAGATTCTGACAGACCGGGAGCTTTTGGCGCAGGCCGGTTTAGTGCCGCCTGTCGCTGTAAGGATTTATCATGATCTGAAAGACAGCGGAATCTGTCTGCGGAAATGCCCGCTGACAAACAGGGAACTGGTGGAGGAGCTATGCCGATTGAAGTAAAGAACATTTCCTGCCGTTATGGGGAGAAGACGCCCCTGGAAGTGCAGGCATTAAGGAAGATTTCCTTTCAGGTGGAAGACGGCGAGTTTATAGGCATTATGGGTCATACGGGCTGCGGGAAGTCCACGCTGCTCCAGATGATCGCAGGGCTGATTTCCCCGGAAGAAGGGCAGATTTTCATAGACGGAAGAGACATAGGCGCGCCGGATTATGACAGGGAGACGCTTCGAAGGACACTTGGAATCGTATTTCAGTATCCGGAAAACCAACTGTTTGAGGGGACGGTGGAAAAGGATGTGGCATTTGCCCTGAAATGCAGCGGTTTAAGCAGGGCAGAGAAGGAGGAACGGGTCAGGCAGGCTTTGGAGGCTGTGGGATTTGGAAGGGAAAGCGGAATTGACCGGCGAAAGGAGAGAGCCGGGAAGAGCGGCGTTTTTCCGGATAAGGATACGTCCGGCGGAGGGAGGGACGATGCGGGGCGGGAATTCGCCGATAAGGGAGGGCTCTTGCAGGGTCAGGGGTGCGCCGGTAAGGGAAGAATCTTGCAGTGGCAGGATATCGCCCGGAAATCTCCTCTGACCCTGTCAGGAGGAGAGAAGCGCCGGGTTGCCATTGCGGGAGTCCTGGCGGCCAGGCCGCGGATTCTGCTGTTTGACGAGCCTTTAGCGGGCCTTGATCCTTACGGCAGACAGGAATTCCTGGAACTTGCTGCCAGGCTGCACAGTCAGGGAACCACGATTCTGATGGTGTCCCACGACGCGGACGCGCTCTGCGGGTATGCGGACAGGATTCTGGTGTTGGACAGGGGAGAACTTTCGACGGACGGTACGCCGGAGGAAGTCTTTGCGGATCTGCAAAGGGCGGAAATGCTCCATATAGGAGCGGGAAATATCCGGCAGATTGCCCGGAAACTATACGAAAAGGGCATGATAGCCAATCCTGCGGTTATAAAATATGATACTCTTATAAACGAAATAAAAGCTATGCTGAAAGCGGGGGAAGAGCCATGAGTTTTCTGCCGGCGGGGGGTTACAGGGAAGGATGTTCCGTCCTGCATAAAATGGATGCCCTGGGCAAGCTGATTTGCACTTTTCTGCTCCTGGGGGCTGTGATTGTCTGTCATAGCTTACCTGGGTACGGGGCAATGGCGGCGGTGCTTTTGCTGTTGGTCAGGTTTTCCGGCCTGGGGTTTGGGACAGCTTTCAACGGGGTAAAAAGGATGGGTCTGTTTTTTTGTGTGATCCTTGTGATGAATGCCGTCTTTTTCGAGGCTGAGCAGGTCTGGTGGCAGTGGTGGATATTCCGGTTTTCCCGGGAAGGCATGATCCAGGGAATGAGGGTGGTGGTGCGGGTGGCTTTTGCCATGATTCTTGGGAATCTGCTGTTGTCCACTACATCGCCCATGGAGATTGTAGGGGCTATTGAGAGCCTGCTTTTTCCGTTGCAGTGGGTGGGGATTCCGGTGCGGGATGTAGCCATGATCCTGGGGGTGTCGATTCAGTTTATCCCCGCTTTTTCCCAGGAGGCGGAGACTCTTCGGAAAGCCCAGACAGCCCGGGGCGCCCGTTTTGAGAGCAGAAAATTGTCAGAGAAGGCCCGCAGCGTACTGCCGTTGGTGGTGCCTATCTTTCTGGCGGCGTTTCGCAGGGCGGACGAACTGGCTTTGGCCATGGAGGCCAGGGGTTACCGCAGGACAAAGGGCAGGAGCCGGTTCCGGAGGCGCCGCCTGTCAGCCGCGGACGGGATCGGGATCCTGGCGAGCCTTCTGTTTTATGCGGCGCAGGCAATGTTGTAAATGTACTGATTTGTATATTGTTCTTGCCTCAGATACGCTGTATCGGATGTAAAACAGGATAGAAAAGAAGCTGATTTACAGACTTGTGTATACAAAGAATATAGCGGTTATAGAAATGAACCGGAAATTGGAAAAACGGAGGTATGATTCAAATGACAAGATTATCTTATGTGAAAAAAGCGATTCTGACAGCGGCGTGCATCGCGCTGTGCGTGGTATTGCCCATGGCGTTCCATGCGATCCCCAACGCGGGGAATATCTACTGTCCCATGCATATGCCGGTGCTGCTGTGCGGACTGGTCTGCGGCTGGCCCTTCGGGTTGCTGTGCGGGGTGGCCGGGCCTGTTTTGTCGTCCCTTTTCACCGGGATGCCGTCCATGGCTTATCTGCCCTCTATGGTGATTGAGTTGGCCGCTTACGGGTTCGTGGCAGGGATTATGATGCGGATCGTTCATACGAAGATGCTTTTGGCAGACCTGTATATCAGCCTGGCTGCGGCGCTGTTGGCGGGCAGGATCGTGGCAGGGGCTTCCCGGGCGCTGATTTTCGCACCCGGAAGCTATTCTATGGCAGCCTGGGCCGCCAGTTACTTTGTGACGGCGCTTCCCGGGCTTGTGATTCAGCTTGCATTGCTTCCGGCTATAGCGTTTGCGTTGGAGAAGGCCCGGCTGATCCCGGTCAGGTATCCGAAGATGGCGGGCTGAAGCCGTGGAGGATTTTCCGATCGCATTTTCCGAAAGCGGGAATTCGAAGACATCGGGCTGGAACCGTGGAGGATTTCCCAATCGCATTCTTCGGAAGCGGGAGTCCCAACGGCGGGATGATGCGATAGGGAATGGGAGAAGAGAACAATAGAATCAAACCCGGCAGGAGTGACGGAAGAGATGGAAAGACAGCAGCGGGAGACCGGGAAACCTGTGCCTGAAAAAGGCAGAAAGGAGATCACCTGTATGGATATCAAAGAAACGAATTTCAGAAAATACCTTATGGAGCAGGCAGACCGGCATCCATCCGTACAACCTCAGGATATCGTTAAGATGTGCTACCAGGCCGCATATGGAGCGGAACATCTGTTGGGTGATTTGAAGGGGGCACGCAGATATCTGGAAGAGGAGTATGCCGCAACAAAAGAAGGGGACATGGAACTGTATGAAAATATTTCGGACAGCGTCTGCCGAATTAATCTGGCTGCCTGGAAATGTACAGGCATGCCGTTGGAGTGGCTGTATCGGTTGTTTGTGGCGTCGGCCTGCATCAGGAACCAGGGAGATTTATTTGGGGAATATCTGAAGGAAGCGGGAAGGGCGGCAGCAGAGGGCAGCCTGCCTTTCGGCATCACGGACTGGGAGCGCTATCTTGAGGAATATGGGAACAGGCCGCTTTCCTGTTCTGAGAGAATGTCCGTAGGGCAGACGGGAAATGTCTGGGAGGGACGTGTCGCCGCATCACAGGGCTTGCAGGGAGGCGGAGCGGAAGATGCTGCCGCTGTGCCGGGGGTGCAGAACGGCAGAGAGGAACGCATCGATGGGAAAACGGGAAAACAGAACCAAAACGAGAAAGAGTTCACCTACAGCCCGGTGCACCATAGTCCCTGGTATCGGGAAGCAGAAAAGCCTGCCTACCGGCTTGTGGATCGGCGCTACCCCCGCCTGTTTCCTGTCTTGGAAAAGGCATCACAGCTTTCCGCACCGGGGCAGCCATGTGTGATCGCTATAGACGGGAGGGCCGCTTCCGGGAAATCTACCATGGCATATCAGTTAAGCAAAATTTTGGATGCAGCTGTAATCGAAATGGACGATTTCTTTCTGCCTCCTGAGCTGCGGACGCCGGAGCGGTATGCCCAGCCAGGGGGAAATGTGCATTATGAAAGATTTCAGGAGGAAGTGCTTCCTTTTATCTCCGCTCCGGAATGTTTTTCCTACCGTATTTTTGACTGCGGCAAAATGGATTATAACGGGAAGTGCCAGATGGGAAACGGCAGGTTTCGGATTGTGGAAGGTTCCTACAGCTGCCATCCCCTGTTCGGGAGATACGCGTCCCTGACCGTTTTCATGGATGTGGAACCCGGGGAACAGATGCGCCGGATCTCTCTGCGCAACGGGGAGGCCATGGCGGAGATGTTCCGGAAGAAGTGGATTCCTCTGGAAGAGAAATATATTGAAAATTGTGCAGTTGCGGAAAACGCGGATATCCGTTTTTCCTATTTTTAACAGGGAAAAGCTGAAAAAGGAACGCACAAAACCAGGAAAGGCGTCCTTAATTTATCTCCGCGATAAACTGTTGGCAGTCCGGAAGCGGAATTCTGCCGCTGAAGCAAGAAAAATGCGGCAGAAACATTCCCCCAAAATGCAAAAGGAAATAGCGTAAAACAGCCATGATATCAGATACGAAAAAGATAATGATAATAGAAGATGACCCCATAACGCGCAGCGAACTGACCCTGATTCTGGAAAATGAAGGCTACCAGATTCTGGCTGTCACAGATTTTACAGATATACTCTCGCAGTTTATTGCCTTAAACTCACAAGCCCGGGTCCCGGAGCGGCCCTGCGAACTCCATAATCACGGCGTACAGCCCTCCGGGCTTTTCCATCCTGCACCGCGGGAGGCAGCCTGCGACCTTGTACTGCTCGACCTGGGGCTGCCGGGCAAGGACGGATTTACCATATGTATGGAAATCCGCCGGATATCCCAAGTTCCCATCCTCTTCCTCACAAGCCGGGATTCCGCCCTGGACGAGCTTCAGGCGCTGAACCTGGGCGGCGACGACTATATCGCCAAACCCTATAATATCCCCCTGCTCCTGGCGCATATAAAAGCTCTTCTGCGCCGCACCTCCGGCACACAGGAGCCGGACATACTGGAAGCCGGGGGGCTTTCGGTCTGCCTGTCCCGGGGAACGGCATCCGCCGGGGACAAAAGCGCCGAACTGACCCGCAACGAGCTGCGGATTCTGGTTCACCTGATGCGGCATCCCGGTGAAATCGTTTCCCGGGCAGACCTGATTGACGCTTTATGGGATGATCATGTCTATATTGACGATAATACCCTGAGCGTGAACATGACCAGGCTGCGCGGAAAGCTGGCGGAGCTTGGCCTGCCGGACTATATTAAGACCCGGCGGGGGATGGGATACCAGGCTGCGCCTGTCCTGCCTGTGTAAACATCCCCTACGAGTCCTTTTTCTCCTTTTTCGCCCATCCTTCGTAAATCAGCATTACACACACAGCCATTACTGCGCCGTTGGATACCGAATCCAGATTGATGCCATTTATATTGCAGATCACATTAATTGCTATCAATACAATCATTACGATTGCCCATACGGCAGTTCCTTTTAAAAAGCTTTTCATTTTCTTCTTTCTCCTTCCATAGTAGCAATATATTTCACAGGCTGTAAGCTTCCTTCATTATACCAGAGCCGTCAGCGTTTTTCCCAAAACAGTCACAAAATGCCACATTTCACAAATAACTGCGTTTTTTCTTCTGCGGAACACGCACTTATTCATCATTTTTGCGCAGCGGCGCTTGCCACAGGGAAGCAGATACAGTATAATCAGTGGGGAAGAAAACTGCTTCTGCACATTTTCGAAATCCGAAGGAGGAATTTGTTGAAATGCTGCTGTCCTTTTTTCTGCTTTCCGTTGCCATTCGTAATGTGTGGCCCGGGCGTATGGGCCTGAAAGCATTTATCGCGCTTTATGTCCTGTTGGTGCTTGCCGGGATGCCTGTAACGCTTCTGTCCTGTATCCCCTATGGGCTGTTCGGCATTCCGGCTGCGGTCTGTATCTACGGCCTGGTTACCTGCCGGGAAACCGCGCCCCAGAATGTCTGCATGGGCATGATTGGATTTGTGCTTGCCGTGGTTGTGGAAGATGTGCTGGCAGCCCTGTTGGATACGTTGATTCCTCTGACATTATCGAAATACCGGTATGTTTCTTTCGGCGTGGGGCTGCTTCGTATTATACTATTTTACTTTATTACGCTGCTTGGCGGCAGGCTGCTCCGAAAGCTGTTGCTGTCCGGCAGAGGGATTCTGCGCTTTCAGCAGATCTGGTACCTGATTGATGCCGCGCTGATGCTCCTGGTCACTGTCTATCTGTTCGATGACCTGATTCCGGGTCAGGACGGTTCCGTGGGCAGGATGCTTTACAACAACGCCCTGCATATTTCCGGGTATCTGCTTGTCATGCTCTTTCTGCTTTTGGCCATACGCCGTTTCCGAGTGGAGCAGATACAGGCTCAGGCAAAGCAGAAAGCACTGCAGGATTTGCAGGATTACACCCATAACCTGGAGGGCCTGTATAACGGCCTGCGCTCCTTTAAGCACGATTATGTAAACATTCTGCTCTCCCTGTCCGGCTACATAGAGAACGGTGACATGGAGGAATTAAAGGATTTTTTCGAAAATAAAATTTTTCCCACCAAGAATCTGATTGACCAGGGAGACTTCAAGCTGAATCAGCTTGGCAACATCGGCGTACTGGAAATCAAAAGCCTGCTCTCCGCAAAAATGATTTACGCCCACGAGTCAGGAATCGATGTCACCATTGATATTCCCGACAAAGTGAACGCTTTTCCGGTAGACACAGTGGACCTGGCCAGGGTACTGGGAATCTTTCTGGACAATGCCATCGAAGCTGCCCTGGAGACGGAACAGCCCCGGCTAGGCTTAAATATCATCCGAAATGAGGCAGGCGTGTCAATCACCATTACCAACGGCTTCCGGGACAACGGTGTGACGCTGCAAAGCATCAGGCAAAAGGGCTTCAGCACCAAAACCGGGCATCAGGGAATCGGGCTTTCCAATGCCAGGAGCATTCTCCGTTCCTATGATAATGTACTGCATGAAACATCTCTGCGGGACGGCTGTTTTACGCAGCATATGGAGCTTGCTGGCGGAAAGGCCTGATACAGGAACCGCTTGAAAGTGAAATTTTACCAAATCCGGCAAAGGCGTGTTTCCGCTTGTCCGGAGCAGGAAGGAGTGACATTCTATGCTGAATATCTATGTGTGCGAAGACGATGCTGCACAGCGGCGGAGTATTGTAAAAATAATCCAAAATACCGTGTTGATAGAAGAACTGGATATGCGGCTTGTATTAGACACAAAAGACCCGCATATGCTGCTTGAGCAGGTCAAGACCGTTCCGAACACAGGCATTTACTTCCTTGACATTGACCTGGGCAGCGACATGAACGGCCTGAAACTGGCACAGCTGATCAGACATTATGACCCCCGCGGTTTTATCATATTTATAACCGCACATTCCGAACTAAGCTACATGACCTTTCAGTACCGGGTGGAGGCAATGGACTTTGTACTAAAGGACAATCCGGCCGAAGCGGGCGTGAAAATCAGGGAATGCCTGCTAAATGCGATGGAACGCTACACTCTCCAGGCCAACCGGACACACAAGGCCTATACCATAGAAGCCTGCGGCCGGAAAATAAGCGTGGATTATGATGACATCTTCTTTTTTGAAACCTCCGTTAATATTCACAAAATCATTCTCCATGCCTCAGACCGTCAGATTGAATTTTCCGGCACCATGAAAGAGCTGGCAGGCACATTGGACGGTAATTTTGTGCGCTGCCACCGGTCATTTCTTGTGAATAAAAATAACATAAAAGAAGTGGACGCCAAAAACCGGATCCTCTATTTTCCCAACGGAGAATCCTGCCTGATGTCCACGCGGATGATGAAAGAATTATGATTACCCGCGAACCAGAGTTTCCGGGCAAATGTCTGCGCCAAAAGAAAAATGTTACAGCCAAAAGGAGAATACTAAAATGACAATCAGACAGGCAATTAAGACAGATGCTCACACACTGGCCAAACTGGCCCAGCAGCTGTGGCCGGACAATACGCTGCCCGAATTACAGGCCGGATTTGAAACCCTCCTGTGCTCCGGGGAAGCCGCCTGCTTTATCCAATTTGCAGAAGATTTGCCGGTTGGATTTGCACAATGCCAACTCCGGCATGACTATGTGGAGGGTACGGACACATCCCCCGTGGGTTACCTGGAGGGCATTTATGTCCAGTCGGAATACCGTCACAGGGGATTTGCAAAAGCCCTGCTCCGGGAATGCGAAAAGTGGGCAAAGGAAAAGCGGTGCACCGAATTTGCAAGCGACTGCGAACTAGACAATGACAGCAGCCTTAAATTCCATATGTCCATGGGGTTTGAGGAGGCTAACCGCATTATCTGTTTCCGCAAGGATATATAGAATACGGGACAGGTTCCCGCTGAAGACGCTTCCGCCTGCTCCTTTCCAGGCAGGGCGGAAGTCAGCGCCGTTTCATAATCCGATGCGGAGAGGACGATATAACTGATTTTAAAGCGGTCCAGGCAAAGTAAGAGACAAGGAATATGGTAAGTGCAAATTAAGACAGTTTCAGGATGGAAGGAGGATGCAGGCATGACATTAGGCGAATTTATATGGGACAGGTTGGGAAAATTCATAACATGGGGCGTTTTCGCGTCAGCGGCGGCATTTTTTCTGCTGTTTACAGGGACACAGCCGGGCATCCTGGCAGTCCTGCTGCTGACGGGGAGCCTCCTCTTTTTGACCGTACAAATCCGGGATTACCTGAAATACAGCCGCCATCTCCGGGAGATGGAATCCATCCTGGACGGACTGGACCGGAAATACCTGTTCACGGAATGCATCCCCAGGCCCTGGGGCGCCTATGAACGCGCGCTGTATGACATGCTGCGCAGGGCAGGCAGGGACATGGTGGAAGCCGTTTCAGATGCCCGGGCAACCACCAGGGAATACAGGGAATACATCGAAAGCTGGGTGCATGAGATCAAGACTCCCATTACAGCCGCCCGTCTGCTTTGCCGCCGCACGGACAGGGAAACCGGGCGGAAGCTCACCGCCGAACTGGCCCAGATTGAAAACCATGTGGAGCGGGCGCTGTACTATGCCCGGGCAGAAAGTCCCGAGCAGGATTTTCTGGTGCGCCGGACTGTCCTGGACACTGCCGCCGCCGAGGCAATCGAACGGCACCGCTCTCTTCTGATCCAGAACGGCGTCCGCATTGAGGTTCAAAATCTGGAGCCTGAGGTATACACAGACGGCAAATGGCTCTGTTTTATCCTGGGGCAGCTCCTGCAGAACGCGGTACGTTACCGGAGCGAGCATCCCCTGATCACCCTCGCCGCCTGCCGTATGGGAAACCAGGTACAGCTCACCGTCAGCGACAACGGTATCGGCATACCCGCCCACGAGATTTCCCGCATTTTCGACAAAGGCTTTACAGGAAGCAACGGGCGCAGCCGGGGCGGTTCCACCGGAATGGGGCTTTATCTGTGCAGAAAACTGGCTGGCCACCTGGAAATTCAGCTGAATGTCCGGTCTGTGGAAGGGCAGGGGACGGAGGTGAGCCTGGCCTTTCCGGCTGCTTAAAATATCCCATGGCAAAACCAACGGCATGAGCGTCTGCCTCCAGAATCAAAGCATAAGAACCGTCCATATGCAGTACCAGTTTGATATCCTCGAAATGCATTTCCTGAATTGTCATCTTTATAAAATCGAATCTTTCAAATTTGTAACCTGAATCCATATAAATTCGATACCATTTTGCCTGCCGCAGGTGTATTATCAAATCATCCCCGGGAAGAAAGGACGGTATCATGTTACAGGTAAAAGCAATCGAAAAATATTACGGAAGCAAAAATAATGTCACCAAGGCCTTAGACCGCGTCAGCTTCGATGTGGCGGAAGGGGAATTCATCGCCATCATGGGCGCCTCCGGCAGCGGCAAGACCACGCTGTTAAACTGCATAGCCACCATCGACACGGTCAGCGCGGGGCATATCCTGCTAAGCGGAGAGGACATCGCATCCCTGCCCCCGAAGGAACTGGCCCGCTTCAGGCGGGAGAAACTGGGATTCGTCTTCCAGGATTTTAACCTCCTGGATACGCTCACCCTGGAGGAAAACATCGGCCTGGCGCTCACCATCAACCACACTGCCCCCCACACTGTCCGGGATAAGGTACAGGACGTGGCCATGCGCCTTCGGATCGACGATATCCTGGACAAATTCCCTTACCAGGTCTCCGGCGGGCAGAAGCAGCGGGCGGCATGCGCCAGGGCCATGGTGGCAGGGCAGTCCCTGATCCTGGCGGATGAGCCAACCGGCGCGCTGGACTCTAAAGCGTCCAAAAATTTACTGGAAATCATGTCCTGCATGAACCGGGACTACCATGCCACCATCCTCATGGTGACCCACGATGCCTACAGCGCCGGCTATGCAGGCAGGGTGCTGTTTCTCAAGGATGGACGGCTGTTTAATGAGCTGATACGGGGAAGCCGGACAAGAAGCGTCTTCTATCATGAAATCCTGGATGTACTGGGACTGTTGGGAGGTGATATCAGTGACGTTATTTAACATTTCCCTCCGCAATGCCAGGAGGCAGGCAGGAGACTACCTGGTATATTTCGTCACGGTGGTTCTGGCCGCCGCCCTGATCCACGCCTTCAACGGGCTGGTTTTTTCCCGGGAGCTTCTCTCCCTGTCTCCCTTTATGAAGAGCCTGCCGATCTTCGTTATCATGATAAGCATCATGGTGATCTGTGTCATAGCCTGGCTGATCCACTATGTGACGGCATTCATGCTGACCCGGCGCAGCAGGGAACTGGGCACCTATATCCTCATCGGCCTGGAAAACAACCAGGTTGCCAAGCTGTTCTTTCTGGAGAACCTGGTTGCAGGCGGAGCCGCGCTGTTACTGGGGCTTCCCCTGGGCGGACTGCTCTTTCAGGTGCTGCGGGCCGTGATCCTGTCCCTGTTCCATGCGCCCTATACCTTCAGCTTCGCTCTTTCGCCCGGGGCTGTTGTGTTAACCATTGTGTACTTTACGATAATCTATCTGATGGTACTGGGCCGGAACCGGAGACGCATCCGGAAGCTGAAGATTCATGATTTGATATATTTTGAAAAAAAGAATGAGGAGGAGGCTGTGAAAAAGAGCCGCAGCCGCCGGAAGCTGTCCCTGGCCTCCATCCTGTCGGGCATCATAGGCATCCTCCTGCTGCTGACGGGAAGCATGCCCCTGGCCATTCTGGGCACAATAGGCGAAATATTCTTCCTGTATGGGTTTTTCCTGAGCTTTTCCTCCGGAGTGCCTGCCTGGTTTGAGAAACATCCCGGGAAAAAATATGCTTCAAATACGCTGTTGGTTTTCCGCAGCCTGTCGGCCAAGATGACCACCATGGGGCTGACCATGGCGACACTCTCCCTGCTCTTTACTGTGACATTGATCAGCGAGGGGACAGGGATGCTGTTCGGCACCCTTTTCCAGAGCCGTGTGGATGGGAGTACCTGTTTTGATATCTTTATCGGCACGGAAGCCGCCTCGGTAGACGATGACGATCCGGTTGGCGATGGTACTCCGACAGACGGTATGGGGGATTACTCTGCCGGTACCAACAGTCCTGTGGACGGCATGAGTAATTCTTTGGGCGGTACCGGCAGCCCTGCAGATAATATAGACAATTCTCTGGGCAGTTATGGGAATCCTACAGACAATACAGGCGATTCCATGTACGGTTCCGGTAATCCTGCGAACGGCACAGGCAATACATCTCTCAGCACAGGCGCCTTCCCGCGCAGTATCCGGAATCCGGAATCGCAGATCGAGTCCGCTGCCCCGGAATTCCGGCCCTACCTGGAATATATCAAAAACGAGATACCTCTCCGCGCATCCATGCAGTACGATATCTATCAGGGCGAAAGCCTTCAGGTGACAGATTACATCAACGAAAACGCGGAATATTACGCCTATTACGACTATGACCCCCTGATGGCCTACAGCGATTATGCCGCCCTGCGGGACATGTTAGGATACAGCGCCGTTTCCCTGGAACCCGGGCATTATATCGTCCATTGCATGGCCTATCTGGGAAAGCTGATGGAAAACTACGAACAGCCCGTCATAGCAGGGGGGGAGAAGCTGCAGCCGGGCGGTGTATACACGGAGCATTTTACCCAGAAGCTGTGGGACGGAAACGGACGGGGCTTTATCCTGGTGGTGCCGGACGAATGTATGGCCGCCCGTCCTGTCAGCCACAAAATCTACGGCGCCATGGCTGGCCTGCCCCTGACCGAGGAACAGGATGAGCAGCTGTCGGAAATCCATGAAAAACAGATGGGTGGCAGCGCCGGGTTGATATATTACAGCACGGGCTCCTGCACGCTGATGACCAAATCCTCCCTGGCCAGAGAGTATGCCGCCACGTCGGCCTGCACCATTTTCCCGCTGTACTACCTGGCGCTGATTCTCACCATGGCCTCCGCCACCATCCTGACTGTGCAGCAGCTCGGTGAAAGCGCCAGATACAGGCAGCAGTTTGGACTATTGGGGAAGCTGGGCATGGACAGGGCAGAGATGGCACACACTTTACAGAAGCAGCTTGCAGTCTACTATGCTATGCCAGCCCTGCCGCCGCTGCTCATCAGCATCCCCCTCCTATGGGCCATGGGGCATACCTTTGAGCCCGGCACCATAACCGGCCCGGGACAGCTGACCGGCATCCTGGGGATTGCCGTGGGACTGTTTTTCTTGATTTATTTTATTTATATTTTGATGGCATACAGCAGTTTAAAAAGGAATGTGCTGGCGGAATAAACGCCGGTGTAAGGGAAGACAGGGGCAACCCTGATTCACTTCTTTGCCCGGCGCCTCCATTACCAGAGCGTTCAGGTAATCTCATTCCGGGAAGGCAGCGATGTCCTCCAAACCACGCATACCGTTCCTGTCATATTCCTTCCGGGCGATTTCCTGTCTTGCAGCGCCCGGCAGGAACGGCATAAAGTCCGCCACCCCGCCTATCCCGTGATCCTCATAGGCTGGAATCAACCGGCAGTTGAAATGCTTGGCCGATGGGCTGCAGAGGCCGGGGATAGCTATGAAAATAAGCTTTTATATTGACTTTTTGCTGTCCGGCGATATAATAAAAGAAAAAATACATACTAGGAGGAACAGGAAAGTGGGTACATATTACAGACATAAAAAGACAGAGAGTGTGAACGTGCCATATTCCTTTCGCTGCGAGCAGTGCATGAAGGACAGCGGCGAACTGAAGGCAACCATTACCGGAATGGAAGCGGAGATGAACAGCAATTTCAAAACGCTGAATGACAAGAATCAGAAGAAGCTGGACGAGATAGCGCATACCTATCTGGTACGGGAGGTGAAGGAGACATATCGCAACGCCACGGAGAAGCAAATCTATTCCAAAGCCTTTAAGGACGAATGCCCCTACTGTCATAAGCCCCAGTCCTGGGCCATCAGCGGTGCAAAGAATGACATGTTCGGCACTCCCATTGTGTGTGTGATTCTTGCCATTATCCTTGGGGCGGGCTGTTATTTCTTTTCAGGGGTGGAGAATAATCTGACCATAGCCATTGCCGCGGCGGGAATCTGTCTTGCAGTGGGGGCAGGGAGTCTGATCCTGAACATTATCAAGATACAAAACAAGAAGAAACAGACCGCCATGGTGGTTCAGAAGAATCTGCCTGTGATCGAATGGGATGAGGTGCAGTATCTTTTGAGTGAAAATTAGAAAGTCAGATGTGCGGTAAAAAGGACGGCGGCCTGTGATAGAAACGGG
>OFFY01000569.1_pt1 | contig 36921 bp, 25 predicted proteins | sample 1521481 | NCBI WGS metagenome assembly OFFY01 (sample SAMEA3504117, study PRJEB24116) | mouse gut metagenome | biome: mouse gut; feature: mouse-associated habitat; material: faeces | place: Denmark | collected 2011
GCGTTTTAGAAGATAAAAGAACAATTCAAAACAACAACAACAAAAAGTAAATAATAATAATAAACGCTGTCGATAATGTCGGTAAGTAGGAGAATGGAAAAATTATCGACAGTTGATGTCGACAGTTTTATTTTTAATGTTTTTGTAATATGTTTATTTATACATGATTATATTGGGATCGCAAAAGATGTCTATATTTGTTGAAATATGTTATCGACAAATCGACAGCATGTTTTTATCAACAATCGGCGCCCGATAGCGGTTATTAAGTCGCGACGCAAAAAAACGATATAAAATTTGGAAATGGAAAACGGCCGCAGTATATACGGCCGTTCGCGAAATGCAAATGTGGATTGTTAAATCTTATCGACTTTTTACCGTCACTCTGTCAACACTCTTTTGCAGACTTTTCAACAATGCGACGCGCAGCCTCTCCGTAGTAAGGTTCGACGCGCGGATCAAAGCCCGCTGCCGGGCGACCCTCGTCGCTGCCCTCCATAATAGACTGTATGATCGGTATTTGTGCCAGAAGGTCGATGCCTGCGCCGGCGGCGTAACGCTCCGCGCCGCCGCGGCCGAAGATATAGTAGCGGTTGTCGGGCAGCTCGTCGGGTGTAAACCACGCCATGTTTTCGATAACGCCCCATACCGGAACGCCTACTTGCGGATGACGGAACATCTCGACACCGCGCACCACGTCGGCCACCGCCACCTGCTGTGGTGTAGAGACGATTACCGCGCCGGTAATCTTGACTTCGGATATTATCGACAGATGTATGTCGCCCGTTCCGGGGGGCAGGTCGATCAGCAGATAGTCCAGCTCGCCCCAGGCCGTCTGGTGGATCAGCTGGTGCAGGGCGTTGACGGCCATAGCGCCGCGCCACATAAGGGCGTCCTTGGGGTCGATGAAGAACCCTATCGACATGATCTCGATGCCCTGACGCTGCGCCGGTACGATATAGTCGTTGCCGTCGCGCTTCTCGGCATCGGGTACGTAGCCCTCGCAGCCGAACATCTTGGGTTGCGACGGACCGTATATGTCGGCGTCGAGGATACCTACGTTATAACCCATGTCGCGCAGTGCGACGGCCAGATTGGCCGCGACGGTCGACTTGCCCACGCCGCCCTTGCCCGAGGCTACGGCAACGATGTTGCGTATGCGTGATGTGGTGGTGGGTTGTTCGCGACGGCGCGGTTTTGGTGCCGCCTCCTTGACGATAACCATTGTACGGCTCTGCGGGAATGCCGTCGAGAGCGCCTCTTCGACATGCCGGCGTATCTTCTCGGCAAAGGGGTCGCGCGTCTTGGCGAAGCGCAGAGTGACCGATATGTTGCCTTCGGTACCGGCCTCGGCGCGTTCGACGAAGCCGCTGTCGACTATGTTCTCGCCCGTTTCGGGGTGGACTATGCCTTTGAGAACCTTTTCGATCGATTCGTTAGTCATATTGCTTTATCTTAGATTCATCAGTTTTATATTCAGCGGCATGAGTGTCTGTATGCCGCGGTCGGTGGCCAGGAACGGATTCTCGACGATCATATCGCGCACCATGCCCGCACGCGTCATGTCAGACATGTCGAGGCCGGCCGCCTCGACGGCCGTCGATGTAAGCAGCTCTATCCACGTTTCCAGAGGCGAGGGCGGCATGCGGAACTCGTATATCGAGTAGTCGTCTGCGATGCCTGCCTTGTCGGCCGCTATGGCCAGAGCCTCGCTAAGACCGCCGTTGGTGTCGGCAAGGCCTATCTCCACGGCGTCGCTGCCGCTCCACACTCTGCCGCCGGCGATCTCCATAACCCTCTCCAAGGGCAGGTTGCGCCCCTCGGCGACCAGGCGCGTGAAGGTATCGTATACGCGGTCTACGCCGCGCATTATGGCCTTGCGCTCGGTGGCGTCGACGCCGCGCAGCATGCTCATGTCGGCCGAGGGGTTGGTCTTCACGCCGTCGAATGTTATGCCCAGCTTCGACGAGAGGGCATTGCCCAGATCGAACATGATGCCGTAGACGCCGATCGAGCCGGTTATGGTCATACGGTCGGCCACGATCACGTCGGCCGGTGCAGAGATGTAGTATCCTCCGCTTGCGGCGTACTCGCCCATAGAGACTACGACGGGCTTGACCTCGCGCAGCAGCTCCATTTCGCGCCATACGATGTCGGAGGCGAGCGCCGAGCCGCCGGGGGAGTTGACCCTGAGCACAACCGACTTTATGTCGGCATCGGTGCGTGCGCGTCGCAACTTCGAGGCCAGTGCGGTGCCGAATACGTAACCGTCGGACTCCATGTCGCCGTCGAGGATCTGTCCGTCGGCGTAGATGAGCGCTATGGTATTCTCGGAGTAGCCGTTGCGCTGAACCAGAGTCGAGATATATAGGTCGAGAGGTATGCGCCTATGGCTGCCGTCCTTATCTGCTGCGGCACCCAGCGTACCCAGAAGCGTCTCGAACTCGTCCTCGTATATGGTGTCGTCGATCATGCCCAGACGAACGGCCTGCTGCGGCATCATCGCCGAGAGGTCGTCGGCTGCGGCATCGAGCCGCTCGACGGGTATGCCTCGCGAAGCGGATACCTGATCGAGGATCGTCTTCCATGCCGACTCTGCCAGAGCGGTCATCTGGCTGCGGTTCTCGTCCGACATGCGTGTCATGACGTATGGCTCGACGGCACTCTTGTAGGGGCATGCTGCGGGTCGGAACACCTCGGTCTTGACGCCGAGACGATCCAGCAGCGAGCGGAAGAAGGGTACGGTAAACGATATGCCGCGCCAGTCGATTTCGCCCTGCGGCTGTACGTATATGCGATCCGCCGCCGAGGCGAGGTAGTATTGCCCCTGCGTATAGGAGTCGGCGTATGCCACGACGAACTTACCCGAGAGTTTGAATCTCTCCACGGCGGCGCGCAGCTCCTCCACGACGGCCGCCGAGGCCGTACCGCCGCCCGAGGGGTTGATACATATTCCGACGATGCGCTCGTCGCCTGCGGCATGCTCTATCGCGCCGACGGCTTCGAGCAGCGTGAGGGTCTTGCGCGGGGTAAGGGTCTGCATGTCGAAGTCCGTGAGGGGCGATATGCGGGGCGAGTCGGTTATGTCCTCGGCCATGTCGATGACCAGAACGCTGCCCTGCTGCACCCTTACCGGCTCTACATCGAACGAATAGAGGATACCTGCGGCGATCAATATCCATATTACCGCCGTCAGCACCATGCCTATCAGCACGGCCGTCATCGACGGCCAGAATATCTTGGAGAATCCTATTTTTTTGCCCTGTTCCATATATCGAATGTTTTATATCGTACAAAGTTACTGCATATTTGCATCGCATGCAACCCTTCGTGCGGCAATCGCGGCGTCAGTGCGCTTCGAGCCAGTTGTCGCCCGTGCCGCACTCGGCAATAAGGGGTACGCGCAGCCGTGCCGCACCCTGCATGGCCTCGGTAACGATGCGGCGCACGGCGTCTACCTCCGAGCGCAGCGTGTCGACGACCACCTCGTCGTGCACTTGCAGTATCATGCGCGAGCGTATACCCTCCGCGAGGAAACGGCGTCGTATCTCGACCATCGCTATCTTCATTATATCGGCCGCCGAGCCCTGTATGGGCGCGTTTATGGCGTTGCGTTCGGCCAGCGAGCGTGCTACGGCGTTGCGCGAGTCGATGTCGGAGAGGATGCGGCGCCGGCCGAAGATAGTCTCGACATAGCCCCTCTCTTTGGCCTTCTCGACCACCTCGTCCATATAGCGCTTGACATCGGGATACGAGGCGAAATAACCGTCGATTATCTCCTTGGCCTCCTTGCGCGGTATGTCGAGACGCTGGCTCAGGCCGAATGCCGATATGCCGTATATGATGCCGAAGTTGGCGGTCTTGGCCCGCCGCCGCTCGTCGTCGGTAACCTCGTCGATGTTCTTGCGGTAGAGCCGTGCCGCCGTTGCGGCGTGGATGTCGCGACCCTCGACGAAGGCTTCGATAAGCGCATCGTCGCCGCTCAGATGCGCCATGAGCCGCAGCTCGATCTGCGAGTAATCGGCCGACAGCAGCAGATGATCCTCATCGGCGGCGACGAAGGCTGCGCGTATGGGCTTGCCAAGAGCGTCGCGGATAGGTATGTTTTGCAGGTTGGGGTTGGTCGACGACAACCTGCCGGTGGCCGTCACGGCCTGATTGTATGATGTATGAATGCGCCCGGTGCGGGGATTGACCAGCTCGGGCAGAGCATCGACATAGGTCGACAGCAGCTTCTTCACGCCGCGGTATTCGAGCACCTTGCGCACGATCTCGTGTTCGTGGGCGAAGCCTTGCAGGTACTCCTCCTCTGTCGAGAACTGCTTGGTGCGCGTCATCTTCGGCTTGTCCGTAATGCGCATCTTGGCGAAGAGCACCTCGCCGAGCTGGCGTGTCGAGTTGATGTTGAGCGCCGGCTCGTCGGCCAGAGCGCGTATCCGCTCTTCGAGCCGCGACAGCAGCTCGCCCAGCTCGACCGAGTATTCGGCCAGCGAACGGGTGTCGATCCTCACGCCTGCCGTCTCCATGTCGGCCAGAGTGTCGATCATGGGCTCCTCGATGCGGCTGTACAGGTCGAGCATCGAGGCCTCCGCCAGCTCGGGATAGAGCGCATGTTTGAGCCGCAGCGTGACATCGGCGTCCTCGGCGGCATACTCGGCCACACGGTCGAGCCCTACCATATCCATAGTCAGCCGCCGCGCACCCTTGCCTATGAGGGTTTCGATCGGTATCGGCGAGTAGTTGAGGTATCTCTCCGAGAGGTAGTCCATGTTATGACGCGATTCGGGATCGAGCAGATAGTGCATTATCATCGTGTCGTACTTGCGGCCGCGCACCTCGATGCCCGCGCGGCGCAGCATCATGATGTCGAACTTCATGTTCTGGCCGACCTTGGCCACCGATTCGTCCTCGAAAAGCGGGCGCAGCAGCTCAGCTAACTCCTCCCGCGTATCTCTCTCGAAGGGTATGTACCATGCCTTGTGCGGCTCGACGGCTATCGATATGCCTATTATGGTGTCGCTCACGGGGTCGAGACCCGTGGTCTCGGTATCGAAACATATCTCCTCGCAGCGTCTCCACTCGTCGATCAGCGAGGCGAGCTCCCCGGCTGTGCGTACCGTTCGGTAGTCGTGGGGAGTGGTGGCTGCTGTGGCCATGACGGGCTGCGGCTCGGCGGCCTGGTCCCGAGCGCTGTCGGGCTCTGCCTCGGAGCTGTCGACGGCAGCTCCGGCGGGTGCCGATGCCGAGAACAGGTCACCCTGACCCTGCAACGCCGCCTTGCGCTTTGCAGCCGATTTGGCTCGCGCCATATCGGCCAGCTGCGTCTGCGCCTGCTGGCGCGGCGTATCGTCGGCCGGTGCGTCGGGTTCGGCGGGAGCGATGTTGTCGATGTCGCGCAGCATAGATGTGAAGTTGAGCTCGGCGAACAGCGTGCGCAGCGCGGCCGAGTCGGGGCTGCACATGGTAAGGCTCTCGGCCGAAAATTCGATCGGCACGTCCAGTACGATCTGCGTAAGCGCCTTGGCGCGGCGCAGGTTATCGACCCACGACGATATGCTCTGTCCGGTCTTGCCGCCTATGGCTTCGGCGTTGAGGATGATGTTTTCGACGCCGCCCCACTTGGCTACCAGCTTCGCGGCACCCTTCTCGCCTATGCCCGGTACGCCGGGGATGTTGTCCGACGCATCGCCCCACAGTGCGAGCACGTCGCTGACCAGTGCCGGATCGTCGAAGCCGTAGTGTGCGCGTATGGCCTCGACGTCGACTATCTCGACGCCCTCGCCCTTCTGCTTGTATATCGAGCAGTGCTCCCTGACCAGCTGCCCATAGTCCTTGTCGGGGGTTACCATGTAGACTTCGTAACCCGCAGCGACGCCCTTGTGCGCCAGCGTGCCGATCACGTCGTCGGCCTCGTAATCCTCTACCTCCAAAACGGGTATGCACATGGCCGCCAGCAGCCGCTTGACGTATGGCACCGAGGTTATGATATCCTCGGGCGTGGCCGGGCGGTTGGCCTTGTAGAGGGGATATATGCGTCGGCGGAACGAGCCTCCCGGAGGGTCGAACGCCACGCCGAGCAGGTCGGGTCGTTCCCGGCGTATGATGTCGCGCAGGAACTTCGTGAAGCCGAAGACGACCGAAGTGTTCATGCCGTCGCGGTTGCGCATGGGACGCCCCATGAAGGCGTAATAATATTTGAAGATCAACGCATAGGCGTCGATCAGAAACAGTTTTTTCATATGCGATGTTCGGCTGCGCCCGCAGGCGTCGTCAAAAATTGTCTTCGGCATACCACTCGGCGAACGACGTGGCCGTCTCGTGCAGTCGCAGGGAGTGGAGCTCGACGGTGTCGGGCAGTGCTCCGAGCAGCCGTTCGGCGAAGTCGGCGAGCATGTTTTCGCATGTGGGCTGGTAGTCGACCAGCACGATCTTCGAAAAGCGTTCGCTCAGCACGGCATGCAGCTGTTCGCTCTGCAACGTGTCGCGCATGACGAAAGCGTGGTCCATCTTGTCGACGATCTGCTCGCCGACGATGCGCTTCAACAGACCGAAGTCCATGACCATGCCCTGCTTGGGCGACATGGGGTCTGCCGACGGCTCGCCCTTGACGGTAACCGAGAGCCGGTACGAGTGGCCGTGTATCTCGCGGCAGGGGCCGTCGTAGCCCTCCAACATGTGCGCCGATTCGAAGGTAAACTCCTTGGTAAGTCTTATGACCGACATAACTTTGCTGTGTTTCGTTGTTGCGTCGGACCGAATGCAGCGGGCATTCGTCCGAAGGTAATGTTTGCGCCTTTTCGGCGCGACCCATGCACCGCAACCCGCATCGCCCCTGCTGAGGAGTACTCGCGTACTTCCAGCAAGGGCGAACAGGAGGCGCGTGCCGTCGGTCGGACTACTCCGCCAGACAGTCGACGTATACCTGACGCTGGAACGTCTCGCTCAGCGAAATATACGTCTGGGTGTTGGACACGCCCGGTATTCGCAGTACATGGTCGAATATCGTGCGCATAAGGTGTTCGTTATCCAGACAATACAACTTTATCATGATGTTGTATGTGCCGGTTATGTAGTGGCACTCGACGATTTCGGGTATCTTCTTCAACTCGCCTACGGTCTGCGACTGCAACATCGGATCCTGAATGCGGATCGAGATGAAGGCGCAGACGTCGAATCCCAGCGTCTTGGGGTCGACGATAAGGCGGCTGCCGAGGATTATGCCCGAGCTTTCGAGCTTCTTGATACGCTGGTGTATGGCCGCTCCCGACACGCCGCACTCGCGCGCTATCTCCAAAAAGGGCGTGCGGGCGTTCTTTATCAGGAACTTCAATATCTTGCGGTCGATCTTGTCGATCGCCCCGTGCTTGTTGTTGTCCATTTCGGCGAGGCGTTACGCTTTCAATACACCAAGTTCCTTGCCGACCTTGACGAAGGCCTCGACGCAACGGTCGAGCTGCTCGACGCTATGGCCTGCCGATACCTGTACGCGTATGCGCGCCTGACCCTTCGGCACAACCGGATAGTAGAATCCCGTGACGAAGACGCCCTCCTGCTGCAAGCGTGCGGCGAAGTCCTGCGATAGTTTCGCGTCGTAGAGCATCACGGCGCAGATAGCCGACTGCGTTGGCTTGATGTCGAAGCCTGCGGCGATCATCTTGGTGCGGAAGTGCTCGACGTTGGCTACGAGGCGGTCGTGCAGCTCGTTGCTCTCTTCGAGCATGCGGAACATCTCGATACCGGCGCCTACGACTGCGGGCGGCAGCGAGTTGGAGAACAGATAGGGGCGCGAGCGCTGGCGAAGCATGTCGATGATCTCCTTGCGGCCGGTGGTAAATCCGCCCACGGCGCCGCCGAAGGCCTTGCCCAGAGTGCCGGTCAGGATGTCGACCTTGCCGCGAAGATCGTACAGCTCGGTAATGCCGCGTCCGGTGGCTCCGAGTACGCCGGCCGAGTGGCACTCGTCGACCATGACCAGAGCGTCGTACTTCTCGGCCAGAGCGCATATCTTGTCGAGCGGAGCGGCGTTGCCGTCCATCGAGAATACACCGTCGGTGCAGATTATGCGGAAGCGCTGCGCCTGAGCGCGTTTGAGGCAATCTTCCAATTCGGCCATGTCGGCGTTGGCATAGCGGTAGCGCACGGCCTTGCAGAGTCTTACGCCGTCGATTATCGAGGCGTGGTTCAGAGAGTCGGAGATGATTGCGTCCTGCTCCGTGAACAGAGGTTCGAACACGCCGCCGTTGGCGTCGAAGCATGCGGCGTAGAGGATCGTATCCTCGGTGCCGAAGTAGTCGGCTATGGCCTTCTCCAACTGCTTGTGGATATCCTGACAGCCGCAGATAAATCTGACGGACGACATGCCGTAGCCGCGCTCGTCCATAGCGCGCTTGGCAGCCTCCACCAGACGCTTGTTGTCAGACAGACCCAGATAGTTGTTGGCGCAGAAATTCAAAACGTCGCGTCCCGCGACCTCGATCTGGGCGCGCTGCGGCGACTCGATTATACGCTCGCTCTTATACAGCCCGGCAGCCTTGATCTGTTCGAGCTCCTGCTGCAAATACTCCTGAAATTTTCCGTACATGGTCTAAAAGTTTTATGTTGTTGATATGTCGTTTGCGTTGCGATTATATCCCCTTGCCGGCGGCCGTATGCCTGCCGCAGGAGACGTCGACTTTTCAGATGATCCTTACCGCCATTGCCGCTTTTACTTGCGATTTCTGATCGTAACTGCGTTCGTGTTACAGTCGTTGCGCCTCGGGCGCGGCTACGATTATAAACTGTTACAAAGATATGCATTTTCCGTGAGAAAACAAGAGTTGCAGGCCGAATTGTTGGATTTGCAGATTATGATTCGTAACATTTTACGGCTTCTGATCCGCTGCCGGGTGCGCCCGAACGGATTTGGCGGAATGTTTCGAATCGTCGCTGGCCGGAGTGCGCACCGCGCAACGAAAAGTCCCCCTCCGAGGAGGGGGATTAGGGGGAGGGTATAATCTGTATAACGGCGTCAGCCGTAACTGCGGCCATAGGCTTTGCAACGCATCCGGGCAGCGTATTCACGACACGAAGCATTGAGAGGATCTCTCGTCCGGCGTCAGCCGAAGCAACCGGCCGCGGCTCTTCAACGCATCGGGGCAGCGTATCCACGACACGAAGCGTCGCGAGTTTTTCTTCTTTTCTCTTACTTCCCGTTATAGAGATTCATAGTGCGGCTCGTGCCGAGGGTGGCGAACGAAAGTATGGCATCGCCGAACAGTTTCAGGCGTTCGGGCATGGCCGCGAGCTCCTCGTCGGAGAAGCGTCCGAGCACGTAGTCGACCTGATGTCCGCGTGCGAAGTCGCCTCCGATGCCGAACCTCAGACGCGCGTAGTTGTTGCCGCCGAGCAGCTCGGTAATGTTTTTCAATCCGTTGTGCCCCCCTTCGCTGCCCTGCGGCCGCATGCGGAACGTTCCGAACGGCAGCGCTATGTCGTCGGAGACGACGAGCAGATTCTCGCGAGGTATGCGTTCGGCATCCAGCCAGTAGCGCACGGCCTTGCCCGATAGGTTCATGTAGGTCGAGGGTTTGAGCAGCAGCAGCGTGCGCCCCTTATGTCTTACCTCGGCCAGCGCGCCGTAACGGACGGTCGTAAAAGAGGCGTTGGACGCCTCTGCAAGGGCGTCCAACACACGAAATCCTATGTTGTGACGGGTGTCGGCATATTCGGAACCGATGTTGCCCAACCCGACAACGAGATATTTCATACCTCAGTTATTACTTCTGCTGTGCGGCACCGCGAGAAGCACGCGTTACGCGGACTGCGCAGACTGCCGTCGTGGCGGGAGTTACGAAAGTGAGATTATCGAGTTTCAGGTCGCCGACGAAGATCGTCTGGCCGACTTTCAACGGAGTGACGTCTACCGTGATCTCGTCGGGCATGTTCTCGACAAGACCCTTGACGGTCAGCTTACGTGCGGCCAGAGCCAGCTTACCGCCGACCTTGACGCCCTCGGCGTTACCGGTAAGGCGCACGGGAAGCGTGATGGCTACGGGCTTGCCCTCTTGCAGACGGTAGAAGTCGATGTGCAGGATCTGCTCGCGAACGGGGTGGAACTGCACCTCGCGCATTACGGCCTTCTGCGTCTTGCCGTCGATGTTCAGCTCGACGATGTAAGAGTTGGGCGTGTAGATGAGCTGTTTGAGGTCCTTGGCCGATACGGTAAAGGTCTCCTCCTTGTCGCCACCGTAAACCACGCAGGGTACCATACCCTCGCGGCGTGCGGCCTTGGCATACTTCTTACCGAAGTCGTTACGTGCCGTGCCGTTGATTTGAAGTGTTTGCATAATGCTGTGTTTTTTAATATGTTACCTTCGGCGTCACTCAGCGGCCGACATGCGGCAGCCCCATAAACGCCTGCTATTCGGCTGCAAATATAGCAATTTTCGACGATCGGCGATGCGTAATATAAAATTAATGTATCGATAGCCGCCGGTTTTGCAAAGCATTCGGGCAGCGTATGCACGATACAGAGAATCACAAGTTACCATTCCCTCTTGCTATTTGGTTCTTATCCACTGCCAAAGCTCCTTGAACGAGGGCTTCTTGCCGTGCATGAAGATGCCGACGCGGTATATCTTGGCAGCGATCCACACCATTGCAACGAACGAGCCGTAGAGCACTGCCAGCGAGGTCGCGATCTCCCATACTGGTATATTGAACGGTATGCGCGCCATCATTACCACGGGCGAGGTAAAGGGTATCATCGAGAACCAGAATACCATATCGCTGTTGGGGTCGTTGAAGACCGACATCATGACGATGATCGCCAGAATGATCGGCAGCATGATGATCGTGTTGAACTGCTGTGCGTCCTGTACCGAGTCGACCGACGAGCCCGATGCGGCGAACATCGAGGCGTAGAATAGGAATCCGCCGAGGATGAACAGAAGCGCATATACGAAGAGCATGGCTATGTAGCCCGCATCGGAGAATGTGCCGATCACGCTCATCATCATGCCTCCCGTCTGGATCACTTCGGCCGGGAAGAGTGCCGGCAGCACGAACTTGCTGGCGCCTATGATCAGAACAGCCCATATCGCGATCTGCGTGACGGCCACCAGCGCTATGCCCGATATCTTGCCCATCATGATCTGGAACGGCGAGCAGCTCGACACCATGACGTCGATCACGCGGCTGTTCTTCTCCTCGATGACCGAAGTCATGACCATTTGCCCGTAGATGATTATTATCATATAGAGGAGCATGCCGAGCACCAGCCCCAGAATGTAGCTGACGTTGGACGAGGTGGACTCCATGGTATCGACGTCGCCCGTGCCGTTGTTCTCGTACGTCTGCAACTCGATGCTGGTGGCCACTTCTGCCATGATGCGGTCGAGATCCTCTATGTCGTATGATTTGAGCTTCTCGCGTTCGATGATCTTCTCGATCTGCGAGGAGATGTTAGCCTCGACGGTCATCGACGACGAGGTGTTGGTTATAAGTCGCACGGCGCGAGGGTTGGTCATCACGTCGTCGTCGATAGCCAGTATGGCGAATACGTTGCTTTCGGAGCCGTACTCGGCGCAGGCGCCGGCAACGTCGGTGCGGTCGAGCGTTTCGAATACGAGCTCCTCGCCCGATACCAGACGGTCGGCGATGAGCGATGAGCTGTCGACGACCACCACGCGCTTGGTCGAGCCCTTGCCGTAGAGCATTATCAGCGACGGCGCCACCATAAGACCTATCATCATCAGGGGCATGAGTATCGTCGTTACGATAAACGATTTCTTGCGGACGCGCTCCGAAAACTCGCGCATCACTATAAGCATGGTCTTGTTCATTGTTCGAATTGTTTTAGAGACGGTTTTCGACCGCACGGATGAATATGTCGTTCATGCTCGGCATGACCTCCTGAAACGAGCGCAGGCGGCAGCTGTCGTTGAGGGTCGATATGACGCCGCGTATCTCGTCGTCCGAGGGTATGTGTATCTTGATCTGGGTGTATCCGCCGATCAGGCCGCAGCTCTCGCCCAGCATCGTTACGCGGCCGTCGAGCTGTCGCCGCAGCAGCTCCTCGTCGCCGCTGAACGTGACTGTGAAGGTGTTGCCGCCGGCGGCGCGGCGTATCTCGTCGACCGAGCCCGAGAGGATGTTGTGCGACTTGTCGATAAGGGTTATGTGGTCGCATATCTCCTCGACCGAGGCCATGTTGTGGGTCGAGAATATCACGGTTGCTCCGCGGTCGCGCAGACCCAGAATCTCCTCTTTGAGCAGGTTGGCGTTGATCGGGTCGAATCCCGAGAAGGGTTCGTCGAAGATGAGCAGCTTGGGCTCGTGCACCACGGTCGAGATGAACTGCACCTTCTGCGCCATGCCTTTGGACAGATCCTCGACCTTGCGCGACCACCACTCGTCGATTCCCAGCCGCTCGAACCATGCGTGCAGCCGCTTTGCGGCGTCGGCCTTGGACATGCCTTTGATGCGGGCGAAGAATATTGCCTGATCGCCCACGCGCATCTTCTTGTAGAGTCCCCTCTCCTCGGGCATGTAGCCGATGCGGTAGATGTCTTCGACTGCGATGGGCTTGCCGTCGAGCAGCACGCGGCCGCAGTCGGGTATAGTGATGCGGTTGATTACCCTGATGAGGGTCGTCTTGCCCGCGCCGTTGGGGCCTAACAGTCCGTAGATCGAACCGCGTGGCACAGCCAGCGATACGTCGTCCAGCGCCACGTGTCCCGTGTAGCTCTTGGAGACGTTTTCGATAGTCAGAATATTGTCCATTGGATGACTCGTTGTTTTTTAGTTAAAATGCGTAAGCCGATTCGCCGACAGTCAGCCGCCTCGCAGACCGTAACTTCCCCCCCCCAGAGGGTTAGGCGTCCCGGAGTTGCGTATTGCAATTGTAAATCAAATCGTTACATCGGCAAATATACGAATAGGCGAGGGCAAAAGCAAATTTTTTCTGCAATTTGTCGTGCCGGAGTATATTCGGCGCAGCCAAATATACGAAAAAAATCGAATCCGTTTCGTAAACTCGTCGTATATTTCGCCGTCGATAATCTGTTAAGGCTCCGCATGCGGGGCGTTTTTCGTGATATGTTTATGGATGATACGGTGTTCAGGGTCGATCCCCGAAGGGACGACAGGCTCGTCGGGGGGGGGGGGTGCATTGTGGCGCGAGTCTGTCGCGCGGAGCCACGCTTTTCTGACGGATGAGGATATTGAGAGGCTGGTGCCGGCCGTGCGGGCGGCCATAGTCGGTGCGGCGCGACTGACGGTCGTGGAGCGCGCCGGACGTCCGGCGGCCTTTATGGGCGTCGGGGCGGAGAAGATAGAGATGCTGTTCGTCGATCCGGCGCTGTTCGGGTGCGGTCTCGGGCGCCGGCTCGTGGGCATGGCTGTCGGGCGTTGGAATGTCGGTTCGGTCGATGTCAATGAACAGAATCCTGCGGCGCGCGCCTTTTACGAGCGCATGGGTTTCCGGGTGGCGGGACGCAGCGGCTCGGATGCTCAGGGCAACGATTTTCCGATACTGCACATGCGCCTTGCCGCGGGCGAGGAGCGATAACGGCAGCATTGTCGTTCACGAAGCGAGCTGATAAAGCGTACCGAATATATAGGGTTTTCGTTATTTTTTAGTAACTTTGCACGATAATAGCCGATTATCGGCCGAGCCGAGACCCGTCTACATGAAGCGTCTTTCGATCATACTATGTGCCGTGCTGTGCGCCGTGTGCGTGCAGCAGAGTGCCGACGCTCAGTATTACAGTTGGGGCGCCGATCCCGCCTCGTTGTCGTGGCGGTCGCTTCGCGGCGAGGACTACCGCATCGTATATCCCGATACGGCCGAGCGCATAGCGCGCCGGACGATGCACTATATGGATGCCGTCTGCGGCGACATATCGTTCGGTTACCGCCACCGGCAGATGTCGATCCCGCTGGTCATACATCCGATGAATTTTCGTGCGAACGGCCTTGTGATGTGGCTGCCCAAGCGAATAGAGTTTCTCTCGACGCCCGCCGTCGCGAGCTACTCCATGCCGTGGCAGAAGCAGCTCGTGGCGCACGAGTACCGTCATGCCGTGCAGTACAACAACCTCAACCGCGGCGTGGTGAAGATCCTGAGCTATCTGTTCGGGCAGCAGAGTTCGACCGTAGGCCTCGTATTCATGCCGCTGTGGATGATCGAGGGCGATGCGGTAATGTCGGAGACCGAGATGTCGACATTCGGCCGCGGCCTGCAACCGAGTTTCACGATGTCCTATCGCGCCTACGGCGATGTCTTGGGGCGCTTTCCCAACAAGGACAAGTGGTTCTGCGGCTCGTTCAGGGATTATATCCCCGACCATTACAGCCTCGGTTACCTGATATGCCGCGGCGGTTACTCGCGTTACGGCGAGGTCATGGGCGACCGCGTAGCATGGCTTACCTCGCGTCGTCCGTATATGATAATCTCGTCGGACTGGGTGTTGAAAAAACTCTTCGGCCGCACCAGTTTCGGCCTGTTGCAGGATACGTTCGACGAGCTTGTGCCCCACTGGCAGGCATGCGCCGACGTCGAGCAGACGACCGTGCCGCTGCCCGTGGCCGAGCCGCGGAGCCATACGGTATATTCGTGGCCGCAGATGTGCGACGACGGGCGCGTGATCGCCCTTAAAGAGGATCTCGACACGCCCTCGGAGCTGGTAATGATAGATACGCTGACCGGGGCCGAGCGCCGTCTGGCGCGCACGGGTTCGCTCTCGACGCGGCCTGCGCTCTCGTCGACGGGCATGGTGTGGTGGACCGAATACAGGCGCAGCACGCTCTTCGAGGAGAAGGTGTCGTCGCGGCTGTGCTATGTCGATCTGCTGGCCGAGCGCCCTACGGCAAAGACGGTCAAGCGCCGTCGCAACGTGTTGTATCCGACGCCGATGCGCGGCGACGACATGGCATGGGCGGAGTATACGCCCGACGGAACCTATTACGTGGTAACCTCGACGCGCGACGGAGAGAGGCGCATGCCGGTGCCGTTCGACAAGGAGATACATTCGCTGGCGTGGGACGATGCGACAGAGCGTCTTTACGCCATTGTGACCGATGACGACGGCATGTGCATATCGGCCGTCGAGGGCGACTCGCTGCGCCGCGTGACACGCCCGTCGTATACGACGTTGAGCGATCTTCGCGCAGGCGGCGGCCGCCTCTACTTCGGCTCGATAGCCTCGGGTCGCGACGAGCTGCACTGCTACGATCTGGCCGAGCGGCGCGAATACCGTCTGTCGACATCGCGCTACGGGTCGTTCCAGCCCTCGCCCGCAGGCCAGGGACGTGTGGTGGCTACCTCCTACGACGTGCGCGGTTATCTGCCCGTGATGCAGGCGGTGGACTCGACCCGCGTCGAAGTGCCGTATGCCGCGGCGCCGCGCAATGTCATGCTGCCCCATACCGAGCGGTGGCCTGTGGTCAACCTCGATACCGTGCGGTTCGACGCGGCGGCGGAGATAGCGTCGGGACAAAGACGCTCGCGGCGCTTCTCGCGTTTTACCCATGCCTTCAACATACACAGCTGGGCGCCCGTGTCGTTCGATCCCTATTCGATAACCGAGGAGTCTAACATATCGTTCAATCTGGGTGCGACGGTAATGTCGCAAAATCTGCTGTCTACCTCCGAAGGTTTCCTGACCTGGGGCTGGAACCGCTCGGAGGGTTCGGTGTTCAAGGGTATGTGGCGGTATTACGGTCTTGGGCTGAACCTTACGCTAAGCGGCACTTACGGAGGACATCAGAATATATATCCCGTATACTCGTATAACGTAGACCGTCACGAGCTCGAATTTCCGCTGCCGCCCAAGATCGGCAAGTACTACTCGGTGGACGTGGGGCTGGCACTGCCGCTGCTCTTCGACCGCGGCTCCCACACGCGCCAGCTGACGCTGGCGACCGGGTGGAACTACTCCAACGGTCTGGTGGCCAACGTCGGACGGCTCAACGTCGAACACGGCAAGGTAACCAACATGGCCGTGATAGGCTACTCGGACGGTATACACAAGCTCACGTCGAGCATAGCCTTCTCCGATATGAAGCGCCGTGCGCCGCGCGACTTCGTATCGCCGTGGGGCGTGGTGCTGAGCGTGAACCATGCGATAAATCCCGACAACGGGCACTTCGGCAATCTCATCGTGGGTTATGCCAAGCTCTATACGCCGGGCTTCGCACGCCACCATTCGCTGACGCTGGCAGCGTCGTATCAGACCTCGCTCGGAGGCTTCTCGTCGGAGTACGTGCTCTCGGGCATGGCTTTCAAGTCGACGCGGCTGCTGCCGCACGGCTTCTCTTCGTCGCAGATCACGAACCGCAACTACACGGCGCTGTCGGTCAACTACCAACTCCCGCTGTGCTACCCCGACGGCGGGTGGCAGGGCTACATCTATTTCAAGCGCATAAGGCTCAACCTCGGTTTCGATTATGCGCGTTTCCAGAAGCCGCAGAGGCCCTCGGCATCGGAGGTCAAGGTACTGCACGACTGGCATGAGATATACTCTTTCGGCGGCGACATATCGCTGGATATAAACCTGTTCAGCTCGCCGGCATCGGCCACGACGGCGCTTACGCTGTCGCTGTGGCAGCCGAGCGAAGGAGGGTTTTATGTATCGTTCGGCGTCGGTTTGCCGTTTTAAGAGTGAAGAATAGAATTATTGAAGAGACGAAATTATAAAACCGCTATGGACAAACAACAGAAAAAGAGTTCGGCCGGACGAGCCGCGACGGGTTTGAGGAGCATCACGCAGCGACATGTCGTCATTGCGATGTGGTCGCTCACGGCGCTGGGCGTATTCGTGGCCGTGCTGCTGTTCACGCTGGCCAAGTTCGAAGTGTTCGGCCCCATGCCCTCGTTCGAGGAGTTGGAGAATCCTAAGACCAATCTTGCCACGCAGCTCTACTCGGCCGACGGCGAAGTGCTCGGCACGTATTTCATAGAGAACCGCACGCATCTCTCTTACGACGAGCTTTTCCCCGAGAACGACTCGCTCGTACTCAACGTCAACGGCCATGCCCTGCCGCCGATCGTGGCGGCGCTGGTGGCTACGGAGGATATACGATTCTTCGACCACTCGGGCATCGACTTCAAGGCTACGGCGCGCGCCGGCTTCAAGACCATACTGATGCGTCAGAAGGAGCAGGGCGGCGGCAGTACCATTACCCAGCAGTTGGCAAAGAACCTCTACAAGACGCGTAACAGCGGACGCCTGCCCTCGGGCAAGCTCTCGACGCTGACGGCCAAGGCGCAGGAGTATGTCATAGCCACGCAGCTCGAACACAACTACACCAAGCCCGAGATCGTGGCCATGTATCTCAATACGGTGGAGTTCAGCAACAGCAACTTCGGCATAAAGTCGGCGGCCAACAACTTTTTCGGGTGCGAGCCCTCGGAGTTGAAGATCGAGCAGGCGGCACTGATAGCCGGGCAGGTCAAGGCGCCGGGTACATACGCGCCGATGCGTGCCGGAGAGCCTAACGAGAAGGCGCGTCAGAGGCGCAACCTCGTTCTGTCGCGTCTGGCCGATGCGGGGGCGATAAGCCGTGCGGTGTGCGACTCGCTGAGCGCCCTGCCGGTCGATCTCACGCGATACCGCACTGCGGCCGAGTCGCACAACGTGGGTACGGCGACATACTTCCGCGAAATGGTGCGCCAGACCATGACGGCACGCGAGCCCGAGCGTCGCAACTACCTTAACGATTGGGACTACAACGAGGCTGTGAAGGAGTATAACGACAATCCGCTCTACGGCTGGTGCCACAAGAACCGCAAGGCCAACGGCGAGGAGTACGACATATACCGCGACGGCTTGAAGATATATACCACGATCGACTCAAAGATGCAGCGCTATGCCGAGCAGGCCGTAGCCAAGCAGATGATCGAGGTGCAGAAGAAGATGGACGCGCAGATACGTGCGACCAAGAGCATATTCGTGGGAAAGACCAAGGAGCAGGCCGACCGCATGATACTCTCGGCGATGCGGCAGTCCGACCGTTGGCGCAACATGGCGCGTGAGGGCATCGACGAGAAGGAGATACTCGCCGCATTCTCGCAGCCGCGCTCGATGAAGATCTTTACCTTCCGCGGCGTGCGCGACACGATCATTACCCCGCGCGACTCGGTCGTACACCACAAGGCCATACAGCGTGCAGGATTCGTGGCTATCGATCCGCATTCGGGGTATGTGAGGGCTTACGTCGGCGGTCCCGACTACAAGTATTTCAAGTACGATGCCGCCAAGCAGGGACGGCGTCAGGTAGGTTCGACGGCCAAGCCGTTCATCTACACCTTCGCCATAGACCACCTCGGACTTACGCCCTGCACGATCGTGCCCAACCGCCCCGTGTCGATCGAGACGCCGTCGGGCGTCTGGTCGCCCAAGGAGGCGGGCAAGGTCGAGTATGTCGGTTCGCATCCGCTGTACTGGGGTCTGGCGCGAAGCCGCAACAACTATTCGGCGTGGATCATGAAGCAGGCCAAGCAGCCCGAGGCCGTGGCGCAGTTCATACACAACATGGGCATTCGCGGATACATAGACCCCGTGCCGGCGCTGTGTCTGGGCTCCTACGAGAGCAACCCGTTCGAAATGGCGGGCGCATACTCGACATACGCCAACGAGGGCGTGAGGATCGACCCGATATTCGTCACGCGAATCGAGGACAATCAGGGCAACGTGCTGGCCACCTTCACGCCCAAGTCGCACGATGCCATATCGAAGCGTGTGGCATATACGATGATAACGATGATGCAGAGGGTCGTGACAATGGGTACGGCCGGACGCATGCGTTACGTATACGGGTTCTCGGATGTCGAAATGGCTGCTAAGACCGGTACGACGAACGACAACGTCGATGCGTGGTTCATGTGCGTGCTGCCCAATCTTGTGATGAGTACGTGGGTCGGCGGCGAGGAGAACAGCATCCACCTTCGCTCGGGCGGCGAGGGCGCCTCTATGGCGCTGCCCGTGGCGGGCGAGTTCCTGACGCGGGTCTTTGCCGACGGCACGCTGGGCGTGCACCGCAGCGACCGCTTTACACCGTCGGACGAGGTGCCCGATTACGACTGTCCTATGGATATCGCCGACGACGGCTCCGACTCGACCACGACGTTCGACTTCGAGGAGGAGGAGTTTTTCTGATGACCTGGATATATAAAGAGAGATAGAGTTATGACAATAGCAATAGTGGGCGCGAGCGGCGCCGTGGGACAGGAGTTTTTGAATATATTGCAGAGCCGCGATATGGCTATCGACCGTCTGCGGCTGTTCGGGTCGTGTCGCAGTGTCGGACAGAAATATATATTTCGGGGCTGCGAGGTCGAGGTCGAGGAGCTGTCGCACGAGTCGGATTTCAGTGGTGTGGATATCGCATTGGTCTCGGCCGGTGCGGGCGTCTCGCGCGAATATGCCGGGACGATCACGCGCCATGGCGCTGTCATGATCGATAATTCGAGTGCGTTCCGCATGGACGACGATGTGCCGCTGGTGGTGCCCGAAGTCAACCCCGACGACGCTTTCGACGCACCGCGCCGCATCATCGCCAACCCCAACTGCACGACGATACAGATGGTCGTCGCACTGGCGGCCATAGAGCGGCTGTCGCATATACGGCGCGTGCATGTGGCTACCTACCAGTCGGCCAGCGGCGCCGGCGCGCACGGCATCTACGAGTTGGAGCAGCAGCACGGTCAGATCGTGAGGGGCGAGCGTCCGACAGTGGATAAGTTCGCATACCAGTTGGCATACAATCTTATACCGCATATCGACGTCTTCATGGAAAACGACTACACCAAGGAGGAGATGAAGATGTTCAACGAGACGCGTAAGATCATGCACTCCGATGTCACGGTGTCGGCGACCTGCGTGCGCGTGCCCGTGCTGCGCGCTCACTCGGAGGCCGTGTGGGTGGAGACCGAGCGCGAGCTGTCGGTGGAGGAGGTGCGGAACGCCTTTGCCGCGAGCGAGGGTGTGGTGCTCGTCGACTCTCCGGCCGAGAAGAGATACCCCATGCCGCTTATGGCCTCGGGCTGCGATCCGGTATATGTGGGTCGTATCCGAAAAGATCTGACATCGCCCAACGGCATCTCGTTCTGGTGCGTGGCCGACCAGATCCGCAAGGGCGCCGCCCTGAATGCCGTGCAGATCGCGCAGCTTCTGATAAGCCGCAAGCGAATCGGATAACGGGGCGGGTGGCCGGCCGGCTGGCTGTTTGGCTTGGCAGGGCTCTCCACCGACTCGCCCGACGGCTTTTATATAAGGTCGGGCGGTTCCCGGATTATGTTTTTCCGGGCGGCTGTCGGATGTGATGGCCGTCCGGATTATTTTTTGCCCTTTACGGCTGCCGATAAAGGGGTGGGCGCAGTCTGCCGATGTGTGATCTCCCGACGTTATGGCCGGATTGCTGCTATGCCCGCCTGCGGCGTTACGCGTGCTGCGACATTGCGCTGCCGAATGGATGATATACGCCGCCGATTACATCGCTCTGCGTGTTGCGTCGAGTCGGTATTATTGCTCGGGCGGCGGTTGTGTTTTGCAGGGTAAGATCGTCACAGGTGCAAGGCGGCATGCCGCAAGCAGATATAGAGCGGCTGTTCTCTGCCGAATGCGGAGCCGAGCGTGTGCGGACCTGGCCGAGTCGAATGAGGGGGCACTTCGAATGGATGTTTCGGCGGATGTGAGCATATGGCTGAGCAGATGCAGGCTTGGCCGATGCGAAGAAAAGGGGGAAGTAATATGAACAATCTCGAATTATTTTTTGCAAATTCGGGAAATATGTCTATATTTGCACTCCGATACGATGCTTGTCGACTTTCGATAAGCCTTTGTCATCAAAGCGATATGCAACGTATCTTTTGGTCTGATGGCCGAGTGGCTAGGCAAAGGTCTGCAAAACCTTGTACAGCGGTTCGAATCCGCTTCAGACCTCACTGAAACAGCGTTACAGATATCTGTAACGCTGTTTTCTTTTGAGTTTGTCATACATTTGTAATACGACTGTGCAAAATATCGCCCGCGCTTGAAAGCGCGGGCGATTACTTTTAATCGGCGATAGGCGGTAATCCTAACTCTTTGAGAAATTCGTTATGGCGATCTAATGCCTTTTTCGATGTTTTTGCAATCTCTTCCAGCTTTTCATTGACCTTTTGCAGGTCGATCGGCTCTTCCTCTTGCGCCGTACTGACATAACGGGTAATATTCAGATTGAAATCCTCCTGTTCGATTCGCTCCAACGAAATCCGCTTGGAGTAGCGCGATTCTTCTTTGCGGAATCGGTAGGTATCTACAATCTTCTCAATATCTTTGTCCTCCAACCTATTTTGCCGCTTATCCTTCTTATATCCTTCGCTGGCATTGATAAATAACACGTCGTCGGACTTCCTACACTTTTTCAGCACCAAGATGCAAACCGGAATACCAGTGGAAAAGAAAAGGTTAGCAGGCAATCCGATGACAGTGTCGAGATGGCCATCTTTCAGTAGTTTAGTTCTGATATTCTTTTCTACTCCCCCGCGGAATAATACGCCGTGAGGCAGGATAATCGCCATCGTACCGTCTTCCCGCAGGAAATGGAATCCGTGCAATAAGAAAGCGAAGTCGGCTGCCGATTTCGGTGCGATGCCGTAATTCCGGAATCGGAAATCGTTGGCCAAATCCTCCTTCGGCTCCCAGCGATAACTGAACGGCGGATTGGCGACAATGGCATCGAATTCGATTTTCTTCGCCGGATTCATTTCGTTCAGTATATCCCAGTCGTTGAGAAGCGTATCTCCGTGGAAAATCTCGAACTCGGAATCTTTTACCCCATGCAGCAGCATATTCATACGTGCGAGGTTGTAAGTCGTGATATTCTTCTCTTGTCCGTAGATCTTACCGATGCCACGTCTACCGTCGCGGGTCATCTGATGACGGACATTGAGAAGCAGCGAACCGGAACCACAGGCGAAATCGAGGACTTTGTCTATTTTCGATTTCAGACCGGTAGTCGGGTCTTGACTATCCAATGTAACGATCTTCGAAAGAATGGTCGAAACTTGCTGCGGAGTGTAAAACTCCCCGGCTTTCTTGCCCGAACCGGCTGCAAATTGACCGATCAGATATTCGTAAGCATCGCCCAGAGTGTCGGAGTCATTCGAGAATTTCGCGATTTCCTCAGCGATTTTTTTGATGATCGAACACAACTTGTCGTTTCGTTCGGTGTAATTCTTTCCTAACTTTTCCGAGTTCAAATTGATCTCCGAGAATAGTCCCTGGAACGTGCTTTCGAACGATTCTGTTTCGATATGTTTGAATCCATCCTGAAGTGTTTTTAATAATTCATTACTCTGCGTACGGGCTAATTCATATATATTCTTCCATAGATATTTCGGCTTGATTATATAATGAATCTTACGGCGCATCTGTTTCTCAAATTCCGAGATATCGTCGGGATTACGATCGTACCAAATCTGCAATGGCGTCAAAACTCGACTTTCGGCCGAGTCCGTATCGGGTGCTGTAGGATAATCCGAACCGAGTTCTTTCTTTACGGCATCTTCATAATTGTCCGAAAGATAGCGCAGGAACAGAAACGAAAGCATATAATCGCGGAAGTCGTCCGCGTTCATCGCTCCACGCAGCTTGTCGGCGATTCCCCACAGGGTTTTTCCTAATTTTTGTTGTTCTATGGCGGTCATTTTTGTGCTGCTTTATCTTCGGCTGTTATTATTTCTGGTAATTCAAATGCGTATTTATTCAAAAATTCCTCCAATATCTTTATGAACAGATTTTTCGTATCATCACCCATTTCGACAGGTTCGTAAATCGAATATTTACCGTGACTCAACAAATTTAATGCTCTGGCATATAACACCTCATCCTCGACTCCATGTATACACTTGGAAAAATCGTCATATCCGAAAAACGTCGCAGTCTTTTCCATGATACTGCGCAACATGTTGAAATGATATGTCTTGATGCGAACGTCATCTATCGTTTGATTCTCTTTGGGAAGAAGTCCTTTCAGTTCACTCAATAATGCAACATGATGAAAAAATGGCGTTTCATCCGTTGCTCGTAACGTATACCCGTTCGCTCCGTTTTTATGAAGAAAATATCGTCTACTTTTTTTCTTCTTCAATTCATTGCACATCACATTGAAAAAGAGATGATGGTGCGACGAAATAACGACATTGACTTTGCCTATTCCCTTTTGCAACAGTTTCGACAAATCACTTGCTACGGCAATTGCATTGTTGTCATCGAGCGAAGATATGGGGTCGTCGATATAAATGTATTTCACCCAATCGTAAGACTCCGCACCGTCGATTACAAGTTCGCATATTGCAAGAAAAATACACCAGATAAAAATGTTTTCCTCCCCGCGCGAAACTTTGATCTTGTTTTGAATGATCGTTTCCGGTTCGTCATTGCCAGGCCTGTGTGCCAGGTTGGGAATCTCCTTGCTGAATGCAATCTCCCATTTTTCATAGTCGATCTTAAAATCGAAAGTTGCATATCGTTGCAGATACTCGAAAATTTTATCTTCAAGAGCCAACTCTTTGAATCCGTTGAAGAATTTCGACTCGGTATTGATCTTCAATATCCGATCTGAATCGTGTTTGAGATCGTTATCCCAATGGAATAGATCTTCGGTGTAGGCATTGAAATAGAGCGTATCGCCTTGTTTTTTACCTTTCTTTCCTCGGTCCTTGAATTCCATCGAAAGTCGCGTCTTACCGGTTCCGTTGTAGGCGTAAAGCAGTACGAAATTCAAATCTTTCAAATCGGACCGAAAGCGCACGGCGATGTCGGACAACGACTTGAACTTTGCTATTTTAGGGGCGTTACTCATTCTTTATGATTATTTAAGTTCGGGAACAGTTGCTGCATCAAACCTTTTTTATGGGCTTTGAGAGCTTCGAGACGATTCGTTTGGGCTATAATCAAATTGTCTATGGAGGAGAGACAATCGGCGATCTTTTGTTGCTCTTCTGATTTGGCAGGAGCAAATTGTACGAAATTCTCCAAATCGGAATTTTTAAGATTATTTATGTTGCCTCCTCCTATCGCAAGAGCGACGAATTTTGTATAACTATCTGTTTGCAATAAATATTTAGCAAAAACATTCTTCGGTCTGAAAATGGAACAAAAAGCCCCTACCGTTAAATTATACGAAATATCTTGATCGAGTTCCGCGTTTTTACCGACCAATGCTTTGCTACCATTAGACATGCAGATTACGACATCTCCTTTTTGTAATCGTTGCTCAGAAGTACAGGTTTTATTTACAAATACTAAATCTTTATCCAAGATCAATCGATTATTTTGGATATTTGTAGATCGTAGTACGCCTATTCCATCATTATCGTTAGAAACATCTGCTGTGCTATATGTTAAACCTCTAAAAAATGAACCGAAATCGTTAAGTTTATACGGCTTCCATTCTCCTGCATTTTGAAATTCAGGGAAACGAAGAGCAGGAACTGATTTCCCTTCGGCGGGAAAAAGTTGTTGCATCAAGCCTTTTTTATGGGCTTTTAACTCGTCTATTTTATTCTCCGCAGCCTTTATCAACGCATCTATTGAAGACAAACATTCGGCAATTTTTTGCTGCTCTTCTTTATCTTTGGGCGTAGGTAGGATAATATTAAAAAACTCATCGGCACTAATGTTTAATAAACCATTGCTGCGAGCACCACTTGTTATGACATTTTGTAATTGTTTCCCATGATAATTGCTATCAAAATATCCCTTGAAAAAGTCTGGAATCACGTTATCATTAAACCGGAAACAAAGAAATGTATTGGGTGCTGCAACCCGATCAAATTCTTCTAATCGACATACACATCCTTGGGGATATTTTTTTGAATTTCCTTTATTATAAGCAAATTCACCTCTATTTAATATAATATAGTTGCGATATTGCTCTCCAGAAATATCTCGACCAAATTTCTCCGTCTGAGGGAGAAATCCCACTCCTGCACTAATGCTAACCGGTAATAGTTTAGAGTTTCCGACTCTGGTTATTATTCGAGTGCTAATTTGCCTTAAATGAGGTATATTCCACTCTTCATTTTTCCGGAACTCAGGAAACCGCAAGGCTGGAACTACCCCTTGTTTCGTATCTTTTTCGTTAGTTTTCATAAGCCGAAAGTCCTGATATTTCGTGGCCGTCGGTCAGCCGTTTCAACATGGGGACCAGATCGTCCATCAACGCCAACTCCTTTTTGGTACGTTCTCTCCAACCCAAGCCGAGCGGGGCGAGCAGGTCGCCAAGTTTTTCGCCGTCGAAAACTTCGCGCTCGACGATCTCCCTGACGAACGCATCCAGCGCTGAAAACTCCAATCCGTATTTGGCGGCTATGGCCGTAATGTCTTTTTTATACTTCTCCGCTTTGAAAAGTTCGTAGCCATCCTTAATTTCCTGCTCGGTTTTGCCGTTGATCTTATCGAGGTCGAGGCTGTTGATATAAGCGACGATGTCCTCCTTCTCTTCCATCAGGTTCGCACTCGATGCGACCAATGCAATAAGCTGCTCTTTCGTGATTCGTTTTTGGGCCGTAGTTCGATGTGCATATCGGGCGATAAGCCCCATGATATAGTCGTAGTCGATGATTGCCGAGGCGAACAACACGAATTCGAAATCGAGCTCCTCGATTTGCGGGCTTACTGGCTCTCCGCCCCGCTTTTCGCGTCGCTTTTTCAGCTCACGCGCCTTGTCGAGATACATGCCTCTGAATGCCCGTAGCGTATCTTCGGGCAACAACGATTCGATTTTGGCCTTATCGTCCGACTGAATATCCGTATATTGTTCCAGCTGCGTGCGGAGTCGCTGTACCTCCTTGAAACAGTTGATAAACCCGGCGCGCGCTTCGTCGCCGCGGAGGTTGTTGACCTCTTCGGGTTTGCACTCCACGCCATGCGACTGCATGAACGTCTCTAATTCGGAAATAGCCTTTTCGTATTTTTCGATCACCTTCGGAGCCGGATCGACCAGCCAGATGCGTTTGGGGTCTTCCTCGGTTTTCTCGCCGGAGAAAAGAGCAATCGCTTCATCGACCGCAGCTTCCTGACATCGGAAATCGAGAATGTTTCCGTAAGGTTTTGTATCGTTCAGAATGCGGTTCGTGCGCGAAAAAGCCTGAATCAGACCATGCCATTTCAGATTCTTATCGACATACAGTGTGTTGAGATACTTGGAGTCGAATCCGGTCAACAGCATGTCGACAACGATAGTGATATCGATTTTATCCTTGCGCGGGACGTCCCGGTTGCTATATTTCTGCGATTTGATTCGGCCTTGAATATCTTGATAATAGGCATCGAACTCCGTAATCGCGTGATTCGTGCCGTACTGCCGATTGTAATCGTCGATAATCCGCCCCAAAGCGGCTTTTTTCTTGTCGGGGTCTTTCTGATTGTCAAGACGCTCCTGATGTAAATCCTCCTGAATTTGCTGTATATCCTTATTTCCTTCGGCCGGAGGCGAGAAGACGCAAGCGATATTCAGCGGTTCGTATTCAGTATCTTCGGCATGTCGCTCCTGCTGAACCGTCTTGAACAGATTATAATATTCGATAGCGTCGTCTATGCTGCCGGTAGCCATGATGGCATTGAAGCGGTGAGAATCCGTAGCCGCATCGTGACGATTTAATATCGCTTCCGCAATCGCTCGCTTCGGAATCGTACTACCGGTTTGCCGATTCTCGCCGTCGGGCTTGAAATAGTCGATGTGAAACCGCAGTACGTTTTTATCTTCGATCGCATGGGTAATCGTATAGGCGTGCAACTGCTTCTCGAAAATATCGGCAGTCGTCTTATAAGAGCCTTGTTCGCCGTCTACTTGTATGAATGTCGAATTTCCGTCGAAAATAGGTGTACCCGTAAATCCGAAGAGTTGAGAGTTCGGAAAAAACTCCTTTATCGCTTTGTGATTACGTCCGAACTGAGAGCGGTGGCATTCGTCGAAAATAAAGACGAATCGTTTATTTCTTAATGGTTGCAGACGCTCTTGATAGTTCTTCTTGTGCTTCGGGTCAAGGGCTATACCAAGTTTCTGGATGGTTGTAACGATTACTTTATCGGCATAATCGTCCGACAGCATCCGTCGCACCAGAGTTTCCGTATTGGTATTCTCTTCGACGCAATTCTCCTGAAACCGGTTGAACTCCTCGCGGGTTTGGCGGTCCAGATCTTTGCGGTCCACTACGAACAGACACTTGTCGATATCCGGATTGTCTTTCATCAAAGTGGAAGCCTTGAACGAAGTGAGCGTTTTGCCGCTACCTGTCGTATGCCAGATATAACCGTTTCCGCGATTTTCATGCACGCAATCCATAATCGCTTTTACGGCATAAATCTGATACGGACGCATAATCAACAGCTTTTGCTCGCTTGCAACCAGCACCATATAGAGACTAATCATCTTGCCCAGTTCGCATTTGGCAAGCACGGCACTCGAAAAGGCATCGAGGTTGGTTATCTTCGTATTTCGCTCTGTCGCATACTGGTATACCGGGAGAAATTGTTCATCCGCGTTGAAAGAGAAATGCTGGTTGTTGTTATTCGTGAAATAGTAGGTATTGCTTTGGTTGCTGACGATGAACAGCTGGATAAAGCAGAGCAGGGATTTCGTGTAGCCGTTCCCGGGGTCGTTTTTGTAATCCACGATCTGTTGCATGGCACGCCGCGGACTGACATCGTAAGCCTTCAACTCGACTTGTACAACCGGAATGCCGTTAATCAGCAGAATGACATCATAACGGTGATGGCTGTTGTCGGTATTCATCCGCAGTTGGTTGATTACCTCGTAATCATTCTTGCACCAATCCTTAATATTGACCAATGTATACTGCAACGGAGTTCCGTCTTCGCGTATGAATGTGTTTCGCTCACGCAATCTCTTGGATGACGCAAAAACATCGGGATTGATGATCTCTTCGAGCAGTCGATCGAATTCCGAATCGGACAATTTCACACGATTCAAAGTCTCGAATTTCTGCCTGAAATTAGCCACAAGCGCATTTCTGTCGTGAATATCATCACGATAGACATATTTTAATTGTTCGGTCAGCTTCCGAATAAAACTATCTTCTATTTGTTTTTCTCGACCCATATAGTTTTTATTGGGATTACAATACGCCCAATTAAGTACAAATATAGTAAATTATTTGGTTATTGCACAACTGCAAGGTGTGAGCATACGATATAATTATTTCTTTTTTATCGAGTTGGCCTTGTCGGTTAAATGTTCTGCTTCCCGTTCTTTCCTTCTCGCTTGTTCTTCTAACTGCACCTTGCGTCGTATGGTTCGTTCGTATTCTTCTACATCTTTTTTCATCTCTCGGATTTTTGCGTTGTCGCGGTTTAGTTCGAATATTTCTTCCAGCTCGGCAATGCGGTCGGGTTGCGCTTCGCCTTTCATTTTGATGTAGCGGTATTTCAGGTCATTGTCGATGCGGTCGTAGTTCGGTTTCGTTGCCCAATACAGCATCGTGCATAGCAGCACGATTGCCGTCATCATTCCTATCATCGCCCAGAATATTCCTTTCGATTCAATGGCGAGCGATATTTTGTGCTGCACGATTCTCGGTGGCAGTTCAGCAGGAATTTCTATTGCTTCGACAGATGCTTGCAAGCTATCTATCCCCATTTGGGCCTTTATGTTGCTCTGTTCGATACTTTCCAGCCTTTCAGTAAGTTGGGTTATTGCCTCTCTTATGAGTTGCGGTAAGTCATTGCCGCACGATTGGCTATTCCTTGCCGATAGTTCGGTTTTGATGGTTTTCACCATTGTCTCTTTGAAGTCTTCGTACATTTCGTAAGACATCATATTGTTTTCCTTCATAACAGATTGTCGATTTATGTTTATAATTTTCTTTTCGGTTTGTTCGCTTTTTGGTCTCGCAGCTTGCGTTTTCGCTCCATGGCTGCTATTGCCATCACCTCGGCAACGGTGTTGAGCAACGCCGTAATGCGGGCGATATGTTCTTCGGGGCTTTCGCCGGACTTGCGTTGGAGTTGGGCTGCCGACAATCCGACGGACAAATCGTTGGGCGGTAAAGGCAATGTGCCGATATTGCCGCCGAAGTTTATAGAATCGTTAGCAATTGGCCTCTTATTCCCGCTTCCACCTGCATTGCCGAATAGGTCGGTGTATGCCGACCGATAATTGCCTACGGCCGTATGAAATCCCTTCGCAAGCGTCGCCCGATAGTGGGTTTGCTGCTGTGCCTGCGTAAAGTGTCGGTTCAGCTTCGAGTAGCTGAATTGCCGGTCTATCTTCGAGCCAGAGAACTCGAATCCGTTTTTGCTGAACAGCACCCCTTGTTTTTGATTGGTCGAGCCGCAATACTTATAACGCATAGCAATACCGTGCTCCTTTAATCGAAGCTCCAAGTCGTTCCAGCTTCGGGATTGAGGCAGCGAGGCTTTAATCGTATCGTATATTTCGTATTTGGTTTTGTCGGGTTCCCGCAAGCGCTCCCGACGTACCGATTCTTTTTCCGGCGCAAGGTGCAACCCGTATTTCTCGGTCAAAGTCCGACAGACTTTCGCATTGCGGATTTTGATGTTCTTGTCCGATAGGGTTTGGCCGTTGTTTGCTACCCGATTATAAACCAAATGGCAGTGCGGATGCGGTTGGTCGAGATGGCGCACCAGCAGGTATTGGGTATCGGTAATTCCCATGCGCTGCATATACTCTTGGGCAATATCCAGCATCAAAGCGTCAGTCATTCGCACGCCATCTTTCGGAGAAAACGAAAGGGAGATGTGCCCGACGGCATTTCTCAGCCGAGGATTCAGTAATGTTTGGTCTTTGAAGTCTTGCACCATATCCCGAACATTCGGCGGGGTTACTCCCTCGGCTGCCAATATTCGCGATTGTTCCTTTATTACATATCCGACCGTTCCTGCAAATGATGACCCGGCGATGATCTTACCGATCATCGCGAAGATTCCTTAACAAGCCCTCAATACTTGCTACAATAATCGTATGACGGGATACTATTCCCGTAAATCCTTTCGCATGGGCAAGGTGGGTAAGTTGGTTCAGGTTGCGGGCCATGCCTTTGAGCTGGGACATGAAGTCGAGATGTTCTCGGCGCAGACGCTCGCGCACACGACCGACAGCTATCAACTGCCGGAGGACTTCGGCTGTTCCATGGCCGGAGGTGCGGACAAGCGATTTCAGCTTGAAGTAATGTTCGGCATCGAGCCGTAACGATAGCAGGTATTTCTTGCGTCGGCCATCGCTTATGGCAGGTCGTCCGCCTTTGTTAAGCGGTATTTGTTTCATGGGTTGATTTCGGATTAATAGACCAGCGGGATGTTGCCACCGAACAGCGGCGGTACGTTTTTGTACTACAAAAACACAAACTTGCCTTACTAATTGATAGAAAATCCGACCCGCTCCGAAGAGCCGGAGCAGGCCGGATGAAATGCTACCTCGGTCGTCGTTTGCGGACGACGTAATCGACGGCTTCGCGTTCTTTCTGTTCGGCTGTTTTGACGGGATTCTGCAACAGCCACCGTTCCAACTCCTCGCGGTTGAAATAGATGTGCTTGCCGTGGGGCTTGAAATGGGGGATTCGCCCTTGGTGGGTAAGCTTGTACATGTAGGTCCTCGACAGCCCCGTGAATTCGCATGCTTCGGCGAAGTTCAAGACTGTCTTTTGTCCCCGAAGAAGTTGTTCGATGCGGTCGAGCCGTTGCTCGACGGTTGTGTTTTCACTCATAATCATTCTGTTTTTAGCGTTCAATTTCTTGCACCTTTTCTCGCCTCGGCAGAGCACGTGCAAGCACGTCTCTGCGCTCGGCTTATCGAAAAGGTTTGATACAAGGCGTTGCGCAACGCTCGTGATGTAATTACGAGTGCAAATAAAATTCAACGAAAAGCTGTCCGCATTGGCTGCCTATGTTTCGACATTTTTGGACAATGTTTCCAAGGTTCGGTGGGCGTATGGAGATGAAAAAAAACAGGATTCCGGTGGGGCGGAATCCTGTTATAGATGAACGTGTCGAAACTATTCGGCTGCTTCCAGTGCTTCGATGCAGTCGATAATCATCCGCTCCTTGCGGCGGTCGATGATTTCGGCCATTTGTTTGGCGGCCGAGAGGTCTTTCGCCGTCAGCGGTTTGCCCAACTTCGAGGTAAAACAGCCGTTGTTTCCGGCTACCCGCTGCCATTTCGGGGTAATCAGCCGGGATGCGCTCAACGATTCGAGCAGCAGCGCCAGCAGCTTGTTGTGCGTCGTCTGCAACGGTTCCGCGAGCTGGCAGGCAAGCAGTCGGGCAATCTCCTCTTCGGTCGTGTCGCGTTTGAAGATGCCGATTCGGTTGATGTGTTCGGTCAGCACTGCGATTTGCCGGTCGGTCAGGCGTGGGCAGAAATCGGCGGGTGTCGGGTCGAAACCGGTGCGGCTGCGCTGGGCGGCCCGGCGTTTTTCGGCTTGGGCCAGCAATTCCGCTTCGCGCTCCTTGCGCTGCGTCTCCTCCGTCTGCCGATGACGGGTGTAGTCGGCGATTTCGGTAACGGTAGACCGGACTTCGGCGATACGGGTCAGCAGTTTGTCCGCAGGGGTGTCTGCCGGATAACGGGCGGAAAGATACTCGAACGTCTTGTCGATGCTGTGCTGCTCTTTGGCCGAGATTGAACCGTAGGCCAGCCAACGGTCGTACTCCTGCTTTTTGTCGGCGAGGTATCGGCGTGCTTCGGCGGCGGATAGGTTGCGATGTTCGATTTCGCACTCCATGTAGTGCAATGAAAAACGGTTGTCCTTGAACATTTCGACGGCGAATGCCAGCCAGCTCACCACGCTGACTATGCTGTACAATACCCATGCGACTGCCTGCCATGCACCGCCGAGCCATCGGCTTTTGGCATCCAATCGGGAGCGAACCGCCTGCAACCGCTCGCGGATTTTGCGGTTGGTGCGCCGGTGCGACAGACGTATGTATTCGATGCGGGTCATGGCTGATTCTTGGCGGCGGCTTGCAGGTCGGCTTCGAGTTCGGCGAGGCTCGCGCGGCGTTCTTCTTCACGCAAACGCCCCTTGTAGGCATCGAGCTGTTGGGCCGCGATGCTTTCGGCGACCTTGCGGCTGATTTGCCCGGCATGTTCGAGCAGTTCGCGCCCGTTGATGACCAGAATGTCGTTCAGCTTCTTGATCCAGTCGGCCATATACATGGGCACCTGCCGCCGCGCCTGGCTTTCGGCGAATGCGAGGTATTGTTCGACCAGCAGACCGAGGTCTTTCATCTCGTCTTCGGTCAGGTAGTTCTTGGCGGTTGCGGCATCGGCTTTGGTAATGCGCCGCGGGTCGCTTTTGTTGCAGGAGGTCATGCCCATCATCGGCAGGCGGGCATCGGCGCGGCGGGCGACCAGTTCGGCGGCTGTCTGGCTGCTGATGGCCCACAGCAGTTTGTTCTGCACGATTTTGAAAAATTCGACCGTCTTTTCGGCTTTCGGGTCGTAGTCGATGCTCGTCGTGTAGATGTCCTTGACCTTTTGGTAGAACACCCGTTCCGAAAGGCGGATTTCGCGGATGCGCTCCTGCAGCTCGTCGAAATAGTTCATCGACTTGCCCGACTTCATCCGTTCGTCGTTCAGCGCGAAGCCCTTGATGAGGTACTCGCGCAGCACCTGCGTCGCCCAAATGCGGAACTGCGTGCCTTGGTGCGATTTTACACGGTAGCCGACCGAAATAATCACGTCGAGGTTATAGTAGTTCGTGTCGTAGCTTTTGCCGTCGGCGGCAGTTGTTCGGAAATTCCGAATAACTGAATCGGCGACCAGCTCACCCTCGGAAAAGATGTTTTTCAAGTGTTCGTTGATGGTGGATTTGGCCTTTCCGAACAGCGTCGCCATCTGGTCTTGGGTCAGCCAGACGGTCTCCTCGCCCATGCGGACGTCGATTTTGATGTTCCCGTCGGCCGAGCGGTATATCAGCATTTCGTTCTCCATAGCATAAAGATAGTTATAATTCCGGAATCCGGTTTACTGCTTCACGCTTCTTCGCATCCATAATCTGCGCATAGACCTGCGTCGTTTTCAGTTCTCGGTGGCCGAGGAGCTTCGACACGGTGTAGATCTCCGTGCCGAGCGAGAGTTGCAGCACTGCGAACGTGTGCCGTCCGCAGTGGAACGTAATGTGTTTCGTAATGCCCGCTTTCAGACACCACTCGCGCAGGGCGAGGTTGTGCCATGCGGAGTATTTCAGCCCGGCGAAGACCCGCTCGTCGGCCTTGCCGCGCTGGCCCATGTAGCGCACGGCTTGGTCGGTAATGTCGAGGTATTCCAGCCCTTTGGTCTTTTTCTGCCGGAAGACGATGCGCGTGCCGCCGTCGAACTCCTGCACCTCGGCCCACGTCAGTTTGTTGATGTCGCTCCAACGCATGCCGGTCAGGCACGAGAAGAGGAATGCGTCTTTGAGCACAGGATACGGACACTTCGTTTTGGCGAGGCGCTGCAATTCGTCGAAAGTGAGGTATTCGCGGTGTACGTCCTCGACATGCGCAGGCTTGACCGACATGGCGGGCGAGTGGGGGATGATGCCGTCCTCGACCGCTTGGTTCAGCGCGGCTTTGAGTTTGAGGAAATAGCTGCTTTGGCTGTTCGTCGAAAGAGCTGTGCCGCTTTTGGTCTTGGCCTGCTTCGCCAGATAGGTTTTGAACCCCTCGACGAACTTCTTGTCGACCATCTCGAACGTCGTGTTCGTTCCGGCGTAGGCGACGAGGTGTTTCAATGCGCTGTCCCAGTTGCCCCAGTTCCCCGGCGACTCCTTGCGCTGTTCTATCAGTCCCTTGATGTACTCGACGAGGTTGGTGCGGATTTTATATTTCACCGCAAAGCCGTATTGCTCGTTCTGCTCGGCGAGCAGCCGTTTGGCCTTGACCTTCTCGGCCATTTCGAGATTGACCTTATTGTGGTCGCGCTCCAACTTGTTTTTCGGGTCGGTGTAGAGGTAGTATTCGAGAGTCTCGAATTTGCGTTGGGGCCTTGTCGTACCGTTTGCGGCAACCGAATATCCCATGTAATATTCGAGCACCAACGATGTTCGCCCGCTTTTCAGCTTGCGTTTGATTAGTTTGATTTCCATAGCCGCATACGTTAATTGTAGCGCGGCAAAAATAAGTAGAAAATTTGCAACACGCAAATGCGTAAGTTGCAAATATGTTGCAAAAATGCCGAGTGTAATTGAAAATCAAAGAATGAATAAAGACAGATGTTTACTACTTAATAAATTGATAGTCAATAATATTTATTGCATCTTCTTTGTCTTTTGTTTTATTAGGTTACTTTCCGATGCAGAACTTCGAGAAGATGTTGCTGAGGATCTCGTCCGTGGTGATCTCTCCGGTGATGGTGCCCAGGTGGTGGAGGACGTGGCGGAGCTCCTCGCTCAGCAGGTCGGCGGGGCGGCCGGCGCATAGCGCCGCGAGGGCGCGGTCGAGTGCCGCACGGGCCGAGGCGAGGGCGTCGTAGTGACGGGCCGTGGAGACCACCGTGTCGCCGTGGTAGAGTGCTTCCGTATCGACCGCGTCGCGGAGCGCGCGCCGCAGCGCGTCGATGCCGATGCCGTCGCGTGCCGAGATGCCCAACGCACCCGCGGGAAGCGTGAGGCGGGGACAACGGTCGATTTTGTTGATCGCCTCGATCAGGCGCTGGTCGTCGCGGAGCGGGGGCAGCAGGGGGGGCGAGGCTGCGGCGTCGTCCGCGGCGTCGGTCACGCGGAGTATGATCCGTGCGCGGGCCGCGGCGGCAAGGGTCCGTTCGATGCCCATGCGTTCCAGCCGGTCGTCGGTGCGGCGCAGGCCTGCGGTGTCGATGAAGCGGAAGAGCACGCCGTCGATGTCCAGGGTCTCCTCGATGGCGTCGCGCGTGGTGCCGGCGATGTCGGAAACCATGGCGCGTTCCTCGCCCAGAAGCCGGTTCAGCAGCGTGGACTTGCCGGCATTGGGTGCGCCGACGATCGCCACGCCCACGCCCTGCTTCAGGGCATTGCCCAGCGAGAAGCTGCGGCACAGGGTATCGAGTTCGGCGCCGATTTCCTCCATGACGCCGCGCAGCTGCGTGCGGTCGGCGAACTCCACGTCCTCCTCCGAGAAGTCGAGTTCGAGTTCGAGCAGCGAGGCCAGGTGCAGCAGACGGTCGCGCAATGCGTGCAGGTCGTCGGAGAATCCGCCGCGCATCTGGGCCGTGGCGAGGGCATGGGATGCGCGCGACGACGAGGCAATCAGGTCGGCGACCGCCTCGGCCTGCGCGAGGTCCATCTTGCCTGCGAGAAACGCCCGGGCGGTGAATTCGCCTGGTTCGGCGGTGCGGGCTCCCGCGGCGTGGAGCAGGCGCAGAATCTCGGCCACGACGTAGGAGGAGCCGTGGCAGGAGAGTTCCACCGAGTCTTCGCCCGTGTAGGAGCGGGGGGCGCGGAAGACGGTGGCGAGCACTTCGTCCACCGTGCGGCCGCCGTCCGTGATGCGGCCGAAGCGTACGGTGTATGCGGGGGTGTCGGCGAGGCGCGCCGAGCCCCGGAAGATGCGGTCGCAGACGGCGATGGCCTCCGGGCCGCTGATGCGGATCATGGCCACGGCGCCGCCCGAGGCGGTGGCCGGTGCGGCGATGGTGTCGTGCGTGTCGAACATGACGTTATCGGCCTTCGATGCGGATTCTCTGTCCCAGACTCAGCTTGTGGGCGTTCTTGATGCCGTTCCAGCGCATGAGCTGCGCCGTGGTCACGCGGTAGCGGCGGGCGATGGCGCCCAGGGTGTCGCCCTTTTTCACGATGTAGACCGTGCCGCCGCGTTCCTGGCGCTTCTTGTCGATGTTCGCCGGGTCGATGTACTCCTTCAGGTAGAGCGAATCCTTCGCATGGATCGAATCGAGCCGTTCGATGAATTGCACGACGTTGCGCTGCGGCAGCACCAGGGTGTAGGCGCGGGCCGTGGCCGGCACGATGTCGAGTTTGTACTGGGGATTGAGCTGGCGCAGGGTTTCGACTGGCACGTCGATCGTCGAGGCGACCTGGCCGAAGTGGAGCAGCCGATCGACGCGCACGGTGTCCGTGGCGAGCGGAATCGGCGGCCGCGAGCATTCGATGTCGTGGAGGCGGTGGTAGGCGTAGGCATAGGTGGCGCCGATGAAAGCCGGCACGTAGCCGCGGGTTTCGCGCGGCAGGTGGTCGTAGACGGCCCAGAAGTTCCGCCGCTCGCTGCCCGCGCGGGCGAGGGCCTTGTTCACGTTGCCCGGACCGCAGTTGTAGGCGGCGATGGCCAGCGACCAGTCGTGGTAGAGGGCGTAGAGGTCCTTGAGGTAGCGGCATGCGGCGCGCGTGGAGAGCACGGGATCGCGCCGTTCGTCGATCAGCGAGTTGATCTCCAGGCCGTAGACCTTGCCCGTGCGGGGCATGAACTGCCACATGCCGGCGGCGCCCATGCGCGATACGGCCGAGGGTGAGAGGGCCGATTCGATGATGGCCATGGCGCGCAGCTCCACCGGAAGACCCGCGCGGAGCAGCTCCTCCTCGATCAGCGGGAAGTAGTATTGCGAGAGGCTCAGGATGCGGCCGATGGTGCCGTGGCGCGGGTTGGTGTAGCGTTCGATGTACTCCTTGACGATGGGGTTGTAGGGCAGCTGCACGGGGGAGACGAGCCGGCGGAGCCGCTCGGCGTAGAGCGAGTCGGTACAGGAGGCGGAGGCGGTGCGGAGCGTGTCGGGCCGGATGTATTCGTCGAAGTAGCGGTCGAACGATTCGAGGGTGAGGCGTTCGTGCCACTCGGCGGTCAGCGAGTCGATCTGCTCCGGCGTCCAGTCGTACGACAGCTCTTCGGGGGTGTAGAGCGGTTCGGGCGCCGGTTGCGGTGCGGGTGTCGCGGGCTCGGGGGCGGTCGGGACGACTGCGGGCGCCTCGGGCTGCGGTGCGGCCGGTGCGGGTGCGGCCGTCTC
>OFFY01000572.1_pt1 | contig 36866 bp, 33 predicted proteins | sample 1521481 | NCBI WGS metagenome assembly OFFY01 (sample SAMEA3504117, study PRJEB24116) | mouse gut metagenome | biome: mouse gut; feature: mouse-associated habitat; material: faeces | place: Denmark | collected 2011
ATATGGGGGGCGATCGAGACGTCGCGAAGCGTATCGGCGTTAAGGTACAGGCAGCAGCACATCAGGAGTATAATAAATCCAGATATCTGAATGAGGCAGTGGACAGACTGCTGTGCGGTGAAGATATATTCGGACGCAGCGCCAGATTCGTGCGGGTGCCGATTGACGAAAGCTACCCTGCGTATCTGCGGGAGCATCAGGAAGAGTATGCCTTTCTGATCGCCCCCGAAGTGAGCAGAACAGGGATCTGGCGCAAGAAAGCAAAGCTGGCATGTATGCAGGGGATGCGTCGGCTTCATGGTGCGGCAGCGCGCCTGCGCGGAGGATGACAGGCTTAAGCTGCGGTCATGACGCAGATGCGATACATGGAATCCGGGCTATCCCGGAAATGAGGCGGCTAAGCCAGGAGAAAGGCGTGGATAAAGATGGAATTATACCGCAGGGTAAAGCGTGGCAAAGTGCCATGGTATCTTTTCTATATCGGGCTGACCATTGAGCTGCTTATTGTTGTCATTGATAAGAGCAACTGCACCAATCCGATAGAGGGCAGGCTCTTTCAGCTTACGTTTCTGCTCTTTTTCCTGAAACTGATGCTGACGACATATGGCAGAAAAGAGTGGTGTGTGATTCTGGCGCTGGAGACGGTGGCTGTCGTGTCTTACAGGGTGACGGGAGCCAATGACCTGATTCGGCTGGTGACTTTCGTGGCAGCATGCCGGGATATTCCGCTCAGGCAGATGGTCAAATACGCCTTTTATGTGACGCTTGCCGGCTGTACAGTCATTGTTATGCTGGCCGTGACCGGCATATACGGTGAGATGAGTCTGACGCAGGCATATGGAAGGCAGGATCTGGGCAGTACTGTTTATATCGGCGTGGAGGCGGCGAAGGAGACCCGTTATACGCTGGGGATGGGACACCCCAATGCATTGTCCTGCATGTTCCTGATGCTTGTCGTAATGGGGGTCTATGTCTGGTTTTGGAACTTGAAGTGGTATCTGTATCTGTTTCTGCTGCTGCTGAATGCCGGTGTGTATGTTCTCACGGGGTCCAAGACAAGCATGCTGATCACGACGGCTTTTCTGGCAGGGGCATGTATACTGCGCTACTGTGAGTTTTTACGGAGAAATGCGCTGTCTTACCTGATGGGGTTTCTCGTATTCGTGCTGTGCATCGGGTTTTCCGTGGATGCGGCGGTGTATGCCAAACGGGTGCGGGATGTTCAGTGGAATGAATTCTATTACGGAGAACCGCGGGATAATGCGCATATCGTAGCATTATCCAGAATTGACAGACAGCTCAGCGGCAGGATCGTGTCCCTGGCCGGCACGACGGACAGGGAGGGAATGATCCACACATGGTCGCTCTTCTCGGAGCCGGACAATATGGGATACTATTTTGACATGGGCTGGGTGAAGATTTTCTACCGTTATGGCATTATTCCCGGTATATTGTATCTTATGGCACAGCTTGTATTTCTGTGGAAACTGTATAAGCAGAAGGATGCCTGCGGCCTGCTTGTGTTTATGATACTGACAGTTTATACTGTGGTGGAGGCGCATTTGATCTCCGTGTATATCGGAAGGAATTTTATGCTTATGATGATGGGATATTACTTTTTGACGGATCCGCCTGGGTGTAGAGATGGGAAATGACAGACTGAGAGTTCTGATGGTTGGCCCGGACAGAAGTGTCCACGGCGGCGTATCAGGTATGGTGAATAATTATTTTGATGCCGGACTGAACCGGAAGGTAGATCTGTGTTATATCGGCACGATGGTGGACGGCTCCAAATACCGGAAACTGTGGCAGGCCGTCCGGGCATATGTGCAATTTCTGGTGAAGCTGCCGCAGTATGATATCGTACATGTGAATATGGCCTCGGATTCCAGCTATTATCGGAAATCCATTTTTATCAGAACGGCAAAGGCATGCCGCAGGAAGGTGGTGATCCACCAGCATGGCGGGAGCTTTCAGGAATTTTATCAGCAGGAACTGAGTGAGAAAGGCAGAAGAAGTGCCAGAAAAGTGCTTTCCATGGGAGATGCCTTTCTTGTGCTCGGCACGGAGTGGAAGAACTTTTTCGGAGCGCTGATCGGGGAGGAGCGGATCACGGTGCTTCCCAATGCAGTGCAAATCCCGGAGAAGACAGAGAAGCAGTACGGCTCCCATAAAATATTGTTTCTCGGAAGATTGTGTAAGGCGAAAGGGATTGGAGAACTGCTCGATGCGGTCGGACAGCTTCGGGAAAAATACCCTGATCTGCATCTGTATCTTGCCGGGGTGTGGGAGGAGGAAGAGCTGCGGGCACAGGTGCGGACACTGGAAGGGTGTGTGACACAGCCGGGCTGGATCGGCGGCCGGCAAAAGCAGCAGTATTTAAGAGAGTGTGATATTTTTGTACTGCCTTCCTATTTCGAAGGGCAGCCGGTATCCGTGCTGGAAGCCATGGCAAATGCCTGTGGGATCGTGGCATCGGAAGTGGGAGATATACCCGATATGATCGTTGACAAAGAGACGGGCTTTTTATCCAGACCGCAGGATACAGGAAGCCTGGTGGAGAAGCTCGATAAGCTGCTGGCCGATCCCGCACTGTGCCGGCTGCTGGGGGAAAATGCCCGCAGGAAAGCGGAGACTGATTTTTCCATAGAGAGCAGTGTAGAACAGCTGCTGGCCGTCTATAAGGCAGTGAGCGGCAGCGAGTAAAGGAACGGTATTGACATGGATGAGAAGTTACCGTTGATCAGTGTGATCGTTCCTGTCTATAACGGGCAGGATTATCTGGAAAACTGCATTGAGAGCATTGAGAGCCAGACCTATGATAATCTGGAGATTATTGTCGTGAATGACGGCTCTCTGGATGCGACGGATGTGGTTTGTGACAGGCTGCGGGAATCCTATGACAATGTGTATGTCTTTACGCTGGATGATAAAGGAGTATCGGCGGCAAGAAATACCGGCTTAAAGGCGGCGCAGGGTGAGCTGATCACTTTCGTGGATGCGGACGACAGACTGCGGCCCGGGATGCTGCGGACATTGTATGACTGTATGGAGACGTGCGGAAGCGATGTGGCAGGCTGCGGATTTTTCCTCTGGCACAGTGAGGAGGAATGGGCGGACAGGTCTGCAGCGGAAGCGACGGAGGCGCAGATTCAGGTCTATGAGCCGGACAGATATCTGCGGGAGGCGATTCTTTGTGGAAACAGCCGCTGCTGGAGTAAACTGTATCGAAGGCATGTTATGGAGCGGGTGCATTTTCAGGAGGGCCTTACGATAGGAGAGGACATGCTTCTGCTGATTAAAATGCTTCCGTGGGTCCATAAGATTGCGGAGACGGAATATCCGGGATATGGGTACTATCAGAATCCGGCGGGCGCCATGAACAGGGAGTTTCGGTCGGGATACATGGATCAGATTACCTGCTGGCAGCTGGCCAGAGAAGAGATTCTGCGTATGGACAGGAGTCTGGACGCGCAGGTCTGTGTCCACTATGTGATGGGGATTATGCTGACTGCAGGGAAGCTTGCCATGCTGCCGCGGGAAGAAAGAGGCGGTTTTCGGGAGTATGCCAGGGTGTGCCATGAACGGCTGCGCGGGGTGCTGCGGGTTTCGGGGACTTTTGGGAGGCTGTCGGCGGGATACCGGGTGAAAGCGGCGTTTTTTCTATTGTTTCCGGACCTGTATTTGTATCTGTACGGGTTGAGGAAACAGACCTGAGGGAGAGGACTTTTTGTGGGAAAGGGATTGTGAGGGGAAGGATTCTTATGGGGAGGAGGCTGTGAATGGGCGCCGGAAAGAGTGTTGAGGACCATTATGACAGAGCCGCATATAAGATCAGCGTGATCGTGCCGGTTTACAATAAAGAGCAGTATCTGGAACAGTGCATCGACAGCATCCTGGCCCAGACATACGGGGAGCTGGAGCTGCTGCTCATAGACGACGAGTCTACGGATGCAAGCGGAAAGATCTGTGACAGATACCGGGATGCGGATGCCCGTGTCAGAGTGTTCCACCAGAAGAACGGCGGTCCGACAGCGGCGGTCATGACCGGGCTGCGGGAGGCCGTGGGCGAGTATTATACTTTTGTGGACAGTGACGATTATGTCAGCACGGATATGCTGCAAAAGATGACAGAATGTCTGAGCGGATGCAGGGGCGAGATCGTCTGCTGTAATCATGTGCTTGAGAAGCAAAAGGAGACGGTGCCTGTCTTACTGCCGCTGGAGCCGGGAGTTTATGAGGGGAAGCGACTGGAGGAGGAGATCAGGGACAAACTGCTGGGCAGGGAGGAACGGATCATTTCCATGTCACGGTGCATGAAGCTGTGCGAGAGATCGGTCTTTGAAAATAACGAGAAATATTATGATACGAAGATCCGCCTGGGAGACGATTTCAATCTGATCTATCCCGCGCTTCTTGCGGCCAGCCGGATCGTGATCATGAAAAATGCCCTGTTCTATCACTACCGCTATGTGGAGGATTCCATCGTGCATGACTATGATCCGAACATGGCGGAGAGTGTGGCCAGATGGTACCGTGCTGTACGTAAAATCGTATGTGATCACCATGTGCCTGACGGAGAGGCGAAACTTGACCGGGAGTACTGCTACATGATGTTGTATGTCATTAAGAATGAGCTGCGCAGTCCGGGGCGGGACTATGTGCGCAGGATCAGGTCGATCTTTACCGAACCGGAGGTCCGGGGAAGGATAGACGGGACAGCGGTCCATGTGACCAGCCGGGCGAATGCCCTGCTGTTTCTTGGCATCCGGTATCCGAATGCCCTGCTGTTGCGTATCCTGAGACTGATCATAAAAGGATATGACCGGAGGAGATAAAAGTATGCGTAGACAGTGCGCAAAAGACTGAGGAAAGAAAGGAAACGGCTACGGGAATGAAAGACCAGATTGTTATGTATTTGCATGGCGGCAGCGGGAATCATGGCTGTGAAGCGATTGTGAACAGTACGTGTCATATGATAGAGGAGATTCCAAAGCTTCTTGTAACGAACAGCGAGAAGGAAGACAGGTTCTATTCGCTGGCCCCGCTGTGTGATATTCTGCAGGAACGTAAGATTGCGGAGAATTTTCCTGCACATGTGTGGTATTATGTATGGCGTGCAGTGTTTCATGATCCGGAATCCTTTATGCGTTACCGTTTCCGTAAAGTTCTGGGGAGAAACCGTGCTCCTGTGTATATTTCCACGGGCGGTGATATGTACTGTTATGAAATATCGAAGAGAGAAGCGATGGTGGCGAACAGCACCTTTGTGAGGACGGGGGCCAGGACGATCCTCTTGGGATGTTCTCTGGAACCGGATCTTTTAAAGGAGCCGGAAGTAGTCGAGGATATGAAAAGATATACCCTGATAACACCCAGGGAATCCATCACTGCGGCGGCGTTGGAGCAGGCGGGGATCACCGGGAATGTGAAGCTGTTTCCCGATCCTGCGTTTGCGCTGGAGGCAGAGCAGATCAGACTGCCGGAAAGATTCAGGACGGGAAGGACGATCGGCATTAATATCAGTCCCATGATCGTGCGTCATGAGAAGAGTTCCGGTATCACGCTTGCCAATTTCCGCAGACTGATCGATCATATTCTGCAGACTACGGACGACTGCGTTGCACTGATACCGCATGTAATGTGGAACAATAATGATGACCGTCTGACTCTGCAGGAGCTTTACCGCGGTTTTGAGGCGGAAGAAAGGGTGCTGGTCTTTCCGGACATGTCCTGCCAGAAGATCAAATATGTCATATCGCAGTGCAGAGCTTTTATCGGGGCAAGGACTCATGCGACGATCGCGGCGTATTCCAGCTGTGTGCCGACGCTGGTGGTCGGGTATTCCGTGAAAGCCAGGGGAATCGCAAGGGATCTGTTCGGCACGGAAGAAAATTACGTGCTGCCGGTGCAGGCGCTGGAGCACCCGGAGGAATTGCTGCAGGCATACGATTGGATGATGGAAAGGGAGCAGGAGATCCGCGCGCACCTGCAGGAGTTGATGCCGGCGTATTGCGCAAAGGCAAAAGAAGCCGGAGAGGAAATCCGCAGGATCTGGAAGGCGTGCCATTAACGGGGCAGCTTCGCAAAATCAGGAAGGCATATAAATGGGAAGAGTCAGACAGGCCGGGAAAAATATTTTATTTGGTTATATCAGTAATTTCACGATCCTACTCATAGGGCTTTTGCAGAGGACTGTGTTTATCCTGGTCCTCGACAGGACGCTGCTTGGCGTGAACAGCCTGTATACGGATATTCTGAGTATGCTGTCACTGGCAGAGCTGGGGATTGGCAGCGCACTAAACTACAGTCTGTATAAGCCGGTGGCCAATGAAGATCAGGAGAAGATCAAGTCCTATATGCGGCTTTATAAGAAAGCCTATCTGGCCATCGCAGGGGTGATTGCCGTTATCGGACTGGCTCTGACACCGTTTCTGCCGCATCTGCTGAAGGACAGCGGCCAGATAGCGGTCAGGGATCTGACGATCTATTATCTGATCTTTCTGTTTAACACGGTCAGCACCTACTTCGTCGCATATAAGTACAGTCTGTCCAATGCCCAGCAGCGCAATTATATTCAGACGAACATTGCGACGATAACGAAAATTGCCACGGTTTTTGCGCAGATCGTGATCCTGCTTTTGACCAGGAATTTTCTGCTGTATCTGCTGACGCAGGCTGTGGTGGAGCTGGTGCAGAAGATCTTCGTCAGCATTTATTTCAACAGGCTGTATCCTTATCTGCGGGAACGGGATGTGAAGAAACTGGAGCCGGAAGAGACCAGGATTGTTGTCACGAAGACGAAGGCGCTGATGTTTCATAAGATAGGCGATGTGGCCAGACTCTCGACGGACAGCATTATTATCACTTACTTTATGAATGTGGTCTGGGTGGGGATCGTTGGCAATTATACGATGATCATTACGTATGCTGCTAATTTTATCAGCGTTATCTTTAATTCCGTGATCTCCGGATTCGGCAATCTGGTGGCCACGGAGTCCAGAGAAAAGCAGTACGCCATGTTCAGGGTATACCGCTTCTTTGCGTGCTGGCTCTATGGATTTGCTGCGGTTGGCTTCTGGCTTCTTCTGACACCGCTTGTGACGGGGCTGTGGCTGGATGAGAGCTGGAGACTGGGTCAGACGGTGCTGACTTTGATCCTGATAGATCTGTACTTTAAGGGCGGCAGAGTGGTGCTGGTGAATTTCAAGATAGCGGCTGGCGTGTTCGAACAGGATAAATACCTTGCCCTGATCCAGGGGGCGGTAAATCTGGTACTGTCCATTGTCGGCATCCAGTATATCGGACTTGCCGGCGTCTATGTGGGGACGGTGGTGTCCGGCCTGATGGCAAATCTGATTCAGCCGGTGATCGTGTACAGGGATTGTTTCGGAAAGAGCGCGTGGCCCTATTTCAGGGATGCGTTGAAATATATTGCGGTGATCGTGGGTGTTGTGCTTGCCATGATCCCGGTGAAGGAGGTTCTTATGCAGCGGGTCGATCCGTTTACTTTTGCGGGTATGATCCTGCTTATCACGGCAGCCTATAATACGGCCTTTTTCCTCTTTTTCAGGAAAACGGAAGAATTCAGGTATCTGTGGAAGCTGGTGCGGCAGAGGGCAGGAAAGAGAAGATAACAGGGATGAAGATGAAGGAATTGGATAAACATGCATTGATAGAGACAGCCTGTCAGGATCTGTTGACATATGGCGTGTGGGACGGCAGGAAAAGGATGAAGTATCTGCTCCGGAAATATGTGCTCAGAAGGAAGGCCGCGCCGGAGGATACGATCTTCTGGCCGACAGGGCTGCTGGCAGCAGGCCTGTGGCATTGCAGACAGGAGATGAAGCGGGAGCAGGCAGGGACAGTGATGATCGATCTGGTGCTGGAAGCCTATTATGACAGATGGTTTGGCAGAGGATGCCCGATCCTGTGGCTGGACGATCTGCTGGCGGGGGAGACTCTGCTGGACATTTATGAGGATTACCGGGCAGCAGGCGGGGACAACGGGATCGTTCATGCGAAGAACTGTGAGCGGTACAGGCAGGCGATCGAGCAGCTGGCTGTTTACAGCTTTATATATCCGGTCAATGAGACGGGCAGCTTCCCCTACCGGGAAGACCAGGACAGGAACCGGATCTTTGTGGATTCTGTGGGGCTTGCCTGTCCGTTTCTGTACCGGTACGGCGTATTCTGCGGCAGACAGGAGGCGATGGAGCAGTCGGTGAAGCAGATCGTCAATTTCCTGGCGTATGGTATGGATGCCTCGACAGGCCTTCCTTATCATGGATATTCCATTGCGGACGACTGCAAATACGGTATAATAGGATGGGGACGGGCAGTGGGATGGCTGCTGCGCGGAATGACCGGCTGTATGACGACGGAATACGGAAGGGTGCGGCTGGAGGACTCCTGTATAAGGACAGTGGATGCGGCGCTTGCCTTTCAGCGCAGGGACGGAGCTTTTTGCTGGCAGCTGCAGGCGGTGGAGGGGCCGGCGGATACTTCGGCTACAGGGATGATCTGCGTGGCCCTGAAACAGGGGATAAAGCTGGGGATTCTGCAGGAAGAGAAATATGAGCGGGCGCTGCAGTCAGGCGTGGCTTTTATAGAGAAATGTACCAGAGAAGGCAGGGTATATCAGTGTTCGGGTGAATGTGAAGGATTCGGGCAGTATCCGCAGCGGTATGGAGCATATCCGTGGGCGCTGGGCACGGCGCTCATGCTGTAGGGAAGAGGAAAGAATCGTAGAGGAACAGACATATGGTCATCGTTAAGGTTATGGGCGGCCTGGGAAATCAGCTGCAGCAATACGCTCTATACAGAAAGCTGGAGAGCATCGGCAGGGATGTTCGGCTGGATGTGTCGTGGTTCAGGAATACGGGGGAACAGCAGTCGGTGCTCGCCAGACGGGAGCTGGAATTGGAGTATTTCACCCGTCTTACGTATCGCGAAGCATCACCGGAGGAGATACGCAGCGTGCTTGGCAGGCTGTGGGAAGAACCGGAATCTGCGATGGCTAAGATCAGAAGGAAAGTATTTCCCGGCTCCAATCCCTGTTTTGAAGAGTGGGATCTGTATCATGAACAGGTGTTTCAATTTACGGATAAATATCTGGTGGGGTATTGGGCGTGTGAGAAGTACTACGCGGATATTCTGAGCGGACTGCGGCAGGAAATACGGTTTCCGGCATGTGAGGACGAAGACATTGGAAGACGGAACGAGGAAGCGGCAGCCAGGATGAAAGCGGTGGAATCGGTGAGCGTCCATGTCCGCAGGGGGGATTATCTGGACGCGGCCAATCGGGCGCTGTTTGGTGAGATCTGCACGGATGCCTATTACGATGCGGCCATAAGGTTCATCAGGGAACGGTATCCGGCAGCGAGATTTTTCTTTTTTTCTGATGACACGGCTTATGTGAGGGAACACTATGCAGATGGGGAAGATGAAGTGATCGACTGGAATGTGGGACGCAACAGCTTCTATGATATGATGCTTATGAGCTGCTGCAGACATAATATCTGTGCAAACAGCACGTTCAGTTTCTGGGGTGCCAGGCTGAACGATAACAAAACAAAGTGTATGATACGGCCGTCTATCCATAAGAATACACAAAAATGCGTACCGGAGCAGATGAAGGAGCTCTGGCAGGGGTGGACGTTGATCACACCGCAGGGAGGTTTGCCATGACAGACGGTATCAGGAAAATGGCGGCGGAGAGCAGCTTGGAGATAACCTGGGAGGAAGCCTGTTATTTCGGTTTTTTTATACTGTTGTCCGTCACAAAGGGGCTGGGGCTTTACGAAGGGCAGAAGCTGTTTGAACTGCTGGTGGTACCGGCTTTTCTGTTCGCGGCCGCGAAGATTCTGATCACGCCGTATACGAGGCGGCAATGGATCATGCAGATCCTGCTTCTGCTTCTCACGGGGATCGTGTATTATAATTCCCGTGAGCGGGGTGTCCTGTTTCTGGCCTTTACGGTGCTGGGCATGAAAAATATTTCCGTGAAGAAGGTTTTCCATACAGGATTATGGGTCTGGTCGGCCTGTGCGGTATTCTTAAGTATTTTCTCGTATTTTCGGCTGGAGCATACGGTATACCGGGTGCATGCCAAGATGGGGCTTGGCCATATTTTTCGCTGGAGTCTCGGTTTCAGTCATCCCAATATCCTGCATATTACTTATATGGCACTGTGTGCCTTTCTACTCTATGAACTGGATGACCGCTATAAGCTGCGCCATTTCTGTATCCTGTTGGCAGGCAATCTGCTGGTATTTCTCTATTCTGTCAGTTATACCGGATTCGGGATCGTATCGGTTCTGCTGGCCGGCGGGCTGTATGTGCGGATCAGGCCGAGATTTTGCATCGTGGAGAAGCTGCTGGCGAATCTGGTATTGCCGGTCTGCCTGGTGTTGTCGTTCGTGCTGCCGTTTTTTCTGTTTGAAAATAAGTATGCCGGGCCGGTACAGAATCTGAACGCCCTGCTGAACACAAGGATATGGCTGGCGGAGCAGTTTTTAAGATCCGAGTACCGCAGTCTGTGGGGAGCGGATATCTCCCGGGTAGTGCAGTCTTCCATGACGATGGATAATTCCTATGTGTGGGGCTATATTAATTATGGGCTGATCTTTTTCGTGCTTCTGATGGCGGGATATTTTATGCTGCTGTTTTATGATACACACAGACAGAGAACGAAAGAGCTGATGATCCTTGTGTGCTTTCTGGGTGCCGGGTGGACGGAACCGCTGCTGTTCAATACTTCTTTCAAGAATGTCACGCTGCTCTTCCTCGGAAGCCTGCTCTTTGGGCAGCGGGAAGGAGCCGTAGAATACAGTCTCCTGCCTTGGGGGAAAGGAACGGTACGGATTCCGTTTGCCGGCCTGCCGGACCGTCTGGCGGCGGATGCAGGACGTGTCTGGAAGCGCTGTCGGTTAAAGCTGGCATGTCTCGTGGCGGTGGGCATGATCCTGGGGGCGGGAGCATGCCGGGCTTTCCATACGGTGCCGGAAGGTTATGTAGTGCCGCGCTTTTATACGGACGGGCAGGAAAAGAGTTCCGTGTATTTAAGCGGACCGGAGGATCAGGCCTATGCGGGCTGGAAAGTGATGAATTATGTGGATTCGGAGACCCCGATGCAGCTCGTGCAGGGACAGGCGGTTATGCTTGAGACGGCAAGGTATTACGCTGGCAGCATACTGATCGGAGGTTTTTGCAGCGGGGCGGCGGGTCTGCTGCTTTTTGCAGCGGAAGAGAACAGGAAAAGAAGAACAGGCTTCGGAAACGGACAGGTAGGATGATGGGGAAAGAACAACTGCAGTACTGTACAATATTAAAGACCAATATCAATGTTACAAATATGGACGACACCATCGCTTATATCACGGACAATCTGGAAGAACTGCGGGGAAACTATATCTGCGTCTCCAACGTGCATACGACCGTGATGTCGCTGCGGGATAAGAAATATCGGAGAATACAGAACAGCGCGGCCATGGCGCTGCCGGACGGACAGCCTTTGGCGATCGTCAGCCGCAGGAGAGGATACACGCAGGCACAGCGCGTTCCGGGACCGGACCTGATGCCTGCGGTGTTGGCATTGTCCCAGGAGAGAGGGTATACGCATTATTTCTACGGCAGTACGGAGCAGACGCTGGATAAGCTGAAAAAAGTGCTGCAGGCGAAGTATCCGCGGCTTAAGATTGCCGGTATGTATGCGCCGCCTTTCCGGGAGCTGACAGAGGAAGAGGATCAGAAGATCGTCCGCAGGATCAACGACAGCGGGGCGGATTTCGTGTGGGTTGCGCTGGGAGCACCCAAGCAGGAAAAATGGATGTATGCGCACCGGAACAGGATTCAGGGGCTGATGATCGGCGTGGGGGCCGCATTTGACTTTATGGCGGGTACGGTAAAACGGGCGCCGATGTGGATGCAGAAGCTCTGTATGGAATGGGTTTTTCGGATTATGCAGAATCCGGGGCGGATGCTGCCGCGCTATCTGAATACCAACTTTGCGTTTCTGTACAATGTGTGCAGGGAATCCAGAAGTCAGAGAAGCAAAGATACTGCCGCACGAAAGAACCGCGGCTGTGGGAAGAAGGACAGACTGCGCATTGCCATGATCGGTCATAAGCGAATTCCTTCCAGGGAGGGCGGAGTGGAGATCGTGGTGGAAGAGCTGGCGGTCAGGCTGGCTGAGCGGGGGCACTGTGTGGATGCCTATAACCGGTATGGACATCATGTGTCCGGCAAAAAATATGATGATGAATATGGGTGGAAAGGCAGAAAATTTTACAAGGGCGTCCGGGTATATATTGTGCCTACTTTCCAGAGGAGCAGCCTGAATGCGATCGTGTACAGCTTTCTGGCCACACTCAGGGCGTTGTTTGGCAGATATGATGTGATCCACTATCATGCGGAGGGGCCCTGTGCCATGCTGTGGATCCCGAAACTCTTTCACAGAAGGGTCGTGGTGACCATTCACGGACTGGACTGGCAGCGTGCCAAATGGGGGAATTTCGCCTCCTACGTCATCAAATTCGGGGAGAAGATGGCGGCGAAATATGCCGATGAGGTGATCGTGCTGTCGCGCAATGTACAACAGTATTTTGACGATACCTACCAGAGGAAAGTCACTTATATTCCCAATGGCATAGGCAGGCCGGAGCAGAAACCGGCACAGTTGATCAAAGACAGATACGGCCTTGAGAAGGACGGCTATTTTCTTTCCCTGGGAAGGATTGTGCCGGAAAAGGGCGTACACTATCTGCTCGAAGCCTTTTCCGGGCTGGATACGGACAAGAAGCTGGTGATCGCCGGCGGTAACAGCCAGGCGGTGGAATATATGGAGCAGATCCACCGGATGGCGGCACAGGATGAACGGGTGATCATGACGGACTTTGTGCAGGGACAGATGCTGGAAGAACTGTATTCCAACGCCTACGCCTTTGTGCTGCCCAGCGACGTGGAGGGGATGGCGCTTACTTTGCTGGAAGCATTGAGTTACGGAGACTGCTGCCTGGTCAGCGATATCTGTGAGAATACGGAGGTCGTGGAGGACAGGGCGGTGGTATTTGACCGTGGGAACGTGAAGGATCTGCAGGAGAAAATGGCATATATGCTGGAGCATCCCGAAGCGGTGCAGGAGTACGGCAGCCGGAGTGCGGATTTCATCTGCGGAAAATATAACTGGGATCAGGTTGTGGACGAGACGGTGACAGTATACCGGAAATGCTGCGAATCTTGAGCGCGATCATGGCAGAAATGGGGATGCATGCAGGATTATGAAAATACTAATGGTAAATAAATTTCTCTATCCCAACGGCGGGTCGGAGACCTATATCTTTAAGCTGGGAGAACAGTTACAGAAAAAGGGACACGAGGTGCAGTACTTCGGGATGGAACATGCAGGACGAATCGTGGGCAATCGTCTGGAATGCTATACGACGGATATGGATTTTCCCGGAGGCGGGCTGCAGCGACTGCTCTATCCGTTCCGGATCATCTATTCCGGCGAGGCAAAGAGGAAAATGCGGCGTGTTCTGGAAGATTTCCGGCCCGATGTGGTGCATCTGAACAATATCAATTTCCAGTTGACACCGTCCATTCTCTATGCCATACGCGACTGCGGGAAAAAGACCGGAAAAAAAATCAAGATCGTCTATACGGCGCATGACTATCAGTGGGTATGCCCAAACCATATGATGCGGGTTCCGGCGACGGGAGAGATCTGCTTTGCCTGCCGCGGGGGTGATTTCAGCCAGTGCAGCCGGAAACGGTGCATTCATAATTCCAGGATTAAGAGTATTCTGGGAACCATCGAGGCAAAATATTATGCCCTGCGCAGGACATATGGGATGGTGGATGTGATCGTGTGCCCCAGCGAGTTTATGAAGAAACAGCTGGATTCGGATCCGCTGCTGGCAGACAGGACGATGGTGATGCATAATTTTATGGATACCGAACGCATGGAAGCTCCCGGACGGGGAAGCAGGGGGGACTACGTATTGTACTTTGGGCGGTTTTCTGAGGAAAAGGGTACGAGAACCCTGCTGGAAGCATGCCGCGCACTGCAGGAGATTCCGTTTGTCTTTGCAGGGACAGGGCCTTTGACGGAGGAAGTGGATCGCGTACCTAATGTAAAGAACCTGGGCTTTGTGACGGGAGAGGCGCTGCGTGACCTGATCGCGGGGGCCAGATTCAGTGTCTATCCTTCCGAATGGTACGAAAACTGTCCCTTTTCCGTCATGGAATCGCAGACATACGGCACACCGGTACTGGCTTCGGACCTGGGTGGAGCGCCGGAACTGGTAGAGGCAGGCAGGACCGGGGAGCTGTTTCGAGGCGGGGATGTGCAGGATCTGACAGAACATATCAGGGAATTGTGGGAGGACGAGACGCTGTGTGAGGAGTACAGCCGCAACTGTAAAAATATAAATTTTGACACAGTGGCGGAATATTGTGCTAAAATAGTGAAGAATATATACAGATAGAGATGCCTGTGACGGCTTTACAAAACTTGATAAGGAGTACTGACCATGGCAAAAAGAACCTTATATGGCACTGTGATCGTGACTTACCGGTGCAATGCCCGTTGCAATATGTGTGATTGCTTTAAGGACCCCACCAGGCCCGACGAGGAGATCACGCTTGAGGATATCCGGAAACTGCCCGAGATGGCTTTTACGAATATTACCGGCGGAGAGCCGTTCATCAGACAGGATATACCGGACATCGTGCGGGAACTGTATAAGAAATCGGACAGAATCGTCATATCCACGAACGGATATTTTACGGACAGGATCATTGCCCTGTGCAGGGAGTTCCCGAAGGTGGGCATCCGTATCAGTATTGAAGGGCTGCAGGCCACCAACGATGCGATCAGGGGGATTCCCGATGGATTCAACAGGGGATATCGGACATTAAAGACATTGGTGGAGATGAAGCATCCGGACGTCGGATTCGGTATGACCGTACAGGATATGAACTGTGAGGACCTGGTGCCGCTTTACAATATAGCCAATGACATGGGGATGGAGTTTGCCACGGCGACACTGCATAATTCTTTCTATTTCCGGAAGACGGACAACCGGATCGATGACAAATATAAGGTGGCGCAGAATTTCGAGAAGCTGATCAATGAACTGTTGAGAAGTAAGTCGCCGAAGAAATGGTTCCGCGCCTATTTCAATCACGGATTGATCAACTATATCTACGGCAACAAAAGACTTCTGCCCTGCGATATGTCCCGGAATGCCTTTTTCATAGACCCGTTCTGTGATGTGATCCCGTGCAACGGCATGGAGCAGAAAGCGGTTATGGGCAATCTGAGAAAGCAAAGCTGGGAAGAACTGTGGAATTCCGTAGAGGCGCAGAAAGTGAGAGAGTGTACGAGGAAGTGTGACAGAAACTGCTGGATGATTGGTTCGGCGTCACCGGCAATGCATAAATATATCTGGGTACCCGGATGGTGGGTGATCAAGCATAAATTCTTAAAGGGCGGCAAGTACAGTTTAAAGGAGAACAAATTTATATGAAATTCCTGTATATAGCCCCACGCTATCATACCAATCAGATGGATATCATGAAGGGGCTGATAGAACATGGACATGAGGTGTGTTTTATCAGCCATTATGCTGCTGCGATAGAGGATTATTCTTATGTGACGCCGGTCGTACTGGGATATTCGAAGCTGTATGAGATCGTGGACTTCCTGTATGTGAAGGTGATCCACCGCAAAGATCCGGAAGCCGTTGTATTTAAGATCCGGCATGGATTTCCGCCGGTGCGTAAGCTTAAGAAACTTATCTACGGCTTCGCTCCTGACGTGGTGATCCTGCGGGAGCGCTCGGTCTATTCCATGGCAGCTTACCTGCTTTGCAGGAAAAAGGGATATCCGTGTATTCTGTATAATCAAAACCCGCTGTGGTCGGAGCCGGAGAAACGGGATCCGGCGCATCGCATTGTGGGCAGATTGTCGCCCGCATTAAGAATGACACCTGTTATGGGAATGCAGAAGGCGGGAACGTCCATAAAGGCTTCTGACTTTTTTGTCCCTTTTGTGGTGGAACCCCGAAGGGGGCCGGCGGAGAGGAGCTATTTTGCGGCGGATACCGTGCACATCCTCTGTATCGGTAAATACGAAATCAGAAAGCACCATCTGCTGCTGCTGCAGGCGGTGGAGAAATTGCTGCAGCAGACTCCGGACGGCGGTGATGCCGGGGAAGCGGCACGTCCGGCGGAGCAGGAGGACGCCGGGGATCGTAAGATCCGGCTGACGCTGGTGGGAGAGGCTACGAACCATTTCCAGAAGGAATACTGTGCGCAGGTCAGGCGGTATGTGGCGCAGCATCATATGGAGGATATCGTTACGGTAAAGACCAATGTGCCCCGCAGCTCCATGGACAAGGAGTATCTGGCGGCGGATCTCTACGTGATCCCCAGCACGAGAGAGATGGCTTCGGTCTCCCAGCTGGAGGCCATGAGCTACTCTCTGCCGGTGATCTGCAGTGATACCAACGGCACGGCCTGCTACGTGGAGGACGGCGTGACGGGATACCGGTTCAGAGACTGTGACCGGACGGATCTGCAGGACAAACTGGAACGGCTGCTCTCTGACCGGGAAGGGATTAAGAGGATGGGAGCCGCGGGATATCAGGCGATAGTAGAAAAGTATAATTTTGAAAATTACTATGAGGCTGTCATGAAAATGCTGTCCGCAGGCAGCAGATAGATACGAAAGACGGAAGAAAGAAGATACAACAGATGAAGAAGCAGAGAGTGGAATGGATAGATATTTTGAAGCTGTCAGGGATTGCGGCGGTCTTTTGCGGGCATTTGGGGAAAGAAACGGGCGGGCTGTACGATTTCGTGTTTCTCTATCATGTCCCGCTGTTTTTCTTTGCTTCCGGTATTTTTGCCGGAAATCTGGAAGATTTGAGTATCTGGCAGGCTGTCAGGAAAAGATTTCGGCAGATCATGTTCCCCTATTTGTTTTTTGTTTTGATCAGCATGATCGTGATCATCCTGACAACCGATGAGAATATATATGTCTATATCGGATACGGTAAACAGTTTGTTTTCGGCATCAGAAATCAAATGTATGCTTCTTCTTTATGGTTTTTTTCCTGCCTCTTTACTATGAGCATTCTGTTTGATCTGCTGAGAAGAATATTCAGAAAGGACATTTTTCTGCTGGTCATTTCCGTTGTCATTTATTTGATCACGATATTTCTGCTCCCAAACAAGCCGGATGTCATACCGTCGTGGATCTTTAACATCGATTCGGCGCTTTACTATCTGATCTATTATACGGCAGGGTTTCTGCTTCGCGAAAAGCTGCAGGAGGAAAGAGGGGATCTCTCCGTTCAGGGGAAAGTGGTACGGCTGGCCGGTACGGTTCTTCTGGCAGGATATACGCTGCTTGTATATATGAAAAAGGATGTGCTGGCAGATGCCCTGTACCGTACGATTCCGGGGGTAGAGCTTGTCTATCCGGTCATCAGGGGACTGCTGCTGATTCTGTTCCAGGTTGTGCTGGCAAAATTATTTGCAGGGATCGGCAATTTACATGCGGTGGGGAAAGAGACCATGTGGCTGTGTGGAAATGAGTTTATAGTCAAGAAGATCTTTACTGCCGCGGCGGGTATCGTCGGCGTTCGGATCGAGATCGGGAGCGCGCTGGCAGCAGTGCTGTATACCTGTGTTATGATTGGATTTATTTATAAGGTGCTGATCCGCCTTGAAAAGAAAGTTTATCGGCGGCTGTTTGAGTATGCGGGATTGAAACCGGTGTGATCTGTGGACGGATCATGGCGGACAGGCTGCAGGAGCGCGGGAGAAGATGGTGTGCAAATGAAACGGAAATGGAAAGATATTATTGCTGCAATTGTCTATTTTTTATATGAAAAGGGGATTTTGCGAGAGCGGATCCGGGTCCATTCGATCGATGAGACCATCGATGAGCTTCTCCGGACCGAGAAGAGCATGGTACGCTTTGGAGATGGGGAGATCGTGATGATCAAAGGGGTGGACCTGATGCTGCAGAAGTCCGCGCCGGAGATCGGAAGCGGGCTGGCTGAGATCCTGGCGTATCCTTACGATGATCTGCTGGTGACGATTCCGGATATCTTCACTACGCTGTCGGATCACCACAGGGCCAGCAGGCAGTTCTGGAGAGATCATCTGCTTTTTTGCCGGAAAATATATGGGAAATATTGTAATCCGGACAGGATCTATTATTCTACATTTGTGTCCCGCTGTTATTATTTTGGCAGCGACCGCAGCAACTGTGACAGATGGTTTGCAAAAATAAGAAAAATATGGGAAAATAGAGACGTTGTCATCGTGGAGGGAACAAGGACGCACAATGGCGTCGGCAATGATCTGTTAGACAGCGCGCGGTCTGTCGAGCGGATTATCTGTCCGCCCAAAGACGCTTATGGAGCGTTGGGAGAGATTCTGGAAGTATGTCTGCGGTATGAAAAGGACAGACTGTTCCTCCTGTCTGTGGGTGTGGCGGCAAAGTTCCTGGCAAAGGAGCTGTTCCTGCAGGGGTATCGGGTACTGGATATCGGCAATATGGACATGGAATATGAGTGGTATGTGCGGCAGGCGCCGGATAAGATGCCCCTGGCAAAGCATGAAATTGTCGGAGAAGCGGCCAATCGTGAGGCGGCAGTGCAGGATGCGGCCTATGGCAGATATCTGGAACAGGTGAGATACCGGCTGTAAACAGAGGAAGGGAAGGAATGCTGATTTGGGGGTGCAGGTATGATAGAGAGCAGAGAAGATCTGCGACGGTATCTGGAACAGGACCGTCTGGCGCTTAACAGGAAGAACGACAGGCGTCCGCGTCTGTTTAAGGATGAGATATGGAAATTCGAGATCCTGCTGCGCAGGGTCGAGTATGATATCAACTGCAGGAAGGGACTGGCACTGCTTCTGGCAGGGAAATATCATAAATTCAGATTTCACCGTCTGAGTGTGAAGCTGGGGTTTACCATTCCCCCGAATGTATTTCAGGAAGGGCTGGCGATCCCGCATTATGGCACGATCGTGGTGCATGGTAATGTGAGAGCCGGCAGAAACTGCAGACTGCAGGAAGGTGTGACGATCGGGGCCGCCAATGGGAGTCATGATGCCGCGGTGATCGGGAACAACTGTTATTTTGGAAGCGGAGCCAAGGTGATCGGGGCGGTCACCATAGCGGATGATGTGGCGGTGGGAGCGGGAGCGGTGGTGACGAAGGATATTACGGAACCCGGCACTACCTGGGCCGGTGTACCGGCGAGGAAGATCAGTGATCACGATTCCCACAGGAGTCTGTGCAGCGCTCTTTTCGAGTAAGGCGATGAGGGAGGAAATCGGGATGGCGGTCACTTCTTTTGATTTTCTTATTTTTTTTCCGGTGGTGGTACTGGCCTATTATGTGGTGCCCAGGCGCTTCCGGTTAAGTTGGCTTTTGGTGGCCAGCTGTTATTTCTATATGAGCTGGAATGTGAAATATGGCTTTGTGCTGCTGGCGGTCACAGGGGCGGCTTATTTGGGAGCACTGGGATTGGTATGGATTGACAGGAGTCCGTTGGAAGAAAGGACGAAAGTTCGGTTAAAGAAGGGCTGTATCGGAGGGTTTGCGGTCCTGCTCTTTGGGGCGGTATTTTGCTGTAAATATTTTGTTTTTGTGGTGGGGATCTCATTCTATGCGCTGCAGGCTTTTGGCTATCTTATGGATGTGTACCGTAAGGAGGCGAAGGCGGAGCGGAATTTCCTGCGGTATGCGCTGTTCATGGCCTTTTTTCCGATCGTGGCATCCGGCCCGATCGAGAGATCTTCCACCCTCTTAAGCCAGCTTGGGCAGGAAGAGCGGACGGCATTTCGGGCGGAGAATGTTAAGAGGGGCCTGTGCATCATGCTGTGGGGATATTTCCTGAAACTGGTGATTGCCGAGCGGATCGCGATCTTTGTGGATGCGGTGTATGGACAGGCTCTGGGCGGCGTATATGCGATCGTGGCGATGCTGTTGTACGGCATACAGCTTTACTGCGATTTTGCGGGGTATTCGGCACTTGCTTTGGGGATGGGACGGACCCTGGGATTTTCCCTGACAGAGAATTTTGAGGCTCCTTTTTTGGCGACTACAGTCAGTGGATTGTGGCGCAGGTGGCACAGGTCTCTGACCGGATGGCTGCGGGATTACGGCTATATTCCGTTGGGAGGAAGCCGTAAGGGAAAGATCAGAAAGTACCGGAATATCATGATCGTATTTCTGGTCAGCGGCATCTGGCACGGTATCGGTATAAAATATCTGATCTGGGGCGGCCTGAACGGATTCTATCAGATTGCGGGAGAGGTGCTTATGCCGGTAAGAAAGAAAATTGCCGGGGCGCTCAGACTGGAGAGGATGGGAGCTGTGTACAGGGGACTGCAGACGGCGGTGACGGTGATACTGTTTGATTTTTCGTTTGTATTCTTCCGTGCAGAAAGCACAAGAAAGGCTTTGGGCGTTTTGAAGGGGATGACAGCGGAGTTTCGTCTGTCGGTGTTGTGGGACGGATCGTTGTTTTCCTGTGGGATCGGCCAGGCGGAGTTTTGTTTCCTGCTGCTGGCGATTCTGGTGGTGGTGGCGGTGGATCTGCTGCACAGTCGCCGGAAGTATGTTCTGGACAGCATGAAAGGATGGCACTGGGCCGTTTCTACATGTCTGTGTGCGTGCATGATGATGGCAGTTATTATTTTCGGAGTATATGGGGTAAATTATGATGTGGGTTCGTTCATTTATTTCGCATTTTAAGAAAATTGTCCTGTTTGCCGCTGTCGTGGTCGCGGTGACGGAAGGTATGAACTATTTATATCTTGATGACACCCAGGAATTTGCCAGATGCATGATGCACGAGTTTTATGAGAACAGGGAGAATATTGACCGGTTATATCTGGGATCATCCCATGTGTTCTGTGATATCGATCCTGTCGTACTGGACGGTATTAACATGGAAAATAATTTTAACCTGGCGACGAGTATGCAGCAGCTGAATACATCTTATTTTCTGTTAAGAGAAGCAGACGGGAGAAATGAGATTGACAGAGTATATCTGGATCTGGCTTATCAATGCACGAGTGCGGGGCCGGGCAACCTGCACGATTATAAGTGGATTCCAAAGAGCTGGTTTGTCCAGGATCAGATGCGGCCTTCCTTAAATAAACTTGCCTATATGCTTGATCTGAGCGGTCCGGAGTATTATTATATAACTTTCCTGCCGTTTATGCGTTACCGGGAGAAATTATTTGACTGGGAGCATGTCGCCGGAACCGTGAAGGGGAAGCAGACTGAGGAGTGGAAGAATTACGAATATACTTATACGACGCCGGAGGGGGAGACCGTAAGGAAACGCGGCGGCAAGGGGTTCAGGATCTATTATGGGACGCTTGAGCACGGCAATTTTTATGCCGGTTACAGGGAGACCGGGATCGAGGAGAACCCGATGACGCTGGAATCCATGGAGTATCTTGAGAAGATTGTGGCCTATTGCCGGGAGCGTGATATCGAATTGACGTGGATCAGTTCGCCGACGTCTGATTTTGAGCTGGTGCATAAGGGCGGGTATGATAATTATATCAGGCAGGTCAGGGAACTGGCAGAGAGCTATGGAGTGCCCTATTATGACTTTAATCTCTGCAGGAGAGAGTATCTGGATCTGGGACAGGGCCGCTATTGGTTTGATATGGGGCATATGAACAGGGACGGGGCGGAAGTCTACTCGCAGTTTCTCGGCAGTTTTCTTAAGGCGCAGGAAACGGGAGAGGACACTTACGGGGACTGCTTTTATGACAGTTATGAAGAGAAGCTTGAAAGCCTGCCGGAAGAAATATTCGGGCTGCAGTTTGTTCCTTCACAGGACTATGAGCGCTTTATGCCGGAGATGTCGAAAGAGCAGTGTGAAGAGTATGTGATCTATCTTTTTCGCCCTGTGACGAATGCGCCGGACCGCGACATGGATATCGATATAGAAATTCATGTGACGGGGAAGGACGACACGGAGAGGGAAGAGGATGTGCAGGTCATGAGAGATGGCGGGGAGGCCTATGTGATACGTTCCATACATGAGCATGGGGTAATGAATGTGACAGTGAAGTTTAAAGATACGGTGGAAGAGATGCGCTGGGAACAGATCGTATACTGAACAGAAGAGACGGGATGCGCGGCCTTCGCAAAAGAACTGCTTCGGCATGGAGGTAAAGATGAAGAAGGACAGAAAAGTGGGAATACTCACCAGGTTAGTGTATATTTTTGACCAGAGGGATAAATGGAAGATCGGAGCGCTGCTTGCCGCAGTGGTGATCGGAAGTTTTCTGGAGCTTTTGGGTGTAACGATCTTCATGCCTTTTATCAATATTATCACAGAGCCGCAGGAGATTCAGAGAAAGTGGTATCTGAGACTGCTGTATGAGTCTTTTCATTTTCAGTCGGCCAAGAGTTTTCTGGCGGCCCTGTCAGCGCTTATCATCATTATCTATATTGTCAAGAATGTATATCTGATCATTGAAAAAAGTTATATTTACAGATTTTCCTACAATACACAGATGAAGCTGTCTACGAGGCTTTTGAATACGTATATGAAAGAGCCGTATACGTTTCACCTGAATAAGAATATCGCCACATTGCAGCGGAGTCTGCAGGAGGATACGGCAAAGTTCATGCAGGTGATTCTGTATTCTCTGGAGCTGGTGGCAGAACTGGCGGTATGTTTCGTGCTGGTAGTCTATCTGCTGTTCGTCAGTAAATCCATTACCCTCACTGTGCTGGGACTGCTGGTAGTGTGTGTGGGGTCATTCCTGTACCTGACCAGGAGATACAGCCGTAAGCTGGGACAGGACAATCAGGGATATCAGGGTAAGATCTTTCAGTGGATGAACCAGGCGCTTGGCGGTATCAAGGAGATCAAGATCCTGGAGAGAGAAGAATTTTTTACGGAGGAGTACCGCAGATACTATGCCAGGTTTGCCAGAGGGCTCAGGATTGCGAGAACCATTTCCATCCTGCCCAAGTATGCGGTGGAGGCGGTGGCGATCTCCGGGCTTTTGGTGGGGATCATTGTCAAGCTGCTGTTCGGGGAGGCCGATATGACCTACTACATCCCGCAGCTGACGGTCTTTGCCGTGGCGGCATTCCGGTTGATGCCCAGTGTGGGCCGCATCAATGAGCATGCGACAAATATGCTGTATGCGCTGCCGTCTGTGGATCTGATCTACCATGATCTGGTGGAGATTGAAGATTACATCGGAAAACAGGACAGTGAGGTCAGAGAGGAATGGGATCTGCAGGGGAGCATCGAGGTGCAGAATGTGACGTACTGCTACCCGGACACGGAGGAACCGGTAATCGAAGATGCCAGTCTGTCCATACGAAAAGGTGAGACGGCAGCATTCATCGGAGCTTCCGGTGCGGGCAAGACGACTATGGTGGATATTATACTGGGACTGCTGACCCCACAGAAGGGTGTGGTCATGGCAGACCACATCAATGTACATGAAAAGCCCAAGACCTTTCACGCACAGATCGGCTACATTCCGCAGGTGATCTATCTGTCGGACGACACGATCCGCAATAATATTGCTTTTGGTATCAGGGCTTCGCAGATCGATGAGAAGGCAGTGGTACAGGCAATGGAGAAAGCACAGCTGGCAGAGTTTGTCCACAGTCTTCCGCACGGCCTGGATACCATCGTCGGGGACAGGGGCGTAAGACTGTCGGGTGGACAGCGGCAGCGGATCGGTATTGCACGGGCGCTCTATCATGATCCGCAGATCCTGGTGCTGGACGAGGCGACATCCGCCCTGGACAATGATACGGAGTCGGCTGTGATGGAGGCTGTGGAGAATCTGCAGGGCACGAAGACGATGATTATCATTGCCCACAGGCTGACCACGATCCGCAATGTGGATATGATCTATGAGGTGGGGGATGGAAAAGTGGTCCGAAAGCGGAAGGAAGAGGTATTCGGGAATTGACCGGGACGATATGGCGGGTGCAGATATGAGGTGCGGTTATGGAGATTGCGATTGACCTGTTATGGCTGAGGCCGAAACAAGTGGGCGGGACGGAATTTTATATCAGAAATTTACTGGATGGGTTCCTGAAACTGGAAGAGGAGTTTCATTTTATCCTGCTGGTTTCGAAGGACAATAAGGCGTCTCTGGCACACTATGCGGAAGATGAGCGGATCTCGCTGCTTGTGGCCGACGTGGAATCTGCCAATATCGCAGGACGTATCCTGTGGCAGTTTTTTTGTCAGAACAGACTGCTGCGCAGGCATCATATCCGGAAATGCTTCATTCCGGTCTACTGCAGGCCTCTTTTCAACGGCGGCATCGCTTATGTGAATGTGATCCACGATCTGCAGGCAGCTCATTATCCGGAGTATCATCCGTTTCATGAAATTGCCTATTCCCGGTTGTGCTGGTGGCTGGATGCTCCCCGCACACTGCCTACGCTCTGTACTCCGGAGCGCAGCGGCATATCCGATTGGGTGCGGGAAGATATTATGAGCCGGTACCCTGTGAAGCCGGACAGGATCACGACCATTTATAATCCGATCACGGTGGATGCGGAGGAAGCGGCCGCTCTGCCGGAACTGGAAGAGAAATATCAAATTGGCAATAAAGAGTACTATTACACGGTAGCGCAGCTGATTCCGCATAAGAATCTGGATACGCTGATTGAAGTGATGAGGGAGATCAAAGTAAAACAGATCGATCTGCCGTGCAGGCTGTTGATCTCGGGGGTGAATGGAGAGAGCCGGGTGAAGCTTGAAAGGCAGATCGAGGACAGGGGGCTGACGGGGGAAGTGACCCTGACGGGATTTGTGGATAATGCGGAGCGGAACGCACTCTACAAGTACAGCAGGGCTTTTCTTTTTCCCAGTGTATTTGAGGGGTTCGGGATGCCGCCCATCGAGGCGATGCTCTTTGGGACGGTGGTGATTACCACGAAGCGGACATGTATTCCGGAGGTGACGCAGGACAGGGCCAATTATGTGTCGGACCCGTACGATGTGCAGGAATGGATTCGTGTGATGTCAAGTCCGGTGGACAGGATAAGCGAGGTGGATTTTTCCGCATATGATCAAAAAAGGTTGACGAGACAGTATTTTGAATTGCTTTCGAGAGTAATGCAGGAGTGAGTGCACGGATGAAGATTGCGGTGATCTTGGTAAATTATAATGGGCTACGGTATAATACGGCGTGCGTGGAATCGCTTCTGCGGCAGCAGGCAGACTGTCTGTTGAAGATCATTGTCGTGGATAATGCTTCCCGGGATGGGTCCATGCAGGCCATCGAGGAGCGCTACGGGGGAGACGACAGGATAGAGACTGTCCTGCTGGATGATAATTATGGATTTTCCCATGCCAACAATGTGGGAATCCGCAGGGCCGTGAAATGGGAGGCGGATCATGTGCTGCTCCTCAACAATGACACGGAAGCGGAGGCGGATATGATCGCGCAGCTCATGGCATGTGCGGAAAGACACAGAGACAGTGTGATCGTACCGAAGATTTACTACAGTGACCGCAGGAATGTTCTCTGGTCGGCTGGAGGAGCCGTATCGCCGTTTGTCAGGAAGGTGCGGCATATCGGGCTTGATCAGGAAGACAGAGGACAGTTTGATCAGGAACAGCAGGTTGGATTCGGGACAGGCTGCTGCCTTATGATTCCCCGGGCCGTCATCGAGCGGACAGGAGGGCTTGATGAAAGATTCTTTCTGTACTATGAAGATACCGAGTACAGTTTCAGGCTTCGGGAAATGGGAATTGCGCTCTACTATTGTCCGGCGGCGCGACTGTATCATAAGGTGGGAGCCAGCTCCAAAGGAGCGGACAGTCCGCTGTGCGCATACTATATAGCGCGCAACTGGCTCTTATGTAATCGTATGCATCTGGGGGCACGGTATCCGCTTTTTCTGCTTTACTATGCCGTCAACAGAACGGCGTGCTGCATTCTGTGGCTGCTTCATGGAAAGAGCAGGCTTGTATGGGCGACCGGCAGAGGAATCCGGGATCATTGCAGGAGAAAGTATGGGCAGATTCCGTAACAGAGAAGCCGAAGGCTGAACTGTTACAGGATGGAAACACGGATCAGGGAAAAGGGTTGATAATTATCGCAGGTTATACTATAGTAAACGACATAACAAATTTCTGTTTCCGTCTCTTGCAGGAGCCATACACGGCAGCTCCTGCAAGGCTGAAAACGAAATTTTTAATGTCGTTAACTATGAAAGTCTTCGACTTTCACAGTATGGATGGCCATGCGGCCCGCTAAGCGCCAGGTTGTGCATGATGGAGGTTTACTATAGAAAGCGCTTTTCAATGAGACTGCGTCCGGCGGCTTGCTGTGTCTGCAGGAACCTGACAGACAGGACGATCATGATCTGTCAAGAGGGCGATATGGGGGTGCATGTGTGAATAGAGCAGACAGACAATTTAAAGAAAGACTGCGGCTGCAGGAGAATGCCCTGTCACCGCCGCACAGGAAAGAGCATTTGCAGGAGGTAGTCCGCAGTGCAAAAGCGGCATTCTATGAGGGAGAGGGCGACGATATCCTGACGGGAGCGGAATTTCTCTACCAGCAGGCCGGCTATATCCGCAGGCGGTGGTGGGTGCTGCAGGGAATGGTCCTGGTGGTTCTGTGTATGCTCATCAGATATATGGAAGGAAATTCTTACGAGCAGCGGATCATGGGAGTGGCGGCGCCGCTGTTTGGCGTTCTCCTGCTGCCGGAGCTGTGGAAGAACCGGGAAAGGAACGCAATGGAAGTAGAGGGAGCAGCCTTTTACTCGCTGCGGCAGATCTATGCGGCCAGATTGTTCGCATTTGCAATGGTTGATGTGCTGATGTTGACAGCTTTTTTCCTGGTGAACGTGGGAGGCGGGCAGCTTGTGCCGGAAGAGATCATGCTTCAGTTCTTCCTGCCGCTGACAGTGACCTGCTGCATCTGTTTCCGCACGCTGTACAGCAGGCGGGCCTGTCCGGAAGCATTCGCCGTGTTTTTGTGCCTGCTCTGGTCCGGAATCTGGCTGCAGGTGGTACTGCTGGGGAATCTCTATGAAAAGGTGTCCGTGCCTGTCTGGTATGGCGTATTGGTGACGGCATTCTGTTACCTGCTCTACTGTATTTACAGGGGGCAGAGGAATTGCAGGGCAGTCCTGGAAGAGACGAAAAAATAGAAGGAGACAGAAGGATAGAAGGAGACAGAAGGATAAAAAGAGACGGAAGAATAGAAGGAGATGGAAGGATAGAAAGAGACGGAAGGATAGAAGGAGACAGAAGAATAGAAAGAGACGGAAGGATAGAAGGAGATGGAAGGATAAAAGGAGGCGGGGATTATGAAACTGGAAATAGAAAATCTGACAAAGAGATTTCAGGATGTGGCGGCAGTTGACGGGGTATCCTGTACTTTGACGACGGGGGTCTATGGACTTCTGGGCGTGAACGGAGCGGGGAAAACCACGCTGATGCGGATGCTGTGCACCCTGTTGAAGCCGACGGGAGGAAGGATCTTGTGGGACGGGAAAGATATCTTTGAACTGGATGGCGCATATCGCAGAGTATTGGGGTATCTGCCGCAGGATTTTGGTTTTTATCCGGATTTTACGGTCAGGGATTATCTGCGCTATATCAGTTCCATCAAGGGACTGCGGCCGGCGGCAGCCAGACAGCGGACCGCGCTTTTGCTGCAGCAAGTGGGACTTGAGAAGGCGGAGAACAAGAAGATGAAGAAGCTGTCCGGCGGCATGAAGCGGCGGGTGGGAATCGCCCAGGCCATGCTGAATGATCCCAGGATCCTGATTCTGGATGAGCCGACGGCGGGGCTGGATCCCAACGAGAGAATCCGCTTCCGCAATCTGATCAGCGAGCTGGCCCAGGACAGGCTGGTGCTTTTATCCACGCATATCGTGTCGGACATCGAGTATATCGCCAATGAGATCCTGTTGATGAAAGACGGGAAAATCTGTATTGCCGGTACGACGGAAGAACTGACCGCCGGAATGCCGGAGCAGGTATGGCGGGTGAGTGTGCCGCGAAATGAGGCAGCTTCCTACACGAAACGATACAAAGTTTCCAATATCAAGACCCTGCATGGGGAAGCACAGCTGCGGATCTTGTCTGTAGAAAGGCCGGCGGACAATGCGGTTTTGGAGGAAGCCGTGCTGGAGGATGTATTTTTGCACTATTTTGGGGAAAGGGCAGGCGGCGGAGAGGAATAGGAATGATAGTGGGGAAGATTAGGACCAGCGTTGGAAAAGATTTAGGGCCGGCGGTGGCGAGGATCAGGACCAGCAGGAATGGAGGATGGCGATGAATCAGAAAATTCCACATAAAAACGCGCAGCACAAAAGAGTGCGGCATAAGAAAATAAAAGATCGACATAACGGAAAAGAGCAGATCTACTATGAGATCAGGAAGGTTTTGTCCGGGACAAGGAGCAGGCTGGCATTTCTGCTGCTGGCGATGGTACTGGGCATTACGCTTTATTTTGCCCTCAGTGTGGAGTATGTAAATGAGGCGGGTGAATCCGAAAGGGGACCGGTGGCAGTGGCCAGCCTTCGGGCAGCGCAGAAAGCGTGGAGCGGTTATCTGGAGGAGGAGACGATCCGCCAGGTGATCGCAGAGAACAGGCGCATCAATGAGACGCCGGAGGGCAGATCGGAACAGATCAAAGAGAGGAATATTGCCTACGGCTGGAAACAGGGGATAGCGGAAATACGCCGTCTGTTGAACTGTTCCTATGCGGAGGCGTTCCGCTCATATGATTATTACCGGGCGGATTCTTTGACGGAAGAGGCGGCGGGAGCTTTCTATGAGAACAGGACAAGGCTCTTGCAGGAATGGCTTGCGGATGAGGCCGGTGATCAGTATTCGGAAGCGGAAAAGGCATATCTGATCGGACAGTATGAGAGCCTTGAGACGCCTTTTTACTATGATTATCGGAAGGGGTGGACGCAGCTGTTTACATTTGCGCCGACGGTGGTGATGATCACCATGCTGTTTCTGGGCTATCTGGTGGCCGGCATTTTCTCCAATGAATTCGTCTGGCGGGCGGATGCGGTGTTCTTCGCTTCCTGCCACGGAAGAGACAGGGCGGTGGCGGCCAAGGTGTGGGCCGGAGTCGGGATCGTCACGGCGGTCTACTGGATGGTGATGCTCATCTACAGCGCTGCGGTGCTGGGCTATCTGGGTGCGGACGGCTGGAATTGTCCGGTGCAGACGGAGCAGGGGGATTGGAAATGTTTCTATCACCTTACGGTCTGGCAGAAATATGTGCTGATCGCAGCAGGCGGCTATGTGGGATGTCTGTTTATGGCGGGCCTGTGTATGCTGGCATCTGCCAGGGTAAGATCCGCCGTGCCGGCGGTGATGGTGCCCTTTGTGCTGATCTTCCTGCCGTCTTTTCTGGGGAATCTGGAAAGTGCGGCAGTCAATAAGATTCTGGGGTTATTGCCGGACAGACTGCTGCAGGTGGGCACTGCGCTGGGTTACTTTGACCTGTATACGCTGGGCGGCCGGGTAATGGGAGCGGTGCCCATCCTGCTTGTACTGTACGGGATTGGTGCGGCAGCGGTGCTGCCGGTTGTCTACTGGTGTTTTGTCCGGTCGTAGGAGGAATCGTCGTCTTCCTCCGGGGTGGAGAAGAGACTGACTACGGTGCCGTCTTCGGTTGTCGCGACGACGGTGGAGATGCAGCCGTACCGGTCGCGGTGGACGACGATATCCAGGCTGCCGTTCATATTGGACTGCCAGATTTTGTTCAGCTCATCGTTGAAACTGTGGACCGGGCTGCCCTGATAGAGAAAAAAGCCGTTTTCGTTTCTGGTCAGGCCCCAGGATGCGTATTCTTCGGCTTCGGTCTCCGAATCGAGGCAGAGGGTATAGCTGGGGGCAAAGGCATTCTTTTCCACATGAAATTCTGTGGCCAGAGCTTCCCGAATCCGTTCCGCCATCAGGTCGGGATCGCCGGTGTCGTCCGCCTTTAAGACGGCCAGGATCGTGTCATCTGCCCGTTTTCCGGGATTCCTGCCAGGTGCGATGTCGCGGGTCAGAGAAACCTTGAAGGCCCAGCGGGAATCGGGACTCCCGTAATAGCAGGTACTGCTCAGGTAAGAGTCAAAGGGCGCCTGCCCGCCGGTAGCGCACACCACGGTACTGCAGGTAAGCAGCAGGGAGACGGTGCACAGCATGAAGAGGGACGTCCTTTTGTAGCGCAGTACGCGCTGAATCCTTTTTTCCACCTCTGTCTTGGAAAAGGCGCTGTACAGGAGGGGAGAACGGCTGGCGCTCACGGCCATGGCAAGGAGGCTGCAGGCATAGCTTTGTCTTGCATCTTCCTCACGGCAGGCGCGCAGCACGGCTTCGTCGCAGGCGGTTTCCAGATCGGATGCCAGGCATCGGGCCATCAGCCAGACAAGCGGGTTAAACCAGTTGAGGCAGAGCGTGGCCAGCATGGCCGTCTTAACCCAGTTATCCCGGCGCCTGATATGCATGGTCTCATGAGCTAGGATGTGGCGCAGCATCTCCGTATTCCCAAAGTCCATCCGTGCCGGCAGATAAATACGGGGTGAGAGAAGGCCGCACACGAGAGGGGAGGCGATCTCGTCATTGGTAAAGACCAGGATATGTGCCATCTGCATCTCGCGCAGGAGTGTATTGACGGTTTCGTTGTGCTCCACCAGCAGGCTGTCTCTCAGCCTCCGGACATAGCGTTGTCTTTGCAGCAGCAGGAGGAGCGCCGTAACGATGACGCCGGACAGATAGAAGACCGGCAGCAGGGGGCGCAGCGAATCATGCCTGTAGAAGAAAGGCAGGGGGTCCGCTGACAGGACAGTGGAGTGATCTGTTGCGTTTTCCGTTGACTGGGAGATGATAAAGTCGGTATCTGCAGTCAGACGGGAATCGGCCGTGGCGGATGCACCCGGCATACTGGTGACGATGGCATCATTTGTGCCCACGTCTTCTGTGACGGAAGCAATCTCCGTATCCTCAGACAGATATTCCGTAGAGGGTTCATTGTAGGCGACGGCTTCTGCGGAAACAGTGACGCTTGTGACGGCAGGCGCTGAAAGCAGGCCGGGAGCCTTCACGCTGAGCGGGCTGCTTAAGGAGAACGGGACGAGAAAGCGGACGATCACCAGTCCCCACAGAAGGGGGAAAACATAGCCCGGCAGTCTTTTTTTCAGAAGAAGGCGCAGCGTGAACACCATGAGCAGCAGCACACTTCCGTAAAGCATCATAAAATGTAAGGGCATGGAAAATCTGAAATGTAACATGTTATTTCGCCTCCTTGATCATACGGGAAAGCCTCTCGGCATCTTCTTCCGAGATTCCCTGATTTTTCAGAAATGATGAAAAAAACAATTCGCTGGAACCGTCGAACATCTTGTCGATCAGTTGCTCGGTCTCACTGCGCGCCACTTCGTCTCTGGTGACCAGAGGTGTGCAGAGAAAGCCCGGATCTTCGCGACTGACAGCTTCCTTTTCGATACACTTCTTAATCACCGTGTAGGTGGTGTTCTTGTTCCAGCCGATGCGCTGGCCCAGCACCTCCGCCACCCTGCGGGCGGGGATAGGACCCTCCTCCCACAGCACCTCCATGACCTTTAGCTCCGAATCGAAGAGCTTCATTCCAGAACCTTCCTTTCCGCCAAAGGGGGAGCGGCCCCCTGTTGGCATGGGTGGACTACTGCACTAGTCTGGTTATAGACTATCACGATAGTCCGGCCTCTGTCAAGACTATTCTGATAGTCTTAATAAAAAGTTCACAGTCGGAAAGCCCCTCTATGGGGCCTGCCCGGACCTCCGGGCAACCCACGGATAAGCGCCCTGCCGGTACTTCTACTGGCTAGGACTCCAGGCAGCCGCTTGCGCCTTCCGAAAGGTTAAGGCCCCTTAGGGCCGGATAGGGCGAGACACCGGGGGGCACCCCGGTAGAAAGAAGGGATTACTATGTGGTTTGTTTTCGCACTGCTCTCGGCAGTTTTCGCAGCAGCTACCTCTATCCTGGCCAAGGTGGGCATCGAAGGGGTGGATTCCACCCTGGCTACCGCTATCCGCACCCTGGTGGTGCTTCTGATGGCCTGGGGGATGGTGTTTCTCACCGGGGTTCAGGGGGGCATCGGGCGAATCGGCGGCAAGAGCTGGCTTTTCCTGATACTCTCCGGCCTGGCTACCGGGGCCTCCTGGCTTTGCTACTACCGGGCCCTGCAAATAGGGGAGGCCTCCAAGGTGGTGCCGGTGGATAAGTTGAGCGTGGTCATCACCCTGGTGCTGGCCTTCCTCTTCCTCCACGAGCGTTTCACGGCAAAGTCCCTGGTGGGGTGCCTGCTCATCGGGGCCGGGACCCTGGCGATGGTGCTGTAAGGAAGATTCAAAATCTGACAACACAACTTGGTCATTGAGATATGTCCTATCCGGTCTTCGCCTTAACTGGTCGAAGGCCGTTGGTTTGCGTCTGAAGACAATGTGCATAAAACTTCTAGATTCTCGGTGAAATAATACAAAATAATAAATTTGTATAAATATATTGTTCTGCATAGTGGTGCCTAAATTTATGTATTTCTGTCTAAAACCGCAAATATAGCTTGTCATAAAGAATGTTTTGTGGTATGATGGATGTGGTTATTTATGAGTATAGCGACACCTATTCGATTTGAACAGAATATATAATTTGTATATATTGTGGGTGTAAAAATGCCATAAGAAAGGAGAGAAAAGCCTTTGATTCGCAGAAACCAGGCATTTCTCAACCTTGTGAACATGGCGTCGGACGCCCTGCTGATTTTCTTTTCCTACTCCCTGGCGATGTTTCTGCGGGTGGAGGTGATGGGAGGGGAAAGCCAGTTGCCCCTTACCTCCTGGCCTTACCAGCTGATGGCGGCGGGGTGTGGGCTGGCCGCGGTCCTCGTCTATTATATCCTGGGGATGTATGGCTCCTACCGGCTGAAAAGCAAACCGGAGGAGATCTTCAAGGTCCTGTTGGTAAACGGCGTCCTTGCCCTGGCGGTGATGGCCTATTTCTATCTGCGGCGCATCACCGATTTTCCCCGGTTGGCGGTGGTGTTCTTCTGGTTCTTCTCCAGCCTGCTGGTGGCAGCAAAGCGCTCCGCTGGCTGGGCGGTCCTGCGGTATTACCGAAGCCTGGGCTACAACCAGAAGCATGTGGCGGTTTTGGGGAACGGGCACTTGGCAAAGCAGTACCTCCAGGATATACAGCAGAATCCCCAGTTGGGGATTACCGTTGAGGGGTACATCAGCGGGGTGGAAAAGCCGGAGCTGGGGAGATGCCTGGGGCGGTATGAGGAGCTGGAGGCTATCCTGGAAAGGTACAAGCTGGATGAGCTTATCGTCGCCCTGGAGCCCCACGAGACCCGGTTTATGAAGCCGGTCCTGGCGGCGGCGGACAAAGAAGGGATTCGCCTAAGCCTCATCCCCTTCTACAACGACTACATCCCGCCCCATCCTACCATCGACGCTATTGGGAAGAGCAAGCTCATCGACCTGCGCTCCACCCCCCTGGATAACCTAGGTTGGGCCATCCTCAAGAGGGGGATGGACATTGCCGGCTCGTTGGTTCTTATTCTGGTGAGCAGCCCGGTCATGCTGGTTACAGCCATCGGGGTAAAGCTGAGCAGCCCCGGCCCCATCCTTTTCCGCCAGGAGCGCATCGGGAAGGATAAGAAGCCCTTCACCATGCTGAAGTTCCGGAGCATGGCGGTGACAAGGACGGAGCAGACCGGCTGGACCACCCCCAACGACGCCAGAAAGACCCGGTTTGGGAGCTTCATCCGGAAGTTCAGCCTGGACGAGCTGCCCCAGTTCTTCAACGTCCTAGTGGGGGATATGAGCCTCATTGGCCCCCGTCCGGAGGTGCCCTACCATGTGCGGCACTTCAAGGAGGAGATACCGTTATATCTCGTTCGCCAGCAGGTGCGGCCGGGAATCACCGGGTGGGCCCAGGTGAACGGCCTGCGGGGGGATACCAGCATCGAGGACCGGGTGCAATACGATATCTGGTACATCGAGAACTGGAGCCTGGGGCTGGATATTAAGATTCTGTTTAAGACGGCCTTCGGCGGGATGGTGAATGGGGAGAGGCTGCAATAAGCATTGGGAGAATCACAATAAATGAGGAAAGTATATTTTGTGATCTTAACATGGAATTCGGAAAAGGTAATTGGCGATTGCATCCATTCGATACTCGCTTTCCAAAGCGTTATTGCCCATATTTACGTTGTGGATAACGGCTCTACAGACGGTACACTAAAATTTGTTAAAAAGCAGGAAAACAAGAGGGGCCATACAATTTCGGTTATACAGTTGGAGAAAAATTTGGGGACGACCATCAGCCGGAATATTGCACTAAAAGAAATCCTGAACATTGCTGAAAAGGACAGTTATATCTGTATTTTGGATTCGGATACCAAGGTCGATGAGGATGCGGTACATATCCTTATAGATGAACTGGAAAGCAATTCGCAAAATGGAGTTGTCGGGCCGCGGATGTATGGGGCAGATGGCACCTTGCAGGTGACGGGAAGAAATATACCAACGCTTCAGGAAAAGCTCCAAAATGTCTTATCAAACCGGAATTTAAGCGAGCAGGCAAAGCAAGTTTATGAAGCTGGCGATAGCTCTTATCCAGTAGGCTATCTGCTTTCTGCTTGTTGGATGATGCGCGCATCTCTTTTCCGAGAAATCGGGCTATTGGATGAAAAGATTTTTTACGCGCCAGAGGATGCAGAGTTTTGTATTCGGATTTGGAAAAACGGATTTCGGGTCGTCTATTGCCCAAAGGCAAAAATCCTCCACCATTGGCAAAGGCTTTCCCGCAAAAAAATATGGAGCAAGCATAACTATGAGCACATCAAGGGGCTTCTCCATCTATTCCGAAAATACCGGTATTGTTTTTTGAGGAGCAAGATGGAACAACTTATTTTTTAATAGAAGAACAGATGAAAGGACCGATTACGTGAAGAAAGCATGGTATCCACTGGCATTTATGGGACTGACCAGCGGACTGGGAGTTCTCCTGTTTCAAATACCCGGCGTGTTTTTCCCTTTGGGAAACAGCACTCTTTGGTTTATTGTCCGCTGTTTGATTCTCGCCGGGCTCTTCTCCCTGATTCTCTGTGGTGGGGCCTACACAATATTAAATTGGAGAACCATCTATCCCTACTTTGCGAAGCTCTCCAAATACCGCCCTCTTCTCTATCAGCTGGTGCGCCGGGACTTTTTGGCGAAGTATAAGCGCTCGGTTTTGGGGGTGCTGTGGTCGGTTTTAAATCCTCTGCTGACCATGCTGGTGATGACCATTGTCTTTTCCTTTCTCTTCCGGTTTGACATCGAAAACTATCCGGTCTACCTCCTTAGCGGGCAGATTCTTTTCAATATGTTCAGCGAGACCACCAATCTTTCCATGGGCTCGGTGCTGGGGGCCGCCGGCCTGATGAAGAAGGTGAATGTCCCCAAGTATATCTTTCCCATCTCAAGGGCAATTTCGGGGCTCATCAATTTTGCCCTTTCCTTTGTGGCCCTGATTATGGTGATGCTCATCACCGGCGCCCCCTTCCACTGGACCATGCTTTACGCCATCGTTCCCGTCTTCCTGGCCTTTGTTTTCTCCATGGGGGTGGGGCTGGTGCTCTCCGCACTGGTGGTCTTCTTCCGGGACATCAACTACATTTATGGGGTCTGTCTGACAGCGGTGACCTACTTCACCCCCCTGTTTTACCCCATCACCATCGTCCCGGACCGGTTCCGGTGGATTATCTCCCTGAACCCTCTCTTTCACTTTGTAGATACTTTTCGCACCTGTGCCATCTATGGGATGATGCCCTCCCTTTGGAAGAACCTCATCTGCCTCATTTTGGCAATTTCGGCTTTGGGAATCGGTCTTTTCGTCTTTTACAAAAAGCAGGACCAGTTTATTTTGTACATATAGCGGAGGGGAAATATGGAGGATATTGCAATTGGCATCCAGAATGTTTCCATCCGCTTCAATATGAGCCGGGACCGGGTGGACAGCATCAAGGAATACGCAATTCGGGCCATGAAGGGACAGCTTTTCTTTGACGAGTTCTGGGCCCTGAAGGACGTCAGCTTTGAAGTGAAAAAAGGCGAGGTCTTTGGGCTGGTGGGCCTTAACGGGGCGGGGAAATCCACCATCTTAAAGGTGGTGGCGGGAGTGCTGAAGCCCACCAGGGGACAGGTTACGGTGAATGGGAGCATTGCGCCTCTCATCGAGCTGGGGGCGGGGTTCGACCCGGACCTCACCGCCAGGGAAAACGTCTTTATGAACGGGGCAATTCTGGGGTATAACACCGCCTACATGAAGGAGCGCTACCGGGAGATTATGGACTTTGCGGAGCTGGAGAGCTTTGCCGATGTGCCGGTGAAGAACTTCTCCTCCGGGATGTACGCCCGGTTGGGGTTCGCCATCGCCACCATGGTAAAGCCGGAGATTCTGATTGTGGATGAGATTCTGGCGGTGGGGGATTTCCGGTTCCAGGAGAAGTGTCAGAAGCGGATTGCCAAGATGATTGAAGGGGGGACCACAGTGCTGATTGTGTCCCACTCCAATGAGATGATGAAGAGCTTCTGCGACCGGGTGGCCTGGCTGGAGCAGGGGAAATTACGAGAAATCGGTCCGGCAGAAGAGATTTGCGACTACTACGAGGGCAGAGGGCAATGATGGCGAATTGGTACAGCAGCAGGGAGGCAATGGGATGAATATGAAACCGAAAGTTTCTATCGTCATCCCAGTATATAACGGTTCAAATTATTTGCAAGAAGCCATTGATAGCGCATTAGCGCAAACCTATAGCA